>Ga0310813_10000256_pt1 | contig 37994 bp, 52 predicted proteins | sample YN3metagenome_FD_203086 | JGI IMG/M metagenome (GOLD analysis project Ga0310813, IMG submission 203086) | Soil microbial communities from experimental microcosm in Duke University, North Carolina, United States - YN3 | ecosystem: Engineered > Artificial ecosystem > Soil microcosm > Unclassified...
GCGTTTAATAATTTTCTGGCAGGCAAAGAGAATCAGCCGGTGCTGTTCTTTGACCTCGACAACTTCAAGAAAATCAACGACGAGTTAAGCCACGATGTAGGCGATCAGGTTATCAATGCAGTCGGGAATCTGGCCAGGGAAGTATCCGACGAGCTGGGTATCCCGGTTTTCCACAAGGGCGGGGACGAATTTCTGGGCGGCGGGGCCGACTCCGAAGCATTGACAAATTTAGGTAAAGCCGTACAAAAGCGGCTTTCTAATGCTAATATTGAGGTAGAGCTGCCGGATGGCAGCCTTAAAACCATAAAAGAGGTTCGCCTCTCGTTCGGGGTATCCAGTGGCAAAACAGTCAAAGACAGCGTCAACGCAGCAGAAGCCGCCCTCATCGCCGACAAGCAACGTCGTAAGGCTGCCGGGCTCAGAACCGACCGACCTGATGAGCTTCCTGGCGGCCAACCCGGGCGCGAAAATCCGCAAAATCGAGTTCCCCAAGCTACCACAGTAGACCGGGTTCCACGTGAAACCCGCGACCCGGAGCTGATCGAACAGGGCATTGCCGAGTCTGATGCCCAGCTCAAGGCCGAGGTCGACGCCCTGCTGCTGGAAAATCCCGAGCTGAAAGTCGCCGGCGAGCCGGTTGCCGATGAGGCCGGCGAGGTCGTTTCCAGTACGGTCACCGCTCGCCAGCTGCTCGAGGAGGCCGACGCCGAACTGGCTGCGGCCGCCGAGTTTACGGCGTGCGTCGCCGGCACCACGGAGGCCGCCGCGTGAGCAGTATCCGCACCTGCATCAAGCAGAAAATAAAGACTAAAAAAATCACCCGCGAGGCGGGCCAGGAAATGCTGCGCCGGCTGGATGACCGCAAGGCCCAGCTCAAGGCCGCCGGGTATTCCGACGCGATCGCCGACGCCGCGGCCGCCAAAGAGCTGACCGAGGCCCTGACCCAGAAAGCCGAGCGTTCCCAGCGCCTTGTACGCCTGCGCATCCTCGCCACCGATCGGGCGCTTGCCGATATGGCGAAATTCAAAAGCCTCGCCGAGGGTTTAGAGGCGAAGCTGGCGCCGACCGACGGCCTCGGGTTCAACGTGCAAAAGGTCGATAACGTCGACGTGCGCGAGGAGGGCCTGCGCCGCCTGATTCATTCCGAGTTCGCCGAGGGCATCCATGCCTTGAAGCCCGAGCGGCTGGGCCTTAAGCAGCCGCGCGCCCTGATCGAGAACGTCGTCCGGGTCCTCAAGGGCGAGCAGGTCGATGACGCCTTGGCGAAGACCGTCGCCGAATCCTTCAGCCGGGCGGCAGAGTTCGCCCGCGTGCTGTTCAATCAGGCGGGCGGCGCCATCCCCAAGGCCGAACGCTGGGGCCTGCCGCAAACGCACGATATGCTGAAAATCAAGGCGGTATCCAAGGAGGAATACGTCGGGTACATGATGAGCGACGGCGTCCTCGATCGCGCGGCGATGGTCGACGAGCTGGGCGCACCGATCAGCGACGCCGACCTGCTGGATGCCTTGGATAAAATGTATGACCGGGTTACGACCGACGGCCTCGTCGACCTGGTTCCCGGTCAATCCGGCAGCAAGGCGTTCGCCAATCGTTTCACCGATCACCGGTTTCTGCACTTCAAGAGCGCAGAGTCTTGGCTGTCGTATCAAAAGCGGTTCGGCTCCGACGACATCTATGGCACGATGGTCAACCACCTGAACACCATGGCCAAGAATATCGCAGCGATGCAGATACTCGGGCCGAACCCCGACCGCATGGTGCGCTGGCTGTCCGATGTCGCGAGGGCAGACGCCGCCGCCAAAGGTCAGAAGGTCCCGACGGTGCGCCTGCACAAAATACAGAATATGTGGGACAACTATTCCGGCCGCCTGAACTCGCCCGTGTCAGACGGGCTTTCGGCGTTTATGACGGGCACGCGCGAGACCCTGACTGCCATACAGCTCGGCTCTGCCGTGGTTTCAGCAGTGCCGACCGACCCCTTTTTCCAAGCCATGACGCGCCGCATGAACGGGCTGCCCGTGGTTAGTATGCTCAAAGATTACGTGCGCCTGCTGGCCAACAGCGGCGACCAGCAGCTTGCCGTGCAGGTCCTCGGCATCGCCGAGAACTGGACGACGCAGGGCCTCGGTGTGCAGCGCCTATATGGCGAACTGAACGGCCCGCGCATTACTCGACTGCTGGCTGACGGCACCATGAAAGCCTCGGGCCTGTCGCAGCTGACGCAGGCCGGCCGGCAGGCGTTCGGGATGAGCGTCGCCGGGACCATGGCGCGCAACTTCGGCAAAGAGTTCGGCGCGATCGACCCGACGTTCCGGGCCTTTATGCAGCGGTATGGCCTCGATGCTACCGACTGGAACATCATTCGCCGCACCAAGGCGGCTGAGTTCGAGACTTCAACCGGGCACAAAGTACAGTTTGCCGACCCGCGCCAGCTTGCGCGCGAGGGTCACCTGCGCCAAGCAATCAAGATTCAGGAAATGATTGCCGGCGAGGGCAGGCTGTCGACCCCGTCGGTCGGCCTCGAAACGCGCGGCTTGCTGAATCAAGGCACCCGCCCGGGCACGCTGTTTGGCGAGGCCATGCGATCGGTGGCGCTCTATAAATCGTTCCCGGTGGAAATCATCAACACGCACCTGATGCGCTACGCCTCGATGGATGGCTGGCAGCGCGGCCGGTATTTCTCGACGTTTTTCCTCGGCTCGACGATCATGGGCGCGCTCGCCTATCAGGCGAAGCAAATCCTGGCGGGCAAGGACCCGATCACCATGGACCCGACGACCAAGGAAGGGATGAAATTCTGGGCGGCTGGCGCGGCTCAAGGTGGCGGTCTCGGGATCTTCGGCGACTTCTTTTTTTCCGATGCCAACCGCTTCGGCAAGGGCCCGCTGTCGACCTTTCTCGGCCCGGTGTTCGGCGCCGCGGAGGATGCGGTCAAGTACTCAATGGGGAACATCCAGCAGTTCATCGGCGGCGATGACACGAAATTCCTGGCGGAATCTGTTCAGCTGCTCGGACGGTATACGCCCGTGCTTTCGTCGTTGTTTTACACTAAACTCGCTTACCAGCGCTGGTTCATTGACCAGCTCTCACTGATGGCGGACCCTGATGCACATGAACGGTTCCGTCGGATGGAGCGGCAAGCCAGAAAAGATTATGGGCAGCGGTATTTCTGGCGACCTGGCAAAGCGACACCGGAGCGAGCGCCCGATTTTAACGAGGAGTGAGCAATGCCTGAATTATCCGATGTCGAGCCCCGAATCCAGTACACCGCCAACGGCGGCGAAACCGAGTTCGATTTCCCCTTTCTCGTTTACAGCGATGCCGAGGGCAGCAGCAGTCACTTGATTGTGATTCGCGTGCGCGACGGCGAGCCCGAGACCCTGGCAACCCCTGCCGACTACAGCGTAGCCGACCTTGACGAGGAGGACGGCGGCACCATCACGCTCGAGGAGGCGGCCGAAGCGGACGATATTTATATCCTGTACCGCGAGGTTCCGATCGAAACCTTTTTCAGTTTCGCGACCGCCGGCGACTACTTCGCCGAGGACGTGAACAAGCAGAACAACCTGATTCTGCAAATCCTGCAGCAGCTCGCCCTGGCAATCTCGCGCTCGGCCACCCTGCCCCCTGAGTCAACGCTCGAATCGCTTGCGCTGCCTTCGCCCGAGGCCCTGAAATTACTGCGCTGGAACTCGGACGCCAGCGCGCTCGAAAACACCCCGTCACCGGATGCCGGCGATTTTACCGACCAGCTGGCCAAGGTATCGGCCAATGACACCAACGCCCGGTATCTGGCGCAAAAGCTAGTTGCCGGTAACAATGTTACCCTGACCGAATTGAATGATGGCGCTGACGAGACCCTGCGCATCGCCTTCGCTTCCAATCCGTTACTTGCCGGCTATACGGAAACGGTTGATCTTCATGGCTCCGCCGCCGTCGGCGCAACCGAGACAATAGACGCCTCGACCGCCAACGTGCACAAAATTATTTTGGATGTGAACTGCACCCTGACTTTTTCGGGTGCGCCGACGGCTGGCGTTAGTGCCGCGTTTACGCTTTTCGTGACGCAGGACTCAAGCGGTGGCAATACGATCACTTGGCCCGCATCGGTAGCGTGGGAAGGCGGCGTCGAGCCTCCTCAGACTACGACCGCAAACAAAACAGATATTTACACGTTTTCAACGCTGAACGCCGGCACAACCTGGTATGGCTTCAATGCGGGGCGGAATTTTTAATGATTTCTAATCGTCTACTTCGGAGTACTCTGGCGGGCAGCATGATTTATTCCGGCGTTAGCTTGTCGGTAGCGGCTCAGGATTCCGGCCCCAACGGGATATATTTCAAATTTGACGGTACAAAAATGTACGTTATTGGGACGCTAAATGCCAAAGTATACCAGTACAGTTTGAGCACGCCATGGGATCTTTCTACCGCTACTTACGATGGTGTTTCTTTTTCCATTGCATCGCAAAGTGTCGGCGGTTTTGCTGTGCATTTCAAAAAAGATGACGGCACGAAAATGTATGCCTTGGCGACCACCGCCAATAGGGTATATCAATACAGTTTAAGCACGCCGTGGGACATTTCTACAGCCACCTATGCGACTAAGAGTTTTTCTTTCGCTGGGCAGGATGCGGCCAAAGGAATGTTCTTTAAGTCAGACGGCAGCAAAGTGTATATGGTCGGCGACTTTGCAGACTCTGTTTGGCAATATTCTCTTTCGTCACCCTGGGATATTTCAACCGCATCATACGACACGGTAACGGTCTCTGTTGCTGGGCAAGATACCGCGCCCACGGGCCTTTATATCAATGACGACGGCGACGAATTGTATATTACGGGCGATAGCAGCAATTCGGTGCACAAGTATACGCTACCGACGCCATGGGTTTTAACAGGCATGACACTTGACTCCTCTGCCTCTGTGGCTTCACAGGATACAGCGCCGAGCGATTTATTTTTCAAATACGACTTGTCTAAAATGTACCTTGTCGGCAGCCAGCAAGATCGCATATTCCAGTATGCACTGAACTGACGCTCACAGAGGGAATGATGCAAACCAAGTTCCTGCCATCCTACTGCTACTCCGGACAGTCTCGCCCGATCAAGGGCCTGACCATTCACTTCATCAGCGCGATCAACGTCGAGCCCTCGAACCCGTTCGATGTGCAGGTAATTTATAACATGCTGTGTGACCTGAATCGCCCGAAATCCGAGCGCGAGTTTTACCCGAACTGTGCCGGCATCCCGCGCATGTACGCGAGCTATAACGAGCTGATCGGCCGCAACCCTGGCGAGGACCTGCTGCTGGTCCCGTACGGCAAAAAGGTCTATCACGCCGGCGTGTCGCTGCATAAAGGGCAGGCCAACGTGAACAACTTCATGCCCGGCATTGCCTTGGTCGGCACCGCCGAGTCCGGGTTCACCGACTGGCAATATGAGCGCCTCGCCGAAATCGACGCCACCCTGCGCCCTGTTCACCGCTACGCCGAGGACGATGTCGTCGGCCATGATACGATTCGCCACCTTGCAAAATTGGCGGGCATGAGAGACCCCGCCACTGGTACGGAGCCCGATGATAAGCGCGACCCGAGCGGACAGGCCGACGGGAAGGGCACAAATTTCGATTGGCTTCGATATCGAAGGATGGTGGCGCATGCCCTTGGACAACTTGCAACCCCTGGTTAACCTGGCCGGCAATGAAAACATCGCGATCAGCGTCCTTGCCTCAATGCTCTATATCTGCATCGGTGCCATCGTCGGCCTCTGCGGGTTTATCGTCCTTATCATCCGGTGGTTCCTGGCTCGGGAAAAGGAGGCTTGGCAGTATGTGGGCAAACATGCGGAAGCTCTTAAGGCGACCGAAAAAAATATCGCCATCATCGCCGACCGCGCGGAACGCCAAGGTCGACGTTAAATCGATCCGGGCCGCGGCGGACGATACCCTGCTCAGTTACACCGACACGGTATTGAGCTGCAGCGAGCGCCTGCGGAACTGCTGATATGGCCGATAAAATCGAGGGTTATCGAGTCGGGGATGTGTCTGACGACCTGCGCGCATGGACCGAGCGCGTTGCCGAAATCCTGAACACCCTCATCACCACCGACGACATCGCCGACGATGCCGTAACCTACGCCAAAATCCAGAACGCCGCCGCCCTGTCAGTCCTCGGGCGCGCGGCGAACTCAATCGGGGATCTGGCGGACATCGTCGCCGCCTCGAATGACCTGCTGCTGCGCCGTACCAGCGACACCATAAACTTCGGCGCCCTGACCATCGGGATGGTCGCGAATTCCCTGCTGACTTACGCCAAGCTGCAGGACGCGACCGGCGTGTCGGTTCTGGGCCGGTCGGCCAATTCGGCCGGGGTCCTGGCCGACATCACCGCCGGCGCAAATGACCGCCTGCTTGCCCGCACCGCCGACGCCCTGGCCTTCGTTCAGCTTACCCTCGGGATGGTCCCCGACACCCTGCTGACCTTTGCGAAGCTGCAGGATGCCGATGCCGTCTCTGTGCTCGGCAGGTCGGCTAACACGGCCGGCGTGCTCGATGAAATCGCCGCCAGTGCAAACGATCAAATATTACGGCGCACCGGTAACGCCCTGAATTTCGGCGGTATCACGATCGGCATGATTGCCGACGCCCTGATTACCTATGCCAAGCTGCAAGACGGTGGCGCCTGCTCGCTGCTCGGAAGGTCGACCAACTCGAGCGGCGTGCTCGCGGACATTTCGGCCACCACCAACGACCGCCTGCTCGCCAGGGTCAGCAATGCCCTGAGCTTTGTGCAGCTCACCGCCGGCATGGTGCCCAATTCGCTGATAACCCTCGCCATGATGGCGGACCTTGCGCAATCGACCATCATTGGCCGCGCATCCGGTGCCGGCAATGGCGTGCCTACTGCGCTCACCGCCTCGCAGGTTCTAACCATTCTTGGATTTAATTTGCCGGTCGAGGTTGCTCCCGTTACGCTGTCAGGTACTTCGACCGACCTCGCCACCGGCATACCCTCCTGGGCAAGCCATATTTTTGTTAGCCTGAATGGTGCCAGCACAAACGGGACTTCCAACATGATTATTCAGGTTGGAACCGCTGGAGGATACGTAACGACCGGCTATGATGGCGGATGCTCTCGCGCGGTCGATGCCGGGGCGGTTTCCGCTACCGCAAATTCGAACGGCTTTCGAGTCACAGACACCAACACGGCCGCCTCTATAACAAAAGGAGTTTTGCATCTACGATTGCATGACCGTACGAATAATATATGGGTCGCGAGCGGCGTTTTCGGTAGAGAGGCCGCCAGCTATCAGGCGATGGGAAGCATCGCTCTGTCGGGCGCTTTGACTCAGGTGCGGTGGACTACGGCGGGTGGCACTGAATCAGCGGATGCAGGAACCGGAGCTATTAAATATTTACAATAACGGGTGAAGTATGAGCGCACGGCCATTTAAAACAGTTCTGAATGATAAAGGCGAGCAGGTTCGTGTCGATCTGACCGATGCCGAAATCGCCGATGCACAGCAGCGCACGGCAGCGGAAAATGCTGAACGCGCTGTCCGAGATTTAGCGATTGCCAGGGCAACAGCATTGCAGCAATTCCTGATAAAGTTGGCAGCTCACCAAGCCGACGCGCCACAGATTTTGAAAGACTGGGCGGCAGAATTGGAACAACAAAAAGCAGCGGGAACGCTTCGCGCATAGGGGGATTTATGGGGATTTTTAAAATGCTTTTCGGCTCGCCCGAGGTTGCTGTCAAAACCGCCGGCACACTGGCGAAGGGCGTTGACTCGCTCATCTACACCGACGAAGAAAAGGCCGATGCGCGCGCCAAGGCCATGGACTGGCTCGGCAAATACATGGAAGCAACGCAGGGCCAGAACATAGCCCGCCGGCTGATCGCCGTGCTGGTGGTCATTGAGTGGCTGCTGCTGATAAATCTCGGGGTGGCGCTTCGCCTTTTTAGCTGGCTGGACGAGAGCGAGTATGTGTTCAACGTGCTCGACAACCTGGTCAAGGAACCATTTATGCTCATCATCGGCTTCTACTTCCTGGCGCGCATCATCCCCGCCGCGTTCGGGAATAAGGAACCGCCCAAGAAATAAAAAAGCCCGCCGGGACTGAAGCGGCGGGCTCTGACTATTCCCTCGATTTACTTCTACCTCGCCGGGTTTCCCCGGCGCTCGGGTCGTATTGATTTACCGCTAGGCCATCATGCTCCCGCGTCACACGGGCCGGCGAACCTAGCTCAACATCGAGGGCGTTTCTTAGCCGTGGCTGCCATCCCTGTATTCACGCACACGGGGCACGTCGGGGAAATGTATCAAAAACCCGACCGCGCCAGGTCCCGAGGCCGGCTCTGTATTCAATGCGCGATACGACGAAACCAGAAAAACTGTGAGCAGCAGCCAGACCAATACCTCAATCACTATAGCAGTCTTACGCATACATCACTCCTCGATCGCATTGACGCGGTTCAGTAAGCTCTCGAGTTCGCTGTAGCCTTCCTCGATGACCAGCTTTTCGAGATATTCCTTGTTGTCTTTTTTGAACAGGCGCAGCTGCTCGATCGGGACCTTGTCGAGAATCTGCACGACCTGCGACTTGTAGGTCGTAATATCCTCGCGCACTGCCGGCGGCCTGCCGAGCGACGTGAAAAATATCTCGAACTTGTCGCGCTTGTAGGTTTTCGGCTGGATCGGCTCGCCGGTGGCGCCGTCGACGATGACCCCCTTGTCGGGCGTAATCCATGCCGGTTTGTTCTGCTCCTCAACAGCCTGTTCCATCGCGCCCGCCATGATAATCGGCTGAGTCCCGGCGTTCAGCGGCATATCCCGCCCGAGTCGGCGCTTGGGTGTTTTTATGCACATCGCAGGGAAGCCGACCAGCGGATCATTCCACGGCGAATCAGCCTTTTTTGCACCCGGAGATTTCGCCTTGACCGCGAGTATCTCGTCGATGGACATCACCTGTATCAGCGGCGCGCGCCCCGGCGTTTCGGCCTTGGCGTAGGCGGCGAGTATCTTGCGGCTGCTCTCGTTGCCCAGCATGGGGCGATGATGGATAAACCCGCCCGTCCCTATCTGGTAATCAAATTCGTCGCCCTCGCGCACCACAGCGCCCCCCAGCGTATAACCGGAGCGGGCGAACATGGTGTTATAGCCCTTGTACCCGGTCATAAACTGCGCCTTGCCAGCGAACGGAATCAGGAAGCCCTGGCCGGTTACCCCGTCGACCTCGAGCCCGAGGCAGGCGGCCGTCATGGCGCTGTTCAGGATCGACTGGCGGTTGCATTCCAGCAGCTTCGGCAGGCGGTCGATGGATACCATAACGGTACGCATCAGCCGCTCGACTGGCATTTTATAGGCCGCGAGGACCTGCTCGAAGCTGGGCGCCAGCTGCCCGAGCTGCTGCTCGATGACTTTCAGTTCGTTGCTCATAAATCAATCTCGCGCAGCTTCAGCCGGGTCTGGGTATGAGCCTTGACCAGCTGGGTACGCTCGGCGATTTTGACCGTCGTCGCCCTGACCTCGTACCCCGGCACGTTCAGATACTCGGCGTCTTGCAGCATGGCGCGAATTTTGACCTTGCTGGCCTCCTCGAGCTTTTCATGCTCGAGCCGCTGCGCCTTGTGGAAGTCGTACGCCTGCACGATTTCATGCGCCTCGGGCGTCATGACCTCGATCACCTTGCCCGGCTTGCGTTCGGCATACAGCTGGGCGAGGCCGGGGATTTCGCGCGGGGAACCGAACGCATCCGGCTCGCGCCGCTCGTCGCAGCGTTTCCAGAAGTCCGCAACCTCGGCGATGATAAGATTCTGCTGCTCGGGGTTCGGCTTGCGCCTGTGGATAACTAAATCGTTCCCGCCGATCAGCACCGGGATAATTCCCCACTGGCAAGAACCGTGCAGTGCGGCCAGGACCATAATCTGGACTTGGAGCTGCAGCTCGATATGAGGCGGGGCGGCGTCCTCGGTCCATTCGCTCCGGTAGACGAGTGCGTCGACGTTCTTGGCCTCGACCGCACCGATACCGAGTGCCGGGTCGAATACATCGGCGTCCGCCGTGTAGCCGATCCTGACGCCTTCCAAGCGACGATACTCCTCGGCCGCATTCTCCCGTACCTCTAGCCGCATCTGTTCAGCAGCGGCCAGCAGGATCACGCTCTGGAGCTTTTTACCCCAAGTCATCCGCGTGCTCGCGGCGATGTCCAGCTCGAGATTGCTGACGGCCCAGTGGTACAGCATCCAGAGGGTCACATAGGGCGACTGGTTGAACAGGCCGGGGATCTGGGTCGCGGAAAGGGTTTTTTTCGTAATGTCAGGCATGGTTATCTCCTCATGTTAAGAATTGCCCGCCGGTTTGAGGTCCCGGCGGGGTAAAGGTCAGGCGGTTGCAGCCCTGGCGGCGGCCTCGTCTTTCATCGCCCAATAAATCTCGATGCAGGCGCGCACGTCAGCCATGGCGTTATGCGCGTTTTCCATCGGCTTGCCGATAATGTGCTGATACGCCTCGATGAGCTTCGGCTTTTTGTACGTCTTGCCGAACCCGGCCGCCCGCATCCTGTCGGTCGCCGGCAGCTTACAAATCGGCTTCGACATTTCGCAGGTACATTCCGACTTGCCGGCTTTGAACTCGTCCGCGGCCTCGTCGCCCCAGCCGTACCGCTTTAATGCGATGCGGATAATGCGGGCGTCGAAATCCTCGTTATGGGCAATGCGGGAATCGCACCGCAGCCACATGCCCATAAACAGCGTTAAAGCCTGCTCCTCGTCGACACCGAGCGACTGCGCGGTTTCGGTCGTTATCCCGTGTATTTCCGCCACTTCTTTCGGGATTTCCCAGCCGTCCGGCTTGATTATCAGGTCGATCGAGGCAACGATTTTGCGGCTGCCAGGGTCGACCAGCGCGGCGGCGAGCTGGACCATATGCGGCTGATGAGGGGCTTCGGAGGGCTGCGAAAAGTCAGGCAGCCCGGTTGTCTCGGTATCGTAGAAGAACAGCCCGGCCATTATTGCACCGAGTTCAGCGGGATTTCCGGCTGATCCTTATCGGGCTTGACCTTGTCGGTACCGCCGCGGAACTGGTCGGGCTTCGGCGGCAGCACGATCAACACGCTGGACATCCTGCGGTCGCAGAGTTCATGCAACATGGGCGAACTCGGCACCAGCAGCGACGCCTTGTTTTTATCCTTCAGCGTTACACCCTCGAGGGTGCATTCGATCGTCGGATAGTTCTGGCTGCCGAGGGTATGAATCGCCTGCTTTATGGCGTGCTCAATGCGCCGAGTCAGGCGATCGATAACCTCGCCCTGCTTGCGTTCGCTGAGTTTCTGCCAGACCTCGGGCATGACTTTCAGCTCATCGATGCAGCCGCCCAGCAGATCCCCGAGCATGGTCTCCTCGGCGACCTCGAGCGGCAGCCGGGTATCCTCGGGCAGCGGCGAGTCGTCGAGCTGGTTCGCGGCCTCGCCCTGGCTGGCCTCGGCCGCCTGTTCGCCGACCTGCTCGGCCTGCTGCTGGACCTCGCCGGCGGCGGGCTGTTTCTCTTTCTTCATGGTTTTGCTCCTGTGGATGGTTAAAAAAACGGGGCGCCTTTGAGGGTACGCCGGCGCCCCGTATCCCTCGGCCTACGCAGCAGGTGAGGACTGCGCAGGTTGCGGATTCTTGACTTGCCCGTCCTCGATGACGATGCCGACCTGGCCGGACTCGTCGACGCGCTCGATCCAGACCTGATAATCCGAGTCGAGGGCCATGGCTTCGAGGGCTTTCAGGCTGTCGCTGTCCAGCAGCGAGCCGTCGGTAACGCGCAAGACACGCAGCTTGGGGTTCATTGCCATCGCCATGGCGACCGATACCCGCAGCTGCTCGGCCGCGCTGGCCTGCTCGAGCGGGATGCCGTTGAACAGGACGATGCCCTCGCCGAACTGCAGGCCTTTCACCGGCATCGTTGCGCTGCTGATAAGGTCGGCTTTCTGGGCGTCGACCGTTTCGATTTCAGCGGCGCAGGCTTTGCCGAGGGCCTCGACCGCTGCGACCTCCTCGCCGAGTTTTACCCATTTCTGGTACTGCTCGGCGTTCTTATTGGCGGCCTCAATGCCGTTTATCCGGGCCTTGATTTCCGCCAAGTCGCGCGGCTGCTGGTTCGCGATCGCCTCGATGTTCGGGCGGCGGGTTTTGATCGCTGCGATTCTTTCGCGGTACTCGGCGATACGGTCCTCGAGTTCAGCAATCTCTGCCTCGGCTCGCCTGACATCGCGGTCGCCCTCGGCGAGTCGCTGCTTGGCATCTTCGATGCCGGCATTGACGGCCGTCGCCTGCTGGTACTCATCGAGCAGCTCATTGGCCGAGACCGTTGCCTTGGCGCCATCGGGGTCGAACCGTATCGCCTCTTTCTGGGCGAGCAGGCTGCGGTACTGGCGGCCGTGGTCGGTGCGCCGGTCATAGGCGGCCTGCCGTTTCAGGTCCAGCTGGGAAAAGTCGAGGCCCAGCATTTCGCGCAGGGTTTTGAACTGCTCGGCCGGGCTCTGGCGCATAAATTCCAGCGGGTCGAACGACAGGCGGCCGACCAGCTCGTCGAGCATTTTCTGCGGGCTGCCGAACTTCGCGCCCTCTTTGTTCCGGATTTCCAGCGCGCTCTCGACCTTGCCGTCCTTGTCCTTGAATTTCCGCTCGACGATGATGTCGCCGAGGTCGAGCGTTACCTGCGCGCGGTCCTGGCCTTTCCTGATCGGCTTCGCCTGAATCACCGAAGCCCCGCCGAGCGCAGCCATGATGCCGTCCAATATCGACGTTTTGCCGGCGCCGTTCTTCCCCGTAATCTGGACAACATGACCGTCGGGGGTTATCTCGACGGCGACCAGCTTTTTAAAATTTTCCGCTTTAAAGTTGAGAATTTTCATCGGTTAAAACCTCTTTTAGCTCCAAGTGTGTGACGTTCTTTAAGGCCATGACCCCGACCTCGAGGGTTTTGGTGAAGAACTCGAACTGCTTTTCGGACATTGAAAGGTCGCCAGCATAGAGCAGCGCGTCGGGATGGTCCCCCGTTGAAAAAACCATCGAGACCGTGCCGTTTCTATGCCGGCGGTAACTGATTTTTACGGCGAGGCTAGCCACCCGCCACCGCCGGGCGGGTCTTTGCCCGCTCGATCGCCTTGATTGCCTCGTCAAGGTTATCGTCGCCGATGACGACCTCGGCCTCGGTATTGTTGGGGCAGCGCGCAACGAGGGTTATTTTTACGCCGTATTCAGGCTTGAAAAGCAGCGCCACCTGATCCAGCAGCCGGGATAATTCGGCCTCGGCTATTTTTACAGCTATGGACTTTTGCATGCCTTAACCCCTCATCAGGTCAACGCCGAGCGCCGACTGCCGGCCGTTTTCGCCATACTCGGCGTCCTCGGTTTCCTGGTTCTGGATTTCCTCGAGCCATTCAGCAACGACACCGGAGTCGCGCAGGCAGAGCGCCAGCTCCTCGACGCCCTGAAAAACGCCGTTTATTTTGAATTGCACGCTGACGATGCGGTCGACCTTCGGCTTATAGCGGACGCACGTGTCGACCACGTAGCCGACTGAGACCTCGAGATTGAGGGAAACCGCAGCCGGGAATCGGACGCTGGCGGTTGTGTTGTAGTAGCGGATTGTACCCATGATTTCACCTATTTGTTGACGTACCCGGAACTGAGGTTATACTACTAACTACTAATTGTCAACCAAGGAAAACCAATGGCAAAGAAATCGGACACCAAACAAATCTGGGCGCGCTTCACGCCCGAGCAGCTCGAGATAATTGACGCCGCTGCCGCTGAAGAAAATCGGACCCGCGCGTCCTACATCGCGAACGCTGTAATGACCTACACAAACGACAAGTTCGAGGTCGACGGCGCCGTGACGGAAGCGATCGCGGCCGAGGAAGAAGAATGAACGAGCCGACCCCGGCGCGGGATGACCTGCTCTGCAGTCTCGACCTGCCGTTCCCCCCGTCGGTTAATTCGTACTGGCGGAACGTCGTCATCAAGGGCCGGCCGCGCACTCTGATATCGGAGGCCGGCCGGCAATACAAAGCCACCATTTTCGGCGAGGTCGTCGAGCAGCGGGCATGCGCGGCTGTGGCGCCGGATGCCAGGATTGCCGTGTACGTCCTGTTTAAAATGCCCGACCGGCGCCGGCGGGATATCGACAATTACCTAAAATCGCTCCTCGACGCCATCACAGAGGCGCGGGTCTGGCTGGATGATTCACAGATTGACCTGCTGACCATCGAGCGGGGCGAGGTCGAGGCGCCAGGGCGGGCGCTGGTCGAGGTCTACCTGCTGCCCGGCGTGCAAAAAGTGTTGACAATCGGAGGTTAGCGGCCGATACTATCAGTGAAGGGCGCCACTCGGCAGACCCAAAACCGGAGGAATCCGATGACACAGCAAGAAATCCAAGTCCCCGACTTCCGGGGCGATATCAACTCCCAGACCGCGCAAGACGCATTCAACGGAACCAGCTGGTCGCCCGAGCGGCGCGGCCAGCAAATCATCGAGGAATATCAGGGCATGCTGGCCGCCGATTACGTCCAGCTCAAAGCCATGTTTGAAAAAGCTGGCAAGCCTGAGCTGTTCGAGGAGGAGTTCGCGCGTTACCGGCTGGGATTCAAAAACAAGTTCAACAGCTGGCTCTATGCAAAAAGCCGGTGTATTTCCAGCATGATCGCCGGCCCCTCGAATTTCCCGACCCGGCGGGCAGAGAAAGCAAACCGGTCGGAAGATAACCGGTATGGCGAGCTGAAAGAATTCCAGCAGCGGGCAAAAAAGGCCATGGAAAAGCTCGTATATCCATACGGCGACGGGTCGGTCATCCGGGCGAATGACCCGGAGGCGGTCGAAAAATTACAGCAAAAAGTCGACCAGCTGAAAGCCCTGCAGGAAACCATGAAAGCGGCCAACAAGGTTGTTAAAAACAAGAAACTGACCGACGAGGAGAAGATCGCCAAGCTGGGCGAAATGGGATACCCCGGCGCCGTCGCGCGGGAAATTCTGAAGCCCGACTTTTGCGGCCGGATCGGGTTCGCCGACTACCAGCTGTCGAACAACCTCGCCAACATCAAGCGGGTCGAGCAGCGTATCGCCGACCTGCAACGGGCGGAAACCGCGCCGCAGCTCGAGTTCAAGACCGAGAACGGCATCGAGATTTTCGAGGACGAGGGCCGGGTACAGATCAAGTTCCCCGGCAAACCGGACGAAAAGGTCCGGGCAATGCTGCGGGGCGCCGCGTTCAAGTGGTCGCCGAGTCGGATGACCTGGGTACGGCAGGCAACAGGAAACGCCCGGTACGCCGCCGAGCAGCTGGTCAAGCAGCTGGCAGGGGGTGCGCAATGATCACCAGCTATAAAAACCCATGGTATGAGCCCGGCGGCAAGTACGGCCCGCCGGTGTATACCTGCGAAAAGCGGCCGATGATCACCTACCGGGGCGTTCAGATTTTCAAGGTCTGGGAACGCCGGTATGACGTGGTAATGAATGGCGTGTGCATAACCCAGCGCGCCGGCGCCAGCAACCCGCGCCAGCTGATCGACAACATCCTCGACGGCAAGGACCCATTTTCAGAACGGGCGCTCGAGATAGCCCGAGGAGCGGCTCAATGAACACCCTGAATATCCCGCTGGCCAACAACACCGACGCCCAACTGCTCGAGGAAATCGAGAAGCTGCAACAAATCCAGAAAACGCACCGCTCGACCTCGCCGGCATGGATCACCGCCGGCTCGTTGCTTGAGCCTTTATTCGCTGAAATGGCGCGCCGCCAGAGGGGGAACGATGAAAACCGCACTTTATGAGCTGCTGACCGAACTCGAGGAGTATTTCGACCAGCGGGCCGACATCGGCGACCAGACCGAGACCGAACACGCCCCGCCGAACGACGCTCTTATTTTCCGCGATCGCATCCGCGAGCAACTGAAGCCGATCAACGACGAGGAGGAGTAAAGCCATGTACACGCAACACCCCGACTTGAAAGACCTGCCCGACCCATATCTGCCGGCCCAAAAGGCGCTGATTACGCACGTCGATCGCCGGCTCGAGGCTAAGGCCCGCCGCCGCATCGCGCTCGAGAAGTTCGAGCGGGACCTCGCCGAACAGGACCGCAAGGACCGCCGCTTTTTCTGGGTCTGCATCATCATCCTGCTGTCGTCCCCGGCCGTCGTCTGGTGGCTGACCGCATGATTACGATACCGACATCGGGAGAATTTCGCGCGTTCCTACGCAAGCACGGGCTGACCGGTTCAAAGGCCGCCCAGCTGGCCGGGCTCAAGAACTCGCGCGGCATCCGCCGCATGTGCGCCGACGAGGCCAGCAAATACCACCGCCCGGTACCGCCGGGCGTCTGGCAAACTCTGCAGGACAAGGTCAACAAGGGGGAGCACCTTGAAAACAATAATAAGCCTGTGTGATTTTTCGGGGGAATGGTCAAGGCCATACGCAGAGGCAGGTTATCGAGTCATACAGATAGACATCGCGCACCCCGCTGGAATGCGCCAGGTTCGAGCGAACGTCTGGACCCTGGGCTGCGATATTCGGTATATGGCCGACCTCGGGCGCCCTTGGGGGATCTTGGCGGCGCCGTCCTGTACTTGCTTTTGCCGCCCGGGCGCGCGATGGTGGCCGCGCATGGACGCCAGCGGGCAAACAGCCGCCGATATAGAGCTTTTCCGAGCCTGCCTGCGAATCTGTCAGACCGCCGAGGGATTTTCGGCGCTCGAGAATCCGCCAGGACGGCACCCGCGTTTAATGCCCGAGATACCGCCGCCCAGCTGGCAGTTCCAGCCATGGGAGTACGGCGACCCGTGGGTCAAACAGACCTACACGACGCACCCCGAACGGTCGCAGCCAGGGGCGCATCGCCTTTATGTCGAGCAGCTGGAAGCGCGAACGCGAAAAAACACCCGCGGGCTTTGCCCGCGCATTCTTTGAGGCAAACCCATGAACCCCTTATTTATCCCGTTAAAAGCAGAGCATTACGACGATTTCGAGGCCGGCGCCAAGGACCGCGAGCTGCGCAAATATGGCGCGCGCTGGAATCAAAAAACATGCCCGGTCGGCCGCGAGGTCATCCTGTCGCGCGGTTACGGACGGCGGGAACGCATGCGCGGCATAATCTCGGGCTTTGAACAAGCCTGCGCGACGCTGTTGCCCGAGCCGCACCGCTCTAAATTCGCGTCCTGTTACCCGGATTATGAGGGCTGGGCCGCCGTGATATTTATCTCGGAACTGCGCCCAGTATGAGCGGTAGAATCGGCTCGCCCGACCGCATCGGCAAAAGTGTCGAGTGGTACACACCGCGGTGGATCTTCGACGCCCTGGCGCTCGAGTTCGACCTCGACCCGGCCAGCCCGCACGACTTCGACACGCAGGTCCCGGCCCGCGTGAAATATACCCGGTTCGACGACGGCCTGAAAAAACCATGGTTCGGCGCGGTCTGGCTGAATCCGCCGTACAACAAAGACACGCCGTTTTGGATGCGGCGCCTGATCGACCACGGCGACGGGCTCGCGCTGGTGTTCAGCCGGACGGACGCCCGATGGTTTCAGGAATGCCTGAACGCCTGCAGCGCGTGCTTGCTGTTTCAGGGGCGTATCGAGTTCATCCCGGGCCATGAGAACGCGCACAAGGCCGCGAAATCCGGGGCCGGCTCGGCACTATTCGCCTTTGGCGATCGCTGCAGGGCGGCCATTCTGAATCTGCGAGACAGGGGCTTTTTAATCGACAAGGCGGTCACCGGATGAAGAAAGCCCGCGACCCGTGGTATCCGTTCGCGTACGAAGCCTATGACCGAGACACAAAGGACCTTTCCGACGCCGCGGACCTGCTGTATAGACGATTGTTGACAGTGCTGTGGACAAATGGCGGTTTTATCCCGGTTGACTGGGAATGGATCGGCAACCGGGTACGCAAGCGGCCGAGCACCGTGCGGAAGATTTTCGAGGCCGAGCTGGCTCAATTTTTCACCGTTCAGGGCTCGGAAATGTATCAAAAGCGGCTGCTCGAGGAGTACAACAAAGCCGCCGACATAACGCAGAAACGTATCAACGCAGCAAAAAAGCGGAACGAGCCCGCCTGTGGATAATTCTGTGGATTCTGGGGATAAATCGGCCTTTGACTGTGGAAAACACTTGCGTTTTGTAAAGATTTCAAAAAGATTATTCAAAATCTTTTCAAAATCTCGGAATTAAGTAATTGAAAAACAAGGGAACGCGCGGAGCAAATGCACACACATATTACAAGTATTTATATATATATTATTAAATTATAAATACTCAGTTAGTTATTTATGTATTAACCGAAAAGAAAGAGCGGAGCCAAAACCATGACCACACACAGCAACGAGCGAGTTCTGAGACTGCGAAAAGGCGAAGTGATTTACATCGCGGCACCACCCTACAAGCCGATCCTGATTCGGATCGACCCGAAGGTCGACGACATTGTCATCGAGGAAATCGACCCGCAGGACGTGCCAGAGACCGGGGAGAACGCAAGCGTGACATTCCCGAACCGCAGCGAAACACCGGAGCCCGAGGTCCTGGTATCGTCCACCGTGCAAGATCCCCAGGACTTTGCGGTGGACCCTATCGACTTGGCAATCGAGAACGGCACCATCCAGCCCGTATTCCCTGAGCGATTCAACAAAAACGAGCCGCTACCGATCGACACCGCTGCGCAGCACAAAGCCGCCGTCGCGAAAACCATCAGCGCAGAGACCGAACTGTACAAGCACGAAAAAGTCGTGCACGGAGCCATAGTGTTCGGATATACACGCGATCCCGTAAGCCCGTACGACCGCAAGCCCGAACCCGAGAACGTGCAGCCAGCACCAGCAGGCGAACCACAGCAGCCCGACCTGCTACAGTCAGACATCCCTTTTGACCTGAGTTAAATCATGGCAAGCAAAGCGATACTGGAAACCGTCAACGACCAGCAGGAAATATTCTGCCAGGACTACGCAACCCGCCTGCATGCCGGTAAGGCAGCGGAAAACGCGGGATATGCACGCGAATACGGGTACCAGCTGCTTAAATTGCCTCACATCATCGAGCGAATCGCAGAAATACAGCGGAACGGCGGCATCCGCATGATCGTGACCCAAGGCAAGGTAGTACGCGAGGCTGCCTATCTGGCGTACTCGGACATCACCGACGTTGTCGGGGTAAACACCGTCGAGGCCCTCAAGGCTTTACCCGAGAACGTGCGTAGGGCCATCCAGAGCATCAAAATGACCCGTACCCCTATACTGCGGGATGGGTCGGCCGATCGTCGCTCTCAGCGCACTACAGAGCTCCTGGATGCCACTTCCGAAAGTGCCCAAACTTGTCACAAAGTGACAGACGGGGTTCTGTACGAGGAAACGATCGAGATCAAAATGCACCCGAAAATGGAAGCCATCAAGCTGCTCGCCCTGGTCACTCAGGCCGTCAAAGATCCCGAGGACCTGCGCAAGCAGGCGCCCGCATTTACCGGCATGGCGATCACGGTCGCCCAGCCTAAAAAAGCACTTTCGAGCAAAAAACGGAGCGAAAACGATGAATAAAGAACTGTCCGAAATTGCGAAATACTTCGACTGGGCGGGCCTGATTATCGCCGCCCTGTTCTTCGCGCTGGGCTATGTGCACGGCGGATTCGATCAGCCGAAGCCCGAGCCCTGCCCGGTGTGCGATGCGCAGCCCTTTTGCCAGGTCATGGGCTCGCCCGTCGGCGGCCGCATGGCGCAGCTGCCCGAGGGCGTAGGCCCGCGCGATTAGTTCCACGTGAAACCGATGGACCTTAAGCTTTCCGCCGCGCTGTCGATCGCTGGCAAGCACCGCGAGCTGACGCCATCCAGCCAGAAAGCGAGCTGCCCGCCAGAGCAGCGAATTACGTGGCGCCGTGGTGGGAAAAGCGGTATAACGACGACTACGGCCAGTTCATCCGCGCGAACTGGTCGCACTTCAAGGCTTTAATCAAACCGGAGACCTGACCCATGGCAATGTTCAAAAAAGTAATGCTCAAGACCGAAAGCGGCGATCCCGTCCGCCCGGAGGGCTTCACCATTCCCAGCTTCGACAATTTCGTCAACCGCCAGGGCGCGCGGGGATTTCCCGAGGTCCTGTTCTGGAATGAGCGGGTTTTCGTGTTCACGTCGTTCGACCGGCCGCTGACCGATGGCGCGCCGAACGTGGGCGTGTATACCGAAAGCTTCGCCGCGGCGATCGTGCCGATTCCCGAGATTGACGACAACGGGTTCAAGCTGACCGATTCCAGCGACGAGGCCAACCCGGCCGACGCGTAACACCGCAACAACACGGAGCCACCACCATGAAACTCAGAGTTACGCGGGTTTTCCCCGCATTCCTGCGCGGGATACTCTCGCCCGCCGATATCGCGATTAAGCCCGGCCCGGCGGTTCAGGTATTGCCGACGCCCGAGCAGGGCGAGCTGCAGCGGTTGCGCCTGCGCGTGAATGAGCTGACGCGCGAGGTCGAAGAACTGCGGCGCGGCCAGCCCGACCCGGTCACCGCGGCCAAGCGTTTCGATATCGCGCTCATCAAGCAGGCCGATAAATCGCAGGCGCAGGGCATCAAGTTCCGCCGGCTGAAGGGCGAGGTTGTCCGCATGAAAACGCTGTACGGGCACATCGCGCCGTATCTGCGCAGCCTGCCGAAAGCCGGGTTTTCCCAGCTGCAAAAGGCGGCGATCGATGATATTGCGTATGCGGCCGAGCAAATCGGCGCGATCGACCCGGACCTGTTCGGGCTGTCGCGCGCCGAGGAGGTCCGCGTCATCGAGCAAAAGAACCTCGCGCGTGCCGTCCTGGCGGGCCTCGATGTTGTCAACCAGCTGTCGGCAGACCATAATCCCCAGACTTCAAACAACGGAGCACTGACCCATGACGACAGCAACAGCAGGCAAGCCGAAAATCAAGCTCAAGGCCAGAACGCCAGCGCCAGCCCCTACAGCAGCCACCCCCAAGAAGACGACGGCGAAGCCGGCTAAACCCGCGAAAAAGGCGAAGAAAAAGAAAAAGCCCGTCAAGGTCACCCCGGCCCCGATGCAGCGCCGCGCGGCCAGCGACGACCAGACGTTCACGGTTACGCTGCGCACCCGTCATGCCGAGTGGGTCAAGATGCGCGCTGCCCAGAGTCGCCGCACGGTCGAGCAGCAGCTCGAGAAAATCGTCCGCGAGAATTACGCGCTTGACCCGAACAACAAGACGGGCGGCACCACCACCGACGCGACGCAGGTCGGAGCCCTGGCCGAGAAGAAACAGCAAGCCGCGGCCGAGTCGTGACAGAAAAGCTTTCCCCCTGGTTCTGCATGCTGCACGGCGACGTTAAGCAGGACGTTGCCGCCAGCTGCGCGGACTACGACGGCAAGCCCGATGCCGTAATGAAGTCCTGCCTAACCTGCAACCGCCACCGGACCAGCGCCGCCCCGAAAAAGCAGGTACTCATCACGCCGAAACAGCGGCAGGCGTACATCATCAGCGCCCGCGAATGGTGGGACACGAAGGGCCGGCATATGGTCGCGCAGAAGGGCAACGAGGAGCGGGTCGGCGGCAAGTTCCGCGCCGGCACCGGCAACGCGCCCGGCATCCGCACCACCGGCAGCAAGGAAAAGGTTCTGCCCTCGGGGATCTTGAACGGCAAAATGTTCGACAACCTGACACCGCGCGAGCGGTCGCAGGTGCTCAAGGCCTGGATGCACTACTACACCGAGTTCAAGTTCCCGGACCTCACCGAGAAAGACCTCGCCCGCGCCAAGCAAAAGCTGAAGATCAAGCCCGCCACCATCGCCGAAGCCGTTAAGCTGCACTGATGCGCGCGGAGTTCCGCCCGGAAATCGATTTTTCCAGCTCGCCGACGCTGTCGGAATACGTCATGTATTGGCCGCAGGACCCGATCAGCCGCGCCGTGCTCGGCGTGTTCGGGCCGGTCGGCTCGGGCAAGTCAACGGCCTGCTGTGTGAAGCTGATGATGATCGGCTTTCTGCAGGACCCGGACCCGCGCGACAACATCCGAAAGGCCCGCCTCGGCGTCATCCGCAACACGACGCCCCAGCTGAAAAGCACCACGATCAAGACCTGGCTTGATATCTTCCCGCAGGAACAATGCGGGCCTATCGTGTTCAGCTCGCCGATTATCCAGCGCATCCGGGTTCCGGTCGGCCCGAACGGCGAGCCCGGCCTCGACATCGAAATCATGTTCCTGGCGCTCGACAACGAAAAGGACATCGGCAAACTGAAGTCGATGGACTGGACGGCGCTGTACATCAACGAGGCCGACCTCATCGCCCCGGCCGTGTTTCGGTATGCCCGCCGGCGCCTCGGCCGGTATCCGCGCAAGCATGGCGATTTTCAGGCCAAGTACCCCGTCATCATCATGGACTGCAACAGCGTCGACGAGGACCACCAGCTGGCCGAGTGGTACCAGAACCCGCCCGAGGACTGGAAATTCTGGAAGCAGCCGGCCGCGGTGCTCGAGGTCAAGCAGGTCGCCAAGGGCCTGTTCGAAGTCGTCGAGGACGATCCGCGGTACAAGGGCCAGCGCATCAAGGCCCGCCGCGCCTACGAGGCCGCGCACCGGCTTTGGTTGCTCAATCCCGAGGCCGAGAACCTGGCGCACTTGCAGGATGGCTATTACGAAACCCAGCTCGCCGGCAGCAAGCTCGCCGAAATTCAGCGCGACCTGCAGGTCAAATTCGTATTTAACACGTCGGGCAAGCCGGTTATTCCCGACTTCGCCGACGACGTCCACACCGCCGAGTTCCCGGTCCTCGAGGACGTACCGCTCGAGCTGTGTTCTGACTTGGGCGGCGGCACGCTGAACCCGGCGGCGCATGCGTTTCAGTGGCACCCGCGCGGGACCTTGCTCATCCACGACGAGCTGTATGGCTCCGTGGTTGGCGTCGATCGGTTCAGCAAGGAAATGTCGAGAATGTTGAAGCGGCCGCACTTCAAGAATGCGCCACTGCCGCCGGCCGGGAAGGGCCTGCGCCTGCACACCGACCCGGCTGGCGTGAAGCGCGACGAGGTTTTCGAGACCTCGGTCCATGACTACCTGATCGGGTACGGCTGGCAAGTGCTGCCTGCTGACAGCAACGACCCGCTGTTGCGCATCGAGTCGATCACCAACTGCGCCACCCGCATCATTCACGGCAAGCCCGGCCTGCTGATACACAAGCGTTGCCGGATGACGCGCAAGGCCCTCGCCGGTAAATGGCAGTATCGCCGGCTGAAAATCAGCGGCACCGAGGACCGCTATCACAACGAGCCCGACAAAACGCACCCGTGGAGCGACCTCGGCGACTCGCTGGGTTACGGCGCCATGTCGCGCGAGTCTCGCCGGTTCCGGCGCGCACTCGACAGCCCGCGCCAGCAGGCCGCGCGCGTGCAGTTTGACGTTTACGGCACGGCGCCCGGCACGGTTTCACAAGCAAAAACGGACTTTAACCCCCATGACTAAAGCCGTCGATTACGACCCTTCAAAGAACGCGGTCCTGTGGTACGTCGCCTTTTCGCCGCGGGCAACGCACCTTATGCCGTGGTGGGTGCGCCTGTTCACGCGCGATAATTTCCAGCACTGCTACGCTTTCCGCGACTACAACGGCATCACTCTGATCGTCAACCATATCGCGCAGGGTTTGCTGGTCGATGCGACCAACGTGAAGGCGGTCGACTGCGCTAAAGCGATCGCGCGCGACAAGGGCGAAACCATTGTCCTTTTTGCAAGCCGTTTAAAACCCCGCTACACTCCCCGAGGAGTGCAGTCCTGTGTATCGGTTGTCAAGGCGCTGATCGGCCTCGCCGCCTGGCGCGTCTGGACACCGCAAGGGCTGTACCAGTACCTCATCGATAACGGCGGAGTGGTCATATGGGCGGAAAAGGGCGTCAAATCCAACCGAGCGAAACCGAGCGCCGCGCCATCAACCTGCGCGAGCAGAACGAACTCGCGACCCAAATCCAGCTGAATGCCGATCAAGAGCGGCGCATGCGCGCGATGCAGCGCGGCGGCCGCAAGCTGTTGCTGTTCAACAACGTGCTAGGCGTGAAGCCCCAGCAGCAACAGCAGCAGACCGCCACCATGGGCGTGCGCAGCTAATGCCCTTCAAGGTCCTCAACGCGCAGGCCGCACTCCTCGACATCGAGGACATCAAGAAACGATTTTCCAATTCCGAGCGGGTCAAACTGCTGTGGGAGCCCCTGCTGCGGGCCGTGTACGAGTTCTTTCTCCCGAACCGGAACCTGTACTACAGCACCGCCCAGACTCAGGGCCAGCTGAAAACCGACCGGGTATTCGACTCGACGGCGCAGATATCGATGATGCGCAGCGCGAACCGCATCCAGTCGACCCTGATGCCGCCGTTCGCGAAGTGGGCCGGGTTGCAGGCCGGGCCGATGATTCCCGACAACAAGCGGGACGAAGTCAACAAGCAGCTCGAGTTCATTGAGCGCCAACTGTTCGCGGTCATTCACGCGAGCAATTTCGATACCGCGATCAACGAGACCCTGATCGAACTGCTGGTCGGCACCGCCGCGCTGCTCACCCTGCCGGGCGACTTCGATCACCCGGTTATGTACATCGCGGTACCGTTGCAGCAGGTCTACCTCGAAGAGGGTCCTTGGGGATCTGTCGGCGGCGTGTTCCGCAAGCATCGCGTCATGGTCCGCAACATCATGGGCCAGTGGACCGACATCAAGAAACTGCCTGACGCGCTGGCCAAGCTGCAGCAGGAAAACCCCGAGGCCGAGGCCGAAATCCTCGAGTACACGTATCAGTCCCGCGCCAACGGCCGGAACGTCTGGGTCTATGACCTGATATGCCTCAGTGCCGGCGCCGTCGCGCAGAACATGCGCCTGCACAATCGCGTGTACAACCGGAACCCCTGGATTACGCCGCGCTGGCTGAAAATCGCCGGCGAGGTCTACGGCCGCGGGCCTGCCGTGTTCGCCCTGCCCGATGTCAAGACTCAGAACAAAATCATCGAGCTGGTCCTGCGGAATGCGGCGCTGGCCGTGTCGGGCGTCTGGACGTACGTCGATGACGGCATCCTGAACCCGAACACCATCGCCATTATTCCGGGCGCGACGATTCAGGTCGGCGCCAACGGTGGCGCGCGCGGGGCTTCCCTGCAGCCGCTCAATCGCCCCGGCGACCTTGGCCTTGCGATGGACCTGAACGAGTACTACACGATGCAGATTAAAAAACATCTGCTCGACGATTCCCTGCCGCCGGACGCGGGGCCTGTGCGCAGCGCCACCGAAATCGTCCAGCGCATTAAGGACCTGGCTCGCGACATCGGCGGGCCTTTCGGTCGTCTGTACACCGAGCTGGTCGTCCCGGTCATCCAGAACACGCTCGACATCATGGAGGACGCCGGCTTGATTCCGCGCGTCTCGGTTAACGGGCTCGGCGTGCGCGTCGTCGTTACCTCGCCGCTCGCGGTCGAGCAAAACCTGAACGACGTGCAGAACGCCGTGAACTGGCTGTCGGCCCTGGCGCAGTTCGGGCCGGAAACAGTCAGCACCGCGGCGAAGCTCGAGGAAATCGGCGCATGGATGGGCGAAAAGCTCGGCGTTCCGGCCGACCTGATCCGGACCAAGGACGAGCGCGCGAACATGAAAAAGATGCTGCAGGCGGCCGCCGCCAAGCAGCTCGGCATCGAACAAGGCGACTCGCGCAACCTCGTTCCCATGCCGACCCTGCCGGCCGGTGCTGGCGCTGCGCCGCCGATGGCACAAGCAGCCTGATTTTTTAACGTACGGAGCCAACAATGACGCAAAACCTCAACGAGGCGAACAAGCTGATCGCGGGCGAACGCGGCGAGGGCTGGGGCGGCCTCGACGGAACCGACAAAGACAAGCAGCAGGCCGAGCAGGCGCAGCTACAATTCCAGTTCGCGCTACGGGTCGCCAGGGTGTTTATGACGCCCGAGGGCGCCGACGCCCTTGAAGCCTTGCGCGAGCAGCACCTCTACCCGCCGACCTGGCCGCCGTCGGTCACTCATCAGCAGGATCAACTGGCGTTCGGCTACATCCGCGAGGGGCAGAAGTCCGTCGTCACGATGATCGAGAACTGCATCAAAATCGCCAAGAACCCCCCGCAACAGCCCAAAAAGGAGGCTTAAAACGTGAGCACTGAAAACACCGGTGGCAAGTCCACCAAGCCCAGGAAGACCAGCGCCAAGGCAGTCGCCGCAGCAACAACGGCGCCGGCACCGGCGCAAAAACCGCGCACCCTGCGCGAGTCCGCGAATCAGTTTTTGGCCGATATCGGTCACATCCTGTACACGCGCAACAAAAAGCTCGGCGACCTGATGGCGATCGAAAAGGAGGTCGCGAACCTCCTGAACATCGGCCATCCGATCCTCGACGAGCCGGTGGAGTAGGCCATGGAGCTGCTCGCCCTGCTCGTCAAAGCTATTCAGGTCGGCATTATCGTCCTGCCTGTCCTGGCCGTTTTAGCGGTCTGGGCTGTGGTCTGGCTGGTCAAGCGCCGCCGCCGAAAATCTCGTTAATTTAACCAGAAAATAGGAGCCATTTATGGAGTTTGAACAAATCCTCCCGCATATCAAGGCGGGGCAAAGAGCCTGCCGCGCTGGCTGGAACGGCAAAGGCATGTTTGTTTTTTTAGTGCAAGGTAGCCGGTTCAAAGTGAACAGGCCGCCGCTGCTCGGGATTTATCCCGAGGGTACGGAAATCAGCTATCGCGCGCACATCGACATGAAAACAGCTGACGGTCAAATCGTTCCTTGGGTTGCATCGCAGTCCGACCTGCTGGCTGATGACTGGCAACTGACGAACGACAGCTAAAAACGGAGCCGCTATGTTTATTCGACTTTTCTCCCTGATGAACACCGCAGCAGCGCCGGCCGCACCTGGCGGCCCTGCTGCCCCTGCAGCGCCAGCGGCACCGGCCGCCCCGGCTGCGCCCGCCGCACCGAGCGCGACCGGGCTGATGGCCGAGGCACTGAAACCGCCGGCGCCTGAACCCGTCAAGCCCGAGGACGCGCGGACGTTCCTGGTCGACTACGGCCACGGCGCCGACGCGCTGAAAGGCATGGACGACAAGGCGGTCGTCGACCTGCACGGCAAAGTGTCGGCCGCGCTCGATAAGGTTCGCAACGCCGGCAAGCTGGACAAAAAACCCGACTGGCTGCCCGAGCAGTTTTGGGATGCGGACAAAAAGGAAATCAAGGGCGAGTCGATGGCGAAGTCGTGGACCGACTTCCGGCAGAAAATCAGCGGCGGCTCGAATGCTGCGCCGAAAACCCCGGCCGAGTATCAGCTGAACCTGCCCGAGGGCGTGAAGATTGCCGACGATGACAAGCTGGTCGGCGAGTTCCGCAAGGCCGCCCATGAGGTCGGGATGTCAAACGAGAATTTCAACAAGGTCGTCGCGGCCGTGGTGAAGTCTGGCGTGTTGGATATTCAGCCGGTCGACACCGCTGCAGAGCTGGCGAAGCTCGGTCCGCAGGGTCAGGCCATCGTCAACATCAACACGGCATGGGGCAAACAGCTGGTCGAGTCCGGCGTCTGGGATCAGAACGATTTCAACGAGCTGGTCGTCCTTGGGTCCACCGCCGAGGGCATGCGCGCGCTGAACAAGCTGCGCGAGTATTACGGCGGCGAGAAGATCCCCATGGGCGACGGCACCGGCAGCAATCTCCCGTCGATCGAGGCGTGGTATGCCAAGCACGGCGAAATCGACAAGTCGAGCGGCAAGCTGCGCATGGAGGTCGACCCGGTATTCCGTAAGGCGGTCGAGGACGAGGGCAAACTGCTGTTCGGGAACGACCCGGCGCGCAGTTCAATCCCTGGCGTCGGCGTGCCGAGATAGGTATACTGCCCGCTCGTCATCGCTTACAACTACTACAACAGTCGCAGCTTCAAGCCCCGCCCGCACGCGGGGCTTTTTTATGCTCGTTTGCTTTTTTGAGCATCTTCACCTATCCTTTGCCGAAATAGCACCACAGAGACCCGCCACAGTAGGCTTACCGGTCTCCCGGCCCCGCTCCCTGACGGCCTATCTCTGAACGCTAAAACAAGCTCATTTTTTGTTTTAACCGTTTGGAGATTAAAGCCATGTCCAACAGCTTAACCGCTGCCGCCATTGCCAGTTTCGACGCACAGGTCAAACACGCCTATCAGGGCGCGAGCATGCTGCGCGGCACCGTTCGACTCAAAACCGGCGTAGTGGGCTCGACTCACCGCTTCCCGAAGATGGGTAAAGGCACCGCTACCCAGCGCGTACCGCAGACCGATGTGACCCCGATGAACATCGTCCACAGCAATCGCACCGCGACGCTGTCGGACTGGAATGCTCCGGAGTACACCGACATCTTCAATCAGGCCGAGGTCAACTACAGCGAGCGCGGCGAACTGGCCGAAGTCATCGCCAGCGCCATCGGCCGCCGCGAGGACCAGATCATACTCGACGCGCTGGATGCCGCGAGCACGACCCTGACCGTCGATCAGGATGTCGGCGGCACCGACACCGGCATGAACACCGCCAAAATCCGGCGTTCGAAAAAGCTGCTGATGCAGCGCGGCGTGAAGTTCTCGCGCGGCAATCAGACCCTCGTCATTGCGGCGCAGGGTCTCGAGGACCTGCTCGGCGACGACGACGCCAACACGTTCGATAAGAACGCGGTTAAGGCCCTGGTCGATGGTGAAATCACGTTCTGGCTGGGCTTTGAAATCAAAGTCATGGAAGACCGCGACGAGGGCGGCCTGCCGACGGCGACCGGCCTGCGGACCAGCTACGCCTATGACAAGGCGTCGACCGGCCTCGCGATCGGTCTCGACTTCCGTACCGAGGTCAACTACATCCCGCAGAAAACGAGCTGGCTGGCAAACGGCCTGTTCAAGGCGGGCGCGGTCGACATCGACAGCAACGGTATCGTCGAAATTACTTCGGTCGAGGTCTAAGGCCATGGCGCTCGACAAAACGAAATTCGACCCGACCGGCAGCGGCTCGAAAGGTGGCGCCCCGAAAATCGCCACCTATCAGAGCAGCTCCGACAATATCGCCACCATCGAGGGCGCGGGTTACTTCAACGGCATTGGGAACACCGGCCTTAAAACCGGCGACCTCCTGTTTTATTCCGGCACCAACGGCGCGAAACTTGCGCAGGTTGCCGTGTCGGCCGCCGGGGTTGTGACTCTGCCGCTCAAAGTCGCGTTAGCGTAAGGAGGCAGCATGTCGTTTAACAAATCAAACTACGATCCGGGCGCGAGCAGCAAAGGCAGCGTCCCGAAAATCCACCGGTACAGCTCGAGCGATACCTTGGCGACCATCGAGGGCTCCGGGTATTTCAACAGCGTCGAGGACCTCATCAACAGCGGGGACCTGATTGTGGTGTACTCGAGCGCGGTATCCGGCGGCGGCGTGAAGGTCTACCAGCTGACCAACACCGACGGCGTGATTACCAGCAGCGGGACCTCGGTCGGTGGAAACGGCGCGGTGTATCTGCCGTTCTTCATCAACCAGACCGACCTGCTGGCACCGACCTCGGCGGAACTGATTTCCCCGATCGCGGGCCGCATTACGCTGTTGCGGACCACGGTGCAGGCGGCAGTCACCACTGGCGGAACAATCACGGTCAAGGTCAATACGACCGCCGTAGATGGCCTTTCGATCGCTATCGCGAACGGTGCGACCAAGGGCACCCGCCAGTCAGACGCCCCGACCGCAGCGCACGCCTCGGCGGTAGTTGCGGCAGGCGACCGTATCGAGATTGTGCCGGAAGCGGCTATCGATACCGCCGGCGCGATCAACGGTATCCTCGTAATCGAACCGACGACTTAACAGGCGGGCACGGGTATGGAGCGATCCGTGCCGCCTTTTCCGTTCGATTTTTCTACCGAACCCGTAACCCTTTTGGTCGTCGGATCGGCTCCGTGTCTGATGGCTGACTTAGATGTCGCAAAAGGGTTGCGGCCCTCTCATCTCATCATGGCGATTAACTACACGGCCTGCTGGATACCAGCCGACTTTGTCTTTTCAATCCATACTGAAAATATGCCGATATTCGCCGACGGCCAGGCGAAATTTAACAGCGAATTCACGACGCACGCCGACATCCGGCGCCGCTACCGCGGCACCGCGGATTATTTATGGCGTGATACTTGTTATGGCGCGACCAGCAGCATCGCGGGCGCGTCAGTTGGGCCAAAGATGGGATTTCAAGAGGTTATTTTATGCGGCGCGCCGATGGATTCGGTCGGTTACTACAAACCGAATACCGGAACCCGTAAGCCTGACGGTTCCAAAAGCAAGATAGTCCGCAGTCATATTGACAGCATGACGCGGTTCGCCTCGAAGACTAAAGGTCTGGTATTCTCAATGTCCGGTTTGACGCGTAAAAATTTTGGCTATCCCCCGGAGGTACCGATTTATGGCAACTGATGTCGACTTTTGCAACCGTGCGCTGAACCTCATAGGGTCCGACGCGATTTCAGGTTTTCAGCAGGTGAGCGACAAGGCCGCGACCTGTGCGCGGCAGTACTCGGGCACGCTGTCCATGCTGCTGTCGATGGCGCACTGGCGCTTTGCGACGAGAAAGCGTTCCCTCTCGCCCCTGCTCACTTCGCCGGTCAACGTCTGGCAATACGCCTACCAGCTGCCGAGTGACCTGGTCGCAGGTCCGGACGCGGTCTATAACAGCACCGCCGTATCGGCCCCGCCGATGTCGTCCGGCTACGAGATTTTCGAGCGCAACATCCTGACCAACGAATCGCGCATCATCATCGACTACCGGTTCAAGCCATCCGAGAATAATTTCCCCGACTGGTTCGCCCAGCTGCTTGTTCTCGCGCTGGCGGGCGCTTTCGCGATGGGCGTCACCGATCAGGAAGACCTCGCCGCGGAATGGAACGCCCGGGCGTTCGGCACCCCCGAGCACAACATGCGCGGCGGCTTTTTTGCCGTGTGCGCGCAGATCAATCGCCAGGGCGGCGGGGCCAAGATTCTGCCGACCGATGCCCTGCTCGCGGAGCGTAACTCACTGTGAAACAGCACCCGATTCAGACCAATTTCACATCGGGGGAACTCGACCCCCGCATGGCCTCGCGAATTGACGTTCAGCAGTACTACAACGGCGCCGAGCGCCTGCGCAACGTCATCGTTAACCACTTGGGCGGTGCGGTACGCTGCCCGGGCATGCAGCACATCGACGTGCTCGACCCGCTGGTCCTCGCACTCGAGAACTCAGTCACCGCCACCGCCCCGAACGGCGGCACCGCTGCGAACGGTCTCGACGACGATTTCAATACCAAAGTAACCACTACCGGCAATATCGGGACTACAAACCCCTACGTGGTGCTGCATTACGACCTCGGGGCCGACGTAGATATCCGGTCTGCTGAAATCATCGGGGCCTCGACCGACGTGTCGACAGCCGACTCTGACGATACCGGCCTGCGCAAGGTGAACAAAAGCAGCAACGACGCGAGCGTCGGAGATAAGCCGTGGGATGCACCGAACGGCAGCAACCTCGGCGCGGTGCAGCTGGGCTTTGATGCCAGCAATAACCAAAGCTACTATCTGCGGTGCATGAACCCGAACGTCTCCCGGCTGATCCCGGCGGACGCGACCATCGTCGGCGTACAGGCGCAAATCACGAAAAAAAAGGGCTCGACCAGCTTCGACCAGAACATCGAGGACGCGCAGGTGCGGCTCGTCGTCAAGGGCGTCATCGTCGGCAACAACAAGGCCGCCGCCGGCGACTGGCTTGGCAGTTTCTTTACAACGACCTACGGCGGCGCCGCCGACCTGTGGGGCTATTCCCTGACGCGCGAGCTGGTCGTCCGGTCTGACTTCGGCATTGCCATATCGGCCAGGACCAACGAAGTTATCGGCTCGGCCTATGCCGTGGTCCAGTCGGTGAAGATCAAAATTTACTATTCCACGGCGGTCACCGCCTCGCCCTCGGAGTTCCGCATCCAGTACTCGACCGACGACGCAGCTTGGAATAACTACGGCGATGCCTTCCAGGTGCGCGACAATGACGAGGTTTCGTTCCGCCACACCGAGGTCGTTACCGCCCGGTATTGGCGGTATGCCCGCATCGGCGCCACCAACCTCGGCACGGCTAAGGCCATCGTCCGGAACTTCAACGTGTTCGCCGACACGACCAGCTTCGCCTCGACCGGCGGCCTGTCCGACTGCGCGTTTGTCGACTTCGATTTTTCGCTGGACCAGCGGTATATGATCGTTTTCACTGATCGAAACGCAGCGGTGTACGAGAACGGCATCCTGCAGACCAACCTGCCGACGCCCTACACGTCGGATATGTTGGGCCTGCTGCGCTGGGATCAGCGCCTCGACACGGTCGCCCTGTTCCATCCGGACGTCCCGCCGCAAATCATGCAGCGCCAGGGCCGGGCCGATCGGTGGGTTTTGAAGGCGATGGTTTTCGACTATATCCCCAAGTACGCCTTCAACCTGGTCGTCACCAACCCGAACCAGACGTTGACCCCCTCGGCCGTTACCGGCTCGATTCTGCTGACGGCGGGCGGCTCGACGTTTGTGGCGGGCGATGTTGGTCAATACGTGCGCGGCAACGGCGGGGTCGCGCGGATTTATGAGTACACGTCGGGGACCGTGGTCAAGGCTCGCGTCGAGATTCCGTTCCGCGACAGCAGCGCCATCCCGGCCGGGAGCTGGAAGCTCGAGCGCGGCTATGAGGCGGCATGGTCGACGACCCGCGGCTGGCCGAACTGCGGCCTTTTCTATCAGGGCCGCCTGTGGATCGGTGGCGCGCGGAGCCTGCCGGATACTATTTGGGGCTCGCGACTGTCTTTGTTTTTCGACTTCGACCCTGGCCGCGCGGACGCTGACGACGCGATCGAGGCGACCCTCGAAAACCGCGACGTGTCCGGTATCCTGAACATCGCTGCCGCTAATCACCTGCTCTTTTTCACGAAGACGGCCGAGTTCTATATCCCGCAGGCGCCGAACGAGCCGCTCACCCCGTCGAACTTCCTGCCGCGCAAAGCCGATAACAAGGGCAGTCGCACGGGCACCAATGTCGTGAACGCCGACGGCGTCACTATTTTTGTGCAGACCGAGGGCGCGAGCATTCAAAAGCTCAAGCTCGCAGATGGCACGACGCAGACGGATGAAAACAGCATCTATGCGGCCGAGGATATTTCCGGCCTGTCGGCGCACTTGATTGTTACACCGGTACAGATTGCCTTCCGCAAGGCAACCGGCCCGGATGACCCGAACCTGCTGCTGGTCGTCAACAGCGATGGCACGCTGGCCATTTGCACGCTCGAGCAAAAGCAGGGCATTCAGGCATGGACGCTGCGCAGCACGAACGGCCTAGTTAAGCGGGTCGGCGTCATCGGTAACGAGATTTATCTGATGGTCGAGCGCACCATCGACGGCGTCGCCAAGCGTTTCATCGAGCGATTCAATAATAATTGCACGCTGGACGGCGCGGTATTTGTGGAGGTCGACGAGCCTGTGACCTTAGTCACCGACCTTGAGGATATTTTCGGCAGCGAGGAAGTGCAGATTATCCTCGACGACGCCTACCAAAACCCGCAATCGGTCGAGGGCGGCGAGTTGACATTCGACAGGGAAGCGGCGGTTAATTATCAAATCGGCTTTGGCTTTGATCCTCTGATCAGGCCGATGCCGGTGGCACGCAACCCCGACGGCGGCGCTGTCTTACGTGGCAAAAAGCGGGTTTCCGAAGTGCTGCTATTCTTGTACAAAACCCGGTGGGCTGAAATTAACGGCCAGCCCGTCGGCCTGCAGCAGTACGGCGCCGCGCCCTCGCCGCTCGATAACACCCTGCAACCGTTCACCGGTCACAAGACGGTCGACGGCCTGCTGGGATGGAGCGAGGAGGGCCAGTTTGATATAACGCAGGGCGGCATCCCGGTTTCCATGACCATCACCGGCATCGAGATGAAAGTCAGGCTATGAGCACCAGCAGCGGCACCACCGTACAGAGCAACAGCGGCAAACAGGACATTTCGTCCTCGCAGCTGATTTCAGGCGGCGCGTCCTTTTTCACCATGTTCAGCGATCGCCAGCAGTCCATCGAGACCGCGCGGGGGCTGAACGCCAGCGCCCAGGACCTCGAGCAGAATGCGCGAGTCGAGAAGGTAAACGCCGACGCTGCGAAAAACGAGCTGCAGCGCCGGCTGAATACGACGCTGGCCAACAACGCCGCCGCCCTGTCGATCGCCAATGTTGACCCGACTTCGGGATCTGCGCGGCTGATTCAAGAGCAGTCCGAGGGCGAGTTCAATACCGCCTTTTTTAACACAGACCTCAATTCCCGCATCCGTGTCGCACAGCTGAAGCGTCAAGCGGCGCAGGCCAGGACCGACGCCTCGGCCGTCAACCGTGCCGGTAAAACCAAGCTGCTGATCGACTTCGGTACCTCTATCGCGAAATTCGCCGCCGGCGGTGCTTTTTAATGGGCCTCGAAAAGTTCAAGACCGAAACCCAAGGGCTGCAGAGCGTCGAGGTCAGCGACGGCGGCGCCCGTAGCCGGGTTGCCAGGTTGCAGGAAATCGGCAATTCCGTACGCGAACTGTCGGCCGCAGTGGCTCCCATGGCGCAGCGCGCGACCGTGAACCAAGCCCAGCAGCGCGGACAGGCCGACGCCTTAAGCGGTAACTTTCAGCCCCAGCGCAATGCCACCCTCGCCGCGCAGGAATACAACCGCGCCGGCTTCGACACCGCGCTGTCCGAGCTGGAAATCACGATGCGCAACCGCATCGATACGATTTACAACGAGGCTAAGCACAGCCCCGCCGAGCTGAAAACCCGCTTTGATACCTACCGCCAGGAAATCGAGGGCCAGCTGGGCGGCAGCGACAAGGCCGATATCCTGCCGCAGTTCCGCGCCATGTATGACCGCGCGACGCTGCCGCACCTGCAAGCCTCAGTCCGCGCCGATCAGGAAACCACTGCCGCGACGAATGCCGCGCAGGCGATGAACGTGCTCGAGACCCGTACCAACAACGCCGAGCGGTTCGCGCGGACGCAGGAAATCGACCAGCAGGCCGGCGTCGCGCTGTTACAGGAAGCCCAAGAATTCGAGCAGCTGCTCGTCAAGCACGGACCCAAGGAAGCCTTCGCCTTTAACGGCGTGCAGTACGAAGCCGACCCGGCCCGGTCGGGCGTGTTTTCGCCGGTGGAAATGGAGAAACACTCCCAAGAATGGGACGAGCGTATGGCGCAGGCGGCGGTCCTCGGCGGGTTCGATCGCGCCGGCGGCCTCGCTGAAAAGGAGGCATATGTCAACGCATTCGAGAAGCGGGAAAAGGGCCGCCAGGGCAGCCCGTTTAATCTCGATCAGGTCGACCAGCTGGCCAACCGCATGCGCATTGACATCAACCGCGACCGGGCGCAATCCGATCACTTCAAGGCCGAGCTGCAGAAACAGATCAACGAAGCCGAGAAGGTTTACAACGAAGGGCATATCCCGGCCGGTATTACGGCGCTGACCCGGTCGGCGGCTGCGTATCCGGACCTGACCGCGCAGCTCGAGATTCTGAAAACCAACTCGGGCGCCGCGTCGAATTTCAGCAAGATGCGGCCCGACCAGCAGGCGCAGGTCCTCGGGAAATTCGAGAACATCGAGGTTATGACGCCGGCTGATATTAAGCTGAAAAAGCAAATGGAACAGATCCATACTGAGACGGCGAACCTGCTCAAAACTGATCCGGTTTCTTTATTGCCGCGTCTGCGGCAGGAAGTCCCGGCGGTTGACCTGTCCAATCCTGCGACCTTTGCCAACCGCGCCGGCACGTCGGGGATGATTAAATCGTATTATGGCAAGGACCATCACGGCCTCTATAAGTCCGAGGTCGAGGGCCTTTCCACCATCCTGCACAACAACACGGCGGACGTTAACGCCGGCTACCTGATGAACATGCGCGCCGGCATGGACGACATCAGGCTGCGGTCGCTGGCGCAGGACCTCGCCCCGAAAAACCCGGAGTTTGCCGCGTTCATGGGTATCGCTGCCGAGCGGTCCGATATCGTCGCCGACGGCCTGCAGGGGATGGACGTGCTAAAACTGGACAGCGGCATGCTGCCCGATGGCGCTACCTTGAAGTCGATCACCGATGACTATTTCGGTGATGACGTCGACGGCATCGGCATCCACGGCACCAACCGCGTCATGATCGAGCAGGCGGCGCTCGCGGTCGATGCCGGCCGCCGCGACAAGCTCGGCCAGAAGGGCAAGGAAAACTTCGACGAGACCAAGTTCAAACAGGCGCTCGAAGACATTACCGGCGGCACGTTCCGTTACAAGGGCAAAAAGATCATCACGCCCGAGCGCGGCATGGACGTAGACACGTTCAAAAACATCGTCGACACCCTGACGCAGGACGATATCAAGGGCATGAGCGTCGGGATGGCGGGTGCCACTGATGCGGGCAGCCCTGCCATCCGAATCTTTGCGCCCGGCACGCAGCCCGCCAGCCAGGTCAAAATCGACGACTTCAAAAAACAGGCCAAGCTCCAGAGCATTGGCGAGGGCCGTTATCTCGTCATGCTGCCGGGCGGCTTTGTCCGTTCCAGCGATCCGGCGCACGCCGATCAGTTCGGGAATTATGTGCTGGATATGAAAGCCATGCTGCCCGACCTGAAAACCCGTAATAAGCGGGTCACCATCATGGGCATCAATCTCGCGCCCGACCTGTCACAGGCTCGCTGATGGGTATCCCGCTCGACTCTCGGCAGATTCAGCAGCAGGCCGCGATGACGCCCGCCCTCGGTGCGCCGACGGGCCTGCTCGAAAATACGTTCGCCGCCCTCGACCAGTTCCGCCGCGAGAACATCATCACGTCCGAGGTCAATAATTGGGGCGAGGAATGGCAGGCGCAGCACGACCTCGCGCTTAAGCATGGCGTCGACCTGTTGGCAAACTGGAACCAGCCGCCCGATCAGGCGGCTTTACAGTGGATGGCCGAGACCGGCCGCAGCGCGCCCGAGTATTGGCACCAAAAGCGCGACCAGCAGGTTGCCGCGTTAAAGCAGCAGTTTCCCGATGCCGGGTTCAAGACCAACGAGGAAATGTTCGTCGGCATGACCGAGCGACTCGCCCAGCAACGGGCAGGCGCGGAAAGTGTCCGGGCCAGGGCGACCGGCCCCGGCCAGTTCGGCGCATTCCTCGGCGACACCGCCGGCGCAGTTTCCGACCCCCTTGTTGCCCTCACTCTGCCCTTCGGTGCGAGCGCAGGCGCTTCGATCCTGCGGGCCTCACTGACAGAGGCGGTACTCGCGAGCGCGACGGAGGCGGCCATACAGCCCCAGGTGGCGCAGTTCCGCGCAGCGATCGGCAACCCACAAGCCGAGGGCGAGGCCATGCGGAATATCCTGCTGGCGGGCGCCGGCGCGGGTACTCTCGCCGCTGGCCTGCGCGCCATCCCGGTCGGCTACAGGGCATTGGCCCAGCAGTTCCGCAAGGAAGTCGACGCGGGACGTATAAAGCCCAATGTACAGCAGCAGGCCGCGCTAGATTTATTGGAGCGCCAAGCAGCCGAGGAAGACAGCAACCCTTTCAATCGTTCGCTGGAGGGCGCTACAGAGGCTCATGCGGCCAATCTGAAAGCGGCAGATACCGCCGCCCGCGAGGGGACGACCGTCAAAGCGGCCGACTTGCAGGCCCCGGAGCGGCCGGCAGACGCAGGCGAGCTGATCGAACGCCGGTCAAATACCGCCAAGCGGCAGGAAGTCGAGAACCTGCAGGCCCGTGTATCGGACCTCAAGGGCAAGCTCGCGCGCGGCGAGGCGACGCAGGACGAGGTTCTAAAAGCCCTCGATGACCTCGACAATGCTCTCCATACGTCAACCAAAGCGCCCGCCCTCAAGAACGAGCGGGCGTTTAATAATTTTCTGGCAGGCAAAGAGAATCAGCCGGTGCTGTTCTTTGACCTCGACAACTTCAAGAAAATCAACGACGAGTTAAGCCACGATGTAGGCGATCAGGTTATCAATGCAGTCGGGA
>Ga0310813_10000257_pt1 | contig 37748 bp, 58 predicted proteins | sample YN3metagenome_FD_203086 | JGI IMG/M metagenome (GOLD analysis project Ga0310813, IMG submission 203086) | Soil microbial communities from experimental microcosm in Duke University, North Carolina, United States - YN3 | ecosystem: Engineered > Artificial ecosystem > Soil microcosm > Unclassified...
CTTTCTTTTTGGGCTCTCTAAGTTCTCTTCTACGAGCATTTATACGATCTTTGTTAAGTTCTTTATGCCTTTTTTGAGAGGCGCGGATAGATTCCCTGTTTTTTTCGAAACTTTTTCTGAGCTGTTCCCTATATTTTTCTGGATTTTCTGCTCTTTTTCTTTTCCTTGTTTCGGATTTACATTTCTTACAATCATAAGAAATTCCTCCTACCTGTGTTTTATCTTTATGAAACTCTTCGAATGATTTCTCTTCTTTGCAAATATAACATTTTCTATTCATGGCATCCTCCATTTTCATAAAGGATGCCATACGTGGAGATAACAGTCCAGTTCTAAACTACACGATCACACCCGTCTCAGACTTATACGCTTGCCATACAATTACATCTCCGTTACTTCCTGCAGGAGACTGGGTTCCGGCGGAAATGTACATATATGGAGTAAACTGACCTGTGTGGAAAGGAGGATAATTAAAGTCATATCCAGTTTGCACACCAGTGATATAGTTTTGCTGAGTTCTTTGACCAGCGGGCCCAAGAGTCGCAAATAGAGTAGTTCCCGGAACCGCAGTGCTTGCAGGGAATGCAAACGCCGTAAACGCAGAACTATCGATATCTACAGTCATTGTATAAGTTCCGACAGCCACAATTTTTCCTGTGAGACCATTGATTTCCTTCATTCCAAAAGATTGTGGAACGCTGAAATAAATGAGTTCTCCAACGACGTAATTGTGAGCGCAAGAAACTGTGATGACGGCTTGAGTAGCCTGAGAAATCTTTGTGATATAAAGATATCTAGGCTCTACTGCATTAAGCAGCGAAATACGACGACCGATAACGGCTGTAGCTGCAGCAGCAAATCCACTTGAATCTAGACCAAGAAGAGTAAATCCTGATCCAGAAACGGAACTGATGGTAAAATCCATACCTGCGATTTGGAGCATTCCTGTTGTTCCATAAAGACGAACACGGTCTCCTTCGGAGTAAGTATTTGTCATTGTAACAACCGCACCATTGGCCTGTGAAATCGCTGTACCTGTAACTGCACTTTCTACATAAGGAACAGTTGTTACATAAGTAAAACCATTCGAGGCTGTAGAAGTAGAGAAAAGGTCCGCATTCATTGCGCTGGTGTTATTGGTTTTTTTCCAACGAATACCATCATTAGCATTAAATGCGCCTCGATACCATTCTGCCATTACTACACGCCCTGTGGCATTAGTAGTGGAAAGTTGAGTAATATTTTTAGTTACAAAATAGTCAGCAGAACTAGGAATTGAAATGTTCACACCCACCCCTGTAGAAGTAAACTGACCTTGAGTGATAATAGTCATACCCATGATTTACTCTCCTATGTTGGTTGAAGTGTTGTTACGTTTAGACCAGAGATCCAGTTCTGATTTGTGATTGCGCGAGCAATCGCAAAACGACAGTACAGTCCGCTATTTTGTGCAACGGAAGACACGACCCAAGCTGGACGAGAACCGACCACTGCTGTGTATTGGTTCTGTTCAATTTTTGCCGCTGCTTCTAGACCATACATTGGAACGGTATAGACTGTTCTTCCGAGCATAGAGGCTCCTGGATTCTTAGCGGCTTTAGAAGACACGAAGAATCGGAATCTACTGATAGAGCAATACTCTTCAGGACGAAGTCCTTCTTGTGAAGGATAAGCGTTCTTGAGAAGAACCCCTTGAACTTTTTGTAGGTCTGCAGTGATAGCAGTATTGGCCAAAGCAATAAATGCGTCACGGGTGGGCCCGGTCGAAAACTTATCCATCGCATTGATGGATTCTAACATCGTGCGAGCATCGTTATTTAAAAGGATGGTCTCGATGTTGTTTACATCATTCAAAGAGATGTTACTTGGGGAATCGGCATTAATGCCCCCTGTGGCATTTAGATATGTGACGCTAGAAGCAAAAAGGTCTCTCATTAGGAGATCTTCTTTTTCTCTCATCCACTGGCCGAGAAGAGCTGTAAACTTAGAATAAGTTTTGGGGTTTTCCCACAAAATAACTTGCTCGTTCACGACAATGGATTTCGCATAGATTTCCATTTTTGCATCGATATCGCTACGTATGGGGACTTCTGGAGCAGGATCAATACCTGAACCATCAAGTTGGCCGCCGTCTGTAGAAAGACGCTCGAATCGACTCATACGAGTCGTTTTACCCAGATAAGCTTCCGCATGATAAAGGTCCACACCGAATGAGTGGATCAAATTAAATTGAGGGGTGCTTAAGAAGTCTTCCAATGCCTGGACTGGAACTTCTGGGGCTAGATTATAAATATTGGTAATTCCTGACGGAGATGTCATACTAACCTCGTTTAAGTAAGTGATGTTTCCGTCGATGGCGAGTCAACAAAATCAGCCTTACACTGGCGAGGTGTATATTCAGCCGTAGGGTAGCGAAGCCTTATTTTCTGCTAAGAATGGATCTATCTAATGACGGGATTATTTGGAATGATTTTTTTGAATGTAAAGCGGCTTTACAAAAAGGAAGGGGACAGAAAGCCCCCATTCCAGACCAAGGGGGATGGCCTTTAATTTGGAGATTTCATATCTCTTTGCATGCGCTCCCAGTTTTGTCTGCGCCTTTCTTCTGTAAGCTTCCAAGGAGATCCTGTAGGAGCAGTATCTGTAATACTAGGTGAAGATGCTTGAGGTTTTTTCATGTTATTCTCAATTCGTTTTGCATCATCATTTTTATTCTGATAAGGGACAAATCTTTTTACTGCTCTATATACCATGTTCCATTTTTCGAAACTATCTGGCATATGCTGCAATCCTGCTGCGACTTCAGGGTAATGATATTCTAGATAATCTATATTTTCAGAGGTGCAGACGGAATCGAAATCATTGATTTCTTTTCGGATTTTATTAGGAAGTTCCTTATTTTCTCGTTCTCGTCTTTCTTTTTCTTCCTTTTCTCTCTCTCTCTTCAATAATTCCTGTACTTTCTTTTCTAATCTCTTTTCCTCGTCCTCATCTTCTTCATGTTGATTAGGAACAGGTTTATTTAAGATAGCTTCCATCGCTGCTTGAAGGGCTGCTGCCTCTTCTTCTTTCTGTTTAGCTCTCCTTTCGGCGTCTTCTTTGGCTTTCCTGTCCTTTTCTTTTTCTTCTCTGAATCTCTTCCAATTTACCTGATTTTCTTCAGATTTGATGGAAGGAGATTCCTCTTTAGGCTCTTCAACTTTTTGTTCTATTGTTGTATCTTGTGGAACATCAATTTTTTTAATCTCTTCCATGGATCTCCTATGAATAACGATGAAATAATGTATATGGAAATGGCAAAAATAAAAGATTTTCTACTGAAAACTGTAGATAATTACCAGAATTACATAAAGAAAAGTTCTTTAGATTTGCCCCTTGAATGCCTTTGTTTGTCGAAACAAACATTAAATTTACTCCGAAAGCACGGATTCAGAAGGGTTTTCGAACTTTCCGCAACTGATTTGACTAAAATCAAAGGCCTCGGGGATGACAGATTGAGAGAAATCGCTGACAGGATGGCTGTCTTTGATGTTATGTAATTTGAAATGCTCCTCTTGAGATAGCATAGAAACTTTCTGATCTCCTCGAATGAAATTCCAGAATGTGCCCCTAAAGAAAGCTTTAGACCAAGCCTGCATTGTCTGATATCTCTTATCTACAATCAATCCAGGAGTCGCTAATTCCGCCATTACTTCAGGGCACGGTAGCACCCAAAGTCTTTTGATGATGCGATCTGCTTTTTTATTATATAAAAATACGGCTTGATTGGGTCTAGGAGAGGGAAGCCAGGGCCAGCAATAAAACTTCCTTCTTTTCAGATTGTGGATCAGTTTGTCTTCAGCCAGAATCATGACAACACAAAACTCGTCTTGATCGATATGATCTTTGTAGTTTTGTACTGCTTGATATAGCTGATCTTCTAAATCATCGGTAACACCTAAAGCCAGATCGCGAGCATCATATCTAGTATTATCTTTTAGTGCTTGGTTGGCAAGCTGGCCTGCTGTTTTTTCTACCATCAATAATCCGTTTCATTGATTTTGACGTGTTCGCGTGGCCATTCTTTAGGATTTTTAGCGATCCAATTATCCAACTGGTTACTTTTTTTAGCCTTCGGAAAAATTGAATCGCTAACGTCCACTTCCCAATGGGTTTTGGATTTCTCCATTGCCTCTTTACGGTGGTCTTTCTTGTGCATGTTAATACTTCATTTTATTTTTCTTAACATAACTCGCAAGAGCATCTGTGGACTCTTTGAGTTCTTTTGGATTATCCATGCCATACTTAGCGTATTTTAAATCGCAGCAAGACGCTGGACTCATGGATTTTTCTTCGTGGCCTTTCTTCATTACTCTGAAGCCTTCGCCACCGCCTTCTCTTTTCATAACATTTCTCCTGTTGAAGTTGTTTGTAACACATTTTCTTGAGGTTGTAAACCTGATTGCTGCTGTTTCATCGCATAGACTAGATCTATGGCCTGTTTAAGTTGTGTGAGCTGAATACCTTCTAGCTCCATAGCTATTTTCAAAATATTCAGATCTGCTTCGGTCTGTTTATGTTCAGTAGAAGCCATATTACTTTCAACAGCAGAGAGTTTTTCTGATGCAGAAGCCATTAATTCTTGAGCTTTAGCCTGATCAACCATTGTCTTGGCTTGAATAGACTGAGATTGCTCTTGCGCTTGCTGCTGTTGTTGCTGCATTTGTCCCTGAGCCTGTTCTTCCATGTCTTGGATAAGCTGCTTCTTATTTGTGATAAAAGCCGCCCTGATGATGGTCTTATCTGGAATAGGAATTCCCATCTCTTTGAATGTAAGATATTGCTGCAGTTCTGTTTGACGCTGTGTTGTAGAGTAATTTCCTTCTTCAACAGAGACGCCATATTTTTGGCTGATATCGGTAAAGAACCTTGGATCTGGATCTTTTCCTAAAATGGCTCGCACTTTACCTTTAGAGAAGTTCTTCCTTATAGCCTTTAGTCGTAGTTTCCCATATAGTCTCTGAGTCATATCGGATTTATCGAATATGGTTTGTAGAGTGACTAAACCGGCTGACTGTCTAAGCATTGCAAGAATACCCGCTTTATCGTCTTGAGCCATCCCTAAAAGTTCTTCGTTAACGCCTGTAATATTTGTGATATCTTCTGCTAGATTTCTAGAAAGTTCAATAAGCGATTGGGGAATGGATGTAGGCTCAATTCTTTGTATTTCGCTGGGTAATCTTCCCGCTTTTAATGGAATAAGGAAAGCATCGCCTCCTGAAGCTTGTCTAAAAGCTTTAGGATCGGTCACTGCATCGATCGGATAAATCCATCCCGCATTAATTTGGGATTGAAGTATCTGAAGCTCGATGACCTTTCTCATGTTATAGAGAAATTGAGCGTCACGGACGTTCCTGATGTAGCCCATAATACGGCCACTGTATGATAAGACATCTGGTTCATGGTAACACAAATGAGGTACACACGGATATTCGTCAACATTTAGAAAATTCGCTCCGTGGTAAACAATTTTATCCCCTACTTGTAGAACCATTTTTACAGTGGGAATATCTTTTTCTACAACTTTTAGCCAGGGCTGTTGGTAAAGAATCTGTTTGATAAGATCTTCTTCATCGTCTTCTCTCTCTTCCCATTCTGTAGCTTCTCCCGTATAGGGATCGATGATAATTTTAGCCTTTCTGGATGATCTATAATAAAACTCATCATAGGTGAATAAATTTGAAAGCTGTAAATTTTGCAATTCTGCTTGAAGAGGAAATCTGCCGTCTTTAGCGCCACTAGGGCGTATATTTTTGAGTTCTTCTTCATATCCTGGTAATAATGAGTTTAATGTCTGTCTAGAAACCCATCTTCTTCGCCATATACCGTTGCAATCTGTGAGGTCCATTTTATGGAAATTCTGATCCCACAATACATTGTTGAAACTCACACTATCTGTAAATAAATCACCAGAAACAGGGTCGTAGGTATAATCTGGATACATCCATAGCCAATTTATGCCAACATCAATTCCGCCTTCAAAAGATTGGCTGAAATACTCTTGGAAGTTATCTCTATCCTCGCACCATCTCAAAGCCTTATTGTAATTATCACACAATTCATCGGTGTCTTCTTGGTTAGGAATGGTGATAGTGGACTTTCTATTTTTCCTTTGAAATCCTGAGATCATGTTTCCATGTCTTCGGATCAGATTGAAGAAAAACTTCTGATATTGCTGATAATTCTGCCCCCAAGCAGAGCTGTAAAGACTGGAGTCGCCTATCTTAAATCTTTTATCGATTGCACCTTGCATCCATATAGCCGAAGCACCTGTATATTGGGCATTATAGAACCAATCCATCATGGATTTAAGATTCTTATTTGAGACGTCGGACGGATCTACATATCCAGAGGATTGGTTGTAGCTTCCTTTTTGATAAGAACTCATCTTGACCTATGGTATAAAATCGTCTATACACATTGACCGGTATTTGATAAAGAATTTTGGAGAGAATTTATGTGGATAAGTGTTATTGCTTTGCTATTCCTCGTAGGATGCGAAGCATTTAATGAAAAATTTGGTGTAAAAGATGACAATATTGTCGAAGAAATATTAGAAGATGTAATCAAAAAAGAAACAGGTATCGATATGGACCTTACGCCGAGCAGCGAAGAAAAATGACGATTAAGAAATTAGATCCTGTTCTATTTTCGTGTATGCTAGGAATATATTCATCGATAAGTCTAATGGAATTCTTACCGAAAACCGATTTAGTCATTGATATATCGGCAACATTGGAAGATGTTCATGATATTTTGATGATGGTTTTGGAGGAAAAAAGTATTCCGAAATCTAAGATGCAAGAATTATTAGATAAGGCCGAAGATATTATTGAGTGGACAGATTTAGCTATTCGTCGTCTGAATCTCTCCAATGAGTGACAGGTGAGTCAGAAGATTGAGGATGCCACATTCCTTTTTCATAATAGGCTAGCCAAGTAACCTGAATTTTTGTACAATTATCATTAAAATTCTTTCGTTTTAGAGTATTTTCATACTTACATTCTTTCAGTTGCATATTTTGAGGTAGATTATCGGAGACTCTGATCCATTCCATAGTCTTATAATCATCATTATGTTAAGTGAAAATGCCCTGTGGATATATTCTAGGAGTTTCAGTCGGTATCGCTTTGTAACCTACTCAGCTCCTTACAAATGTAATGTAACGCTTTTGCAATATTGAAATCATCTTTTAAGTATTCGGCATCAGGAAATCTCTCTAAATGTCTAACTCGATTCTTTTCGAATTCTTCCGCATGTTTTAGAAAAACCTCGGAAAGATTTTTTATTGAGTACTTATCCATTGCTATATCATGTGAGCGGTGGCAATTTCATACGTTTTATACTATTCATAAATAAATTCCTTATACGATTTGAAAAAATCGAGAAACAACTGCGTTTCTGATTTTTCAGGATGTTTAAACCGATAGAATATATGGGGTATGCATAAAATAATAAGTAATACGCATAAAATGATTTTATTCATATCTATTAAAAATATCCCCCTCCCATCTGTGGATTGATGAATCCATATCCTTCGTCTTGAAAAACTTTACGCTTTAACTGATCAATTGTCAAATTCTCATCGGGATGGGACAACTCTCCTCTAGGAAAAGCGCTAGCAATAGCATAGCGTAACGCGTCACAATTTCTAACAACAATACCATTTGCTAAAAAATTTCCTGTTTCTGGAACAGATAGGCAGTAAACATCTTCAAAACCATCTTCTTCAATCGATTTTATCTTTGAGAATCTGACCGCATGTTTTTCCACAAGTCTTACTCCTTGAATATTTATTAGATCGATAATTTTTATTGCAAACAGGACAGATTTTGTCTATTTCATCGAATCCCATCTTTCTACGCCACCTAGATTTACATGCATTGCAGCAAAATTTAGAACGATTCTCAGCTTTTACTTTTGATCTATACGGTTTTTTACATTCAAAGCATTTGTAGTCAAAATATTCTCCATTTCCAAAATTACATCTTATAGCATGTTCACTATGCCATTTTCTACCTTCTTTGCTTCGATGCCATTCTTTTGTTAAAGGTCGTATTTTTTCCGCTCGTTTCCTAGCTCTTTCTTTGTTTTCGGGTTTAGAAGAATGGATACTGAGATGCCTGGAAGAATGGATTAGCTCTAAATTTTCTATAGAGTTATTTGACTTGTTCTCGTCTCTGTGATGAATATGATATCCTTTTGGAATATTCCCGTGGATAGATTTCCATACCCATACATGAGCTCTTATTCTTGGTTCAGTTGTGGATATCCAATATCCTTTTTGTTTATCCTGATAAAATTTCTTTCCAAAGTGAGTTTGATGTTCCATTCCTTAATTATAACACAAAATTTCATCATCAGGCAATAGATTCTGTATCTCAATGTATCCGCGCTTCGTGTATACTTGATGATCTGGAGTTGCCCTTAGAACTTTTCCATTTTCGAGGGTTAATTTAAGAATTCTCTTGTTTTTGCCAGTTTTTCTAGCGTTGAGAAAATCGAAATAAGATACATTTCCATTCCAAAAAGACTTCACCCTTCTTCCAAGAAAGTAATCTTTTTCCACTTCTTTTATTTGATAATTAGTTCCATCCACAAATATTTCTGTATCGCCAGTGACACAAGCGTGATCATTCTTCTTAATCGGTTTATCTTCTCCACGATCCGCTGCTTTAGGATCCCAAGCGTAAGACTGCACCTGATCTCGTAAAACCTGGCATGATTTATGGATGACGAGATTTTTCCCCGCAATGAATTTTCCCACCATTTTTATACCAAGAAGCACATCATTGTTTGCATCTATAACCGGAAGATCTGCCTGTCTAAGCGCCAACTTGAAACTCGCAGCTGCCGGATCGATATATATAGCTGAAATATTCTTAACACCTATAAATTTTTGAATATCTTGAACGAGTTCGGCATCAGTTTTGGCTCGTCCTATTTTTACAGAATCGTAATAGTACTCCTCTTCGACTCTTATTTGAGGCCATATATTTGGACTTATAGCACATAACACAGCCGCTGTTGCATTAGTGGTTCCATAATCAATCCCCACAATATAATAATTGGGAGAAGGATATGGATTGACGAATTCATTATATAAATCGTAAGTATCATATATCGCTCCAGAAGCTAGCGCCCACTCTCCTTTAATATATCTGTTGTACCACAAGCCTGTATAAGAAGATTTTAGGGCTTTCTTATATGCTTCATCCAAAATAGGATTGTCGTCTAGACAAAAGTTCCAATAGACTAGGTCATGATCTTGACAACGATCGATATAATCCTTCTTTAACCAATGTGAAGGGCCTTCTGGGTTGCAGGTCCCGAATAATTGTGCTCCAGGGACGCTTAAACGGGATTCTAACATTTTCCATACGGGTTCGGGTATGCAAACCGCTTCGTCCACGTAAGCATATGCAAGGGTACTTCCTTGAATAGTTGTAACAGCCGATACATCCGGTGCACCAACGAAATATATGTCTCTACCGAATAGGTTGATTTTTGTGCATTTGGGAGAAGGACAAGGAAATCCCAAGGTCCTATACATATGAGTGATGATATTACGATGAATGGTTCCTAAGCTTACACCAAGGATCATGGCATCACCAGGAACGCCATTTTTGAGTCTATCTAGAAACCTACGAATGCTTGCAAATGTTTTTCCAGAGCGTACAGCACCGACCCATATATTGAAACGGTGTGTGGCTTCTGCGTAGCTTTGATTTTGTTTAGGGCTGGTTATTAGACTCGTACTTTGCAAGTCGTGCCTCGAGTTCCATGATTTTGTTTTCTTTATCGATTAGATCGGCTCTAGGTGGAACCATGTCTTGAAGCTTAATTTTTTCGTCTTCGTCTTCTTTTACATCTGGACAATAAATTCTTAAAAATCGATGAGCAATAGAAGGATTAACATCGCCTGTAATCCATTTAGTTGCTAAAGCTGCCTGTACTTTTTCATAATATTCACGAAATTCTGGCTTCTGAAGAATCAAATCCCATTCTTTTTTGAGGATGCCATGTTTTAAAGAGTAGAACTGACAATATCTAAGTCTTGGTTCATCGGTTTCTTCTGTCGCCCACTCGACAAAATCTTCTCCTAATGAAATTAGATCTTCTTTAGATCGTGTGGAGGTTCTAGGTCTTCTTTCCAACGTATTTTCCTTTTTTAATTGCCATATAAACTGAAGGATATATTCCAAATAGTTCTTTAAATCTAATTCCAAACAACTTTTGATTTACATTCATTTCTTTTGCTATTTGCTTGCAGTTCATTCCTTTTTCAAACAATTTGTTAAAGATGTTTATGTCTATTATCACTCTATGTTTTCTATATTTTTTTTTCGACAGCATTTTTTTCAATCTTTTCCCACAATCTAGCATATTTTGCCCGTATTTTGGCAAGTATTCCAGAATGTCTTTCCGACATTTTAGAGATAAGGTAAACGGTGCGGACGATGCGAACATTGTCGGTATCTTCTGGGCCTACTTCTTTAAGTACCCAATCATTGTCCTCCTCTACGGCGTATAGTTCTACGAGAGGGATGACATCCATTAGGAAACTGGATAGTTTATCGAAATCGAAATCGGTGATGAATTCTTCGATTTCTTGAGGAAGTTCTTTCTTAGCCAAGCTATTTTTTCTTTTTCATCATTTTTTCGCCGAGCTCGCATTTTTTATCACGCTTTTTATCCATTTTGGCTAAAGACTTCAGCTCTTTAACTTCTTTTTCTGCATGTTTTTCAATCTTGCGAATTTTTTTGTCCATTTCTGCTCCTAGATATGAGACTTTCATTAAACTTCTAATTTGGCTGTGATGGTGATATCTTTTTCCTGATCCGTGTCACCGAACTCTTTGATCGTTTCGCTAAGAAATCTTTCAATGATCGGATCGTGAGTATCAAGGTGATATTCATCATATACGAGGAATTTTTTAGTCATTCGTTTATCATCGGTTTTGATACGTACAGATATTTCTGTTGCCATTCCCATACAAGTACACGCCTCTTTTTGATTATGACATATTTTGCAGCATTCGATTGCTTTTCCGTAGGTTTTGCATATACATTCTAGAGTATGTTCAGAACATAGGTCGCATTCTCCAGACATTATTTTTTCTTAGATTTTTTTGCTTCGGAGTATCCGATGGCTAGAGCTTGAGCCTTGTCTTTGACTACAGGTCCTTTCTTACTGCCACTATGGAGTTTTCCCTCTTCGAATTCTTTCATGACCTTCTTGATTTTCTTTTGTTTTCTAGGCTCTTTCATGGGGTATTCTCGCGTTAATTTTGAATCGAATTGTACACAAGTAAAATTTTTCATCCACTTGTTTTGTGAGATTTTGATTTTTTTTCATGGAAGATGGATTTTTCTTTTATTTTTATGCGTGATTATTTAACATGTTAACATAAACCTAATACAAGGAGAAGTGTGATGGGAAGCTTCGAAAAACCTCTTTCCTGGTTTGAGATGCCAGATGATTTTGATAGTAGAGAGTGCTGTGAATGTATGGAAAAGACCATTCTTTTGGATAAGATTGCGGTACACTTTATAGATGTATTGAGAGACCTTTATGGGAATGACATAATCGAACCAGAAGCATTGCATTACAGTTTAGAAGAAATGGCGGGATTGCTTGATATAGACTTTTATTTTAAAAAGTTAAACATTGATAGAATTCGTGGAATTTGATACTTTTGATGAGTATAAAACGGGGATGTAGGTGATGGAGGTCGCTACATCCCCTGGAGACGAAGAATAAAAGATCTCAAAAGGACGACCTCTTTTTAACATGACGGAGATATTATGAAAAAGGGAATTTTAATTTTTTCTATTTTTTGCGCGGTTTTCTCTCAAGCGCAGGCATTTCAAGGTCAAGCATATTTCAATACGTTTATGTTGGCAAAATACGGTGCTGGGGATAAGCAATGGCAAGAAGACCATGATGCTTGGTTAAATGCGGACGATGACAAGCCAATGCCGGAAGAGTTAAATGAATGGGATGGGAAAGCTTACCAAGACGGTAGAGACGCTGTGAAGCATGAGGAATATACGGTTTAATAATATAATTCCTACCAAAACCTAACGAATTGGTAGGAAATTGTTAGCAAGAGAAGATCTTTCTTTCTAAGAAAGGAGAAGACGATGAGCGATGAGTGTGATGAACATATGATGGAATACGTTTTCAAAGACAGAAATATTTCTAGGTTATTTTCCGACATAGCAACAGAGCTCTCTAAATGGGAAGGAAATAACTGGCTGGAAATGACGCAAGAAGAACGAGATGAGATGTTTTGTAAACTTGGGGATTTAATGAATAAAGTTGAAAAAATCACGGAGGAAATGAAAATGGATTTAGAATATGTAATAGTCAGAACCTATTCGGCCGGTGTATTCGCAGGATATTTGTCCAAAAGAGATGGAAAAGAAGTAGAACTTTTGAAAGCTCGTCGTCTTTGGTATTGGTCCGGTGCGGCATCTCTTTCTCAGCTGAGTCAAGAAGGTGTAAAAAATCCGGAGGAATGCAAATTTCCTCAAGAGGTTGAAAAAGTGATTTTAACGGAAGCCATTGAAATACTAAATGTAACAGAAAGAGCAAAAGAATCTATAGGAAACGTCAAAATATGGTCAGCTTAACTATTATCGGTTATGGTCATGGTTCAGGTTACGGCAATGGTTGCGGTTTCAGCGACGGCTCCGGTGACGGTGACGGTGTTGGTTCTGGTTGCGGCGACTATTGCGGTGACAGTTACGGCTGTGGCAACAGTTATGGTTCCGGTGACAGTTACGGCTGCGGTTCTGATCACGGTTGCGGTGACAGTTACGATGACGGTTCCGTTTGCGAAAGTTGAAAATAATTATTTTAAGTGAGACTAATGAAAACAAAATTTTTTACATTTTTGATAGCTTGCTGCGCTATCTCTCAAGTTTATGGTGTAGGAACAGACGCCATAACAGCCAATCCTCCTAAAGATGGAGAAGAAGTATATGTGCTTTTTATTGATTATGACAACATGCACACCATAAATTTTAACGATTGATTTAATGGAAGAAAAACCCTGGATGAAAACGTACTGCGAAGAAGAGGAAGCCAAATACGGATGTCACAAAAAAATTTTTATGCCACCACTGATTTGGTATGTCATGGTCGCTTGTTTTTTCTTATTGGTTTTTCTTCTTGGCTTTGACGAATTAGATTATTGTGCATGGCGGATAAAAGAATTTCTTGGTTTTTAACGAATAAAGCGGATAAAGCATGAAAAAGATTTTAAATTGGATCATATCGATCATAGACTGCCCGTCTCCGGTAGATCCAAGGCATTCGATGTATAGGAATAAAGAATGGTCTTACAATAAAGACTCTAGAATAATCTGATGAATATGATTTTTTTAGAAAGACCACCGATAAATAAAATTTTAGCGGTTACGCTTCCCCTATGCTGGATTTTGTATATTTTCTTTCATGATTGGGAACATGTATGGATTTTTCGTTCTCTTTGTGGGGTTAATATAGGCTATTCAGTAGTATATTTATGGACATACAACGATTTAAGAGATGAACTTTTGAAAGAACTTAAAAATAGGAATAAAAATGAAAAATAACATCGCACTTATACTTTTAACAGCCCTCTTCTGTGTAACCATGTGTCCGACAACAGGCACGTATACGGTTGACAAACAGGGATGCGTTCAAGTATAATATTTTTGGGTGGCGCGCCCGGTGTATGGCCTCTCCGTTAACGGCCCGAGTATTTTGGTGAAACTACACGTTAGGCTGTGAATGGTCGCCTTTTGTCTAAAAAGCGGATAATCACACAGATATTCACTAGCCCGCCCGTTGGCTGGTCGCTCCAAAACGGGCATTTTTTAAAATGGCGGGGGCGAAGTCTTATAGCATCGAATACTCGAGATATGCTTAGGGTTGAAATAGAATATTTCATCCTTACATTGGAACATGTTTCCGTCTAAGATTTCTTTTATGAGCTCTAATGGATCTGATTCCGTGATGAATTCGAAGCTTTCTCTTGGGGTCTTAATTTCTATCTTGTGAGCTTTCGTCATTTTTAGGCCTTCTATTGTAATCGATCAAAGAACATACAACGATCCCGAATTGAAATCCCAAGACGGCGGATGCTAAACATAGTGCGACTTCCATACATTCCTTTTTAGGACCATCTTACATTTTCATATTTTTTTGACAATATTTATGTTTATTCCGTAGATCTCCTCAACCTGTGCGATTTTTATTTTAGCTTCGGTAGTCATAAAGCCTTTGACTTCAGTGAATATGATATCTCCGGTCAATTCGCCTTCTTTGGGGGCCCAAAACTCCATAAAATCGAGTCGATATGTGATGTTTCCCGGCAAATCGAATGGGACCTGGCGCAGAAAGAACATTAGAGGCCTTTCTTTTGCGCTCTGAGCGAGTTTTAGCACCTTGTAATAGGACGCCTCAAGTTTAGATGAAAAATGCTTCTCGTCGCAAATTTGGGGCTTTGCGTTAAATTTGTGTTTTGAGGTTCGAAAGATCATTTGTAGGATTGCGTTTTCATAATTTTTTCCCTAATATTTAGAAGAACTGCATGTTGTTTTAAAGATATTCTTTTATTTTTGTCTAGGATCTTTTGTATAGAATCGATAAATTTAGTGTCAAAATCCGGGTGAGCATCAGCATATGATTGCAATTCATACATAAGCGATTCGCATTCTTCTTCGTGTATATAATCATCCATGAATTATTCCTTTTTGTTTTCTTCCTACATTTATATAAGATAAAAGAGCTCCTATGATCGATTTTCTGATCTTGAAAACAGGGACATTTCTCTTAAATTCTACGATTCTTCCGTAGATGGATTGCCATCCGTAGCGAGACATTATATCTAATACCACCTTTTTATTCACCCCAAAGTCAATAAGCCATTTTTCTACATCATAAGCATCTCTACATTCAAAATCTTTCTTTAGAAAGCATATCCTCCGCCGTTCGGATTCATCCGAATGCGGGGAGTATGTATTACATAAAGGAGTATGCTTATATGGAGTATGCTTTATGTCATCGCGTGACGGAGTCCTTTGGGAGGGAGTGTCATCCATTGTCTTTGGGTCTAGGGGTCCGTCACCTGAAAATTCTGCCCCCGAGTTGTGAACATTAGAGTCCTCTTCTATAGATTGTCGCATTTTTTCGATTATCACTTCGGCTTCTAGATTGCTAATTTCTCCGCATTGATATTTTTCTAGGTATTGAACCATATCGAATTCTTGCATAAATTTTTTGTTAAATTCCCATATTGGATTCACATAAATGCAATGATTGGGCCGCGTATTTATCTGTTTTCCTTCTTTGTATGTAGCTATTCTTCTTTCTTCAACATCAATTAGAGATCGACCTCTCAACTGTTCAAATGGCATTTCTAGGATTCTTTTTGCATTTGTGATGGCGCCAGCTGAGCAGTTGACTTCAAAGGCCAAACCATCTCGATTTTTCCAGCAAATGGTATTTCTTGCGGATCTCTTAATGACACGATACAACTCTTTCTCTATGGGAGATAAGCGGCGACGCGCATATGAGGACATGCCTGTTTCCTCGTCTATTTCTTGATGGATATATGTAAGATAATCAAGAATGTCTGGAACCCTTTCGTAATTTGAAGGTTCTACTTCTCGAAGTTTTGCGCTTGTGTTTTGAAAATCTTGATGAAAAGACATGATAAAGTTTCCTTTTTTTTGTAAAGGAACCTTTTCCGCTTGCCTTAATCCTAGACAACTGATATAGTCTGTGGTGTTTTAGTTACTTGTTGATCTAAAACCCCGAAACTTTTAACCTGTCTTCTAACAGGTTTTTATCAGTTATTCTAGGAACGCAATCTTGGCGGACCGGTTCCTTAGAAATTCTTTAGAGAGGCTAACGCCTCATCGGATTTTAGATCAAGCAAAAAGGCGGGATTTCCCGCCTTTTTCTTTTTATACCCCATCCTTGGATGGTGGTAAGGGTATATTCATCCAGTAGATAATGTCTCCCATGTTTGCAAAACATGAATCATTTCCAATAAATGGACCTAATTCTTCAAACTTCCAGTGCGGATCATGCCATTCTTTATCCAATGGCACCTCTTGTCTTAATCTATCATCCCATTCAACGAGTTCTTCGCCATACCATTCCTCGGGTTTTTCTATGTAATTTGCTAAACATACAACATCTCCATCCGTTACCAGTACGGTATGCCATGGTGACTTTGGAAATTCTTTTTCCACGCTTATCCACTCACTCACAAAACCCATATTTCCCTCTTGAGTTCTACGCCCCTTCCAGATCCATGATAGACGCGGTTGATGTAGTTTTTTTTCTCTAGAATGGTAAGCCAATGATGGATCGTGCTTTTAGAGACATTTTCCATTTGTGCCAGTTCTGCGTTATCTTTAGTGATCTTTTTCTCTTTTTTGGAAAGATCGGACAGAACTGCGTAGAATATTTTGCACCCGGGGGGCATATCTTCATCTTTTAATTTTCTGGAAATGAAAACACCTTTTTTCATTGCTTTGCCTCGGCATATTTTTCGGGGAAGACCAGTTCTTCCGCTGTAACTTCTCCGTTGGTAAATTTTTCTATTTTTAAAGCGAGTTTTGAGCTGACCCTATGTTTATTACTGCACACTAAATACATATACTGTTTCGAGACCCCCACTTCCTTAGCCAATTTCGTTTGAGTGATTTTTTTTCGAAATAGCCATTCTCTAAGCTCCATTATTTTTCTCCTTTTTATGTGTTTTTGTTTGACGTTATATTATTTAATATTGTAAAATAAAAGTCAAATGAAAAAAACAAAGGAGATTTTCATGTCTAACGAACTGATCAAGATGGATGAGAGTTTTGAGTTTCACCTCTCTAATATTGAAGGCACGCGTAAAATGGTCGAGGCGCTCATGAAAACGCCCCATTATGCCAAGATGGGGGTTGAGGGGATGTATGCGATTGTGGCCAAAGCAAAGGCCATTGGCATTGATCCTATGAATGCTCTTAGTGGAGCTTTGTATTATGTAAATGGTCGCGTGGGAATGAGCTCTGAGTTAATGGCGTGTCTTGTTAGACAAGCGGGTCATTCTATCACAAAAGATCCTGGCAGCACAGATACTAAATGTATTATTCATGGAAAAAGGAAAGACAATGGAGACACATGGACTGTTTCTTTTTCTATAGATGATGCTAAACGTGCTGGTATCTATAGAGAAGGAACTCCTTGGGGCAAATTCCCTTCCGTTATGTGCTATAACAGGGCGATGAGCATGCTGTTTAGACAATTATTTGCCGATTTAAGTAAAGGAGCTGGTTACACAAAGGATGAGTTGGAAGAGATTAGGGACACATCTACTCTTAAAGAGGTCGAAGCTGTCGTTGAGGAGCAAACGATCACAGAAGCTCAACACAGAAATATAGCGGAGTTGATTGGGGATGACACCGAATTTCAGAAAGATCTCTTAAAACGCATGAATACGGCGTTTGGATGCAATTCTTTCTTGAGCCTTCCTTCTTCTCGTTACGATGATGTCCTCAAGATCATAAAGAGACATAACGAAAAGAGATTGCAGGAAGAAATGAATAAGAAAGGAGAGGTGAGTGGAGAGTAGAAAAGGATTTATAGGGAGCGCCGATGCTCCCATTATTTTCAAAGGAACACCTCTTTCTTTGATCCGACTCTGGGAGGAGAAGACGGGTCTTACGCAGAAGGGAGAGATTTTATCGAATGCTATGAGGCATGGGAATAATACAGAAACAGAAGCTAGAGAGTTTTTCTCCGAAAAACAAGGGGATATTTTCTGGCCGAGTCGCATATTTCATTCAGATCATTTATGGATGAGAGCCTCTTTAGATGGGGTGAATTTCGATGGGGATAAAGCTGTAGAGATAAAATGCCCCTATTCTTCTGATCTTTTAGAAAAGGCTAGAAATGGCATTTTTAATCAGGATCACATTATCCAAATGCAGCACCAGATGTTCGTGGCTGATCTAAAGGAGATGTTTTATTTCATCTATAAGTCTCCTGATGAAAATGAGGTTTTCACAATATCTAGAGATGAAAAGATTGTTTCTGAACTCGTCCAAAAGGAGTGTGAATTTTGGGAAAAAGTCCGCCTGAAAAATCCTCCTGTGCAAGAGAGAGAAGATCATGCATGGCAATCTTTAGAGAATGCATATGCTGCGATTTGTGAAAAAGAAAATGAGATGAAAAGAGAAAAGGAAATCGTCTTTGATAAACTGAAAAATTTAGCCGACGGATCTTCAGTGGTTGGGAAAAAAATCATTCTCACTCGCTATTTTAGGAAGGGATCTATAAAATATTCGAACATCCCTGAGTTAAAAACTGTGGATCTGGAAAAATACAGAGACAAAGACATAGAAATATGGAGTGCTACGACTAGGAGAATGTAAAGCGGCTTTACATGGAGAAGAAAGATGCCTTTACCAATACAACTGGACCTATTTAGAGAGATAGACGATTTAGAAGAGATCAGAATGCAAATGCAGGCTCTTAAGGAATCTCAAGATAAAGTTAGAAAAAAACTTTTTGCAGAGCACGGAAAATTAGCAAAAATGTACATAGAACTGTTTCAGGAGTTTGAGTCTTGGAAAGCAATGGTGGCAAAAGGATACAAACCAGATCCAATTAAAATTTTTGTTGATGAAAACTCTTAATTACATTGAAATAAGGGCACTTTGGAAAAACCTAAGATGCCCTTTTCAAAAGCTCTAGAGACACATCCTCAGACATATATTTTGCGTATTTGTTTTGGATATCTCGTCTTCGTATTCCTGATATTTTCAATATTCTTTTATTTCAACGATTCATTCATCGAAAAATCTCAAGATCTTCTGGAAGAGGCCATCGAAAACCTTGTGGAAAGCGATGGATATTCAGAAGAATGTATGTGTGAAATGCAAGATTGAGAAGCCGGTATATGATTTTTATCAACGAAGAAAAGGATCTCTTCTTCTGAGAAAAACATGTATCGATTGCATCAAAAAAAATAATAAAGAATATAGAAATAAGGTCGCGCCGAATTCCCCCATTTGGGGGTTCAATACTTTCAATCGATTCACCTAGATAGCGCCGATTTTGATGAGATCGGCAAACTCGTCTAGATTATAGAGACTTAAGACCTTCGATGTTAATAGATGCGATAGTGATGGGGAATACACTGCCTGTAATATTAGGATTAAGGCTTACTGTAGAGATAGAAGTATTTCTCAGTCTAAGCATATCACCCGCTTTTACTTCGATGATAACATCACCTGTCGAATGACATGCATCATCACCAGGAGCTTGTGTATATCCACTATAGATAGATCCGGGAACTAGGGTGCCATTAAGCCAGAATCCGAATGACCATGAAGGTACAGGTATCGGAACAGGCGTAGAAATCCTTGCTTGTAGTTGCCATGCCATATGATAGATACCATGTTTCAAGAACTTAATATCTCCTGAAACGTTCATCTGGCTAACGTCAAAGTCTAAGGCACCAGAATTTGCATTCTGCTGATCAAAGAGCACTTGGTCACCAACTGCTGGAATATTGTAAGGTTGGATTGTTTGAGCAACCGAAGCATATACATTTAAATATGCCTGTTGAGGACAATCGCAATCATGGCTGCAATCGCAATCTTTACCAGCAGGACCTTGAAGTCCTTGCACGCCCTGAATCCCTTGAGGACCCATAGCTCCTTGTACTCCTGGAACACCTTGAGGACCTTGTGGTCCCATTAATCCTGGCACCCCTTGCGGACCCTGGATACAGCAACAACAATCTCTCTTATATTCATCACACATAAGAACTCCTTGTTTGTTTTTAATGGCTGCATATTTTAAGGCTGTACAGCGAAGCCTAGAAGCTTAAGATATATTCAATTCTTTTACACAGATATAAACATTGATATATTTGCTGTAACGCCAGAGGGTGCCGTAGACCAGTTTGCCGCTAGAAACTTGAATTCTATATAATCCCCTGCCGTTACTGCGACGGACATTGCTGTATTGTTTGCAGTAAATGTACCACCACCTGAAAAACTTATGGTACTAGATACCGTGTTATCTGTGGTATTGTTTACCCTGATGAAAAGTGTAGAATTTTCGGCCGTAGTGGAGGCTCCAGAAGCTACATATCGACTATATACAGTAGTGATAGTTCCAGAAGTAGCGATATAATACCTAGTGGCATTGTCGGATGCAGTAAATGCGGTAAAAGTGCTACCAGACTTTAAAAAGTACGTCACATTTTTTGTCGGTCCCGCATTATTACTATCTACATTTATATAATATCCAAATTTAGATGTTGCACTCGTCCAGTTCGTTGCGTCGCTTTGTAAAACATTTGTGCTAGTCCCTGGAGTAGCCCACGTTTCAGTGGAAGCGACCCAGTTTGTCCCATCACTTATCATTCGTTTTCGAGAGGTAGCGGAAGAATTAGGATATGTATTGGCACTGTAGACGTTGTTTGTGCCGTTAGAGATCAATATCTTTGATGCTGTCCCGCTAGCACTTGGATAAGTAGGGGTGCTATATGCGGGATTAACACCAGCACCGGATGATTGGAATGCTCTTCCGGCGCCTACAGCAGCAATACTTGTGATGCCGTTAGAAGCACCACCGACTAGAACAGCATATTGTGTCAATGTGATAGCAGAAAATGCAGATGTTCCATCAAATTTAGCTATTCCCGAAGAAGTAAGATTTAATGCGTTATTTGCTGCCATTTAGATTGCTACCCATATCACACCAGCAAATGTGGTTGCTGTGGGATTTGTAGACCATGTAGGGGTTGTCCATTTTAAAGTGATAAAATCCCCTGCTGTTACAGATATATTCAATGAAGTATTTGTAACAGATACAGGGCTACCTCCAGAAAAGTCAATCGTGCTGCTAATAGTATTGTCGGTGGTGTTATTTACCCGTATCGCAAGCGTTGAATTTTCATTTGTTGGAGAAGCTGTAAATGCAAATGTGCCATAAAATTTTGTGATTGTTCCCGTTTGGGTTATTAAAAAATTTGCAGCATTATTGGCAGATGTGAAATTTGTTGTAGTATTTCCCATTTGCAAAAAGTATGTCTGACCATCGGCTGGGTTAGCACTGTTTGTAGCAATATTTAGCTGGTATCCATATTTTGATGCAGCGCTTGTCCAATTCGTACCATCACTTGTTAAGATGTTTCCGCTAGTTCCCGGTACAGCCCAAGTTTCGGTTGAAGCTATCCAGTTGGTACCATCGCTTATAATGGTCTTTCTAGAGGTAGCGGAAGCATTAGGAAATGTCGGAGTGCTATATACGTTATTGGTTCCGTCGGAAACAAGGATTTTACCAGATGTTCCGCTAGTACTCGGATAAGTTGGTGTGCTATATGCGGGATTAGCTGCAGCCCCTCCCGATAATAACAATTGTCCTGCACTTCCAGGCCCAATACTGCTGATGGTATTCGATGCGCCTCCCACTAATACGTCATATTGCGTGACTGTATCGGCTGAAAATGCAGATGTACCGTCAAATACAACGATACCGGCTGTAGTTATATTTAGAGCATTGTTTACTGCCATGAAACCTCTAGGTTACGGTTATATTTCCAACGCTCGTCAAAACATTCCATTCCGCGGATGATCCGGCAACAACACAAACCAAAGAAACAGAGTCTCTGATATTCGTAGAGGCTATTGATCCAGTAATTCCTGTAGTGGTATTTAATGTTCCAAAGTGAATCACTTGGTTAGCATTTTGGGCAATCTTCCACCCCGTCGCGGAATTCATTCCAGTTACTGAAAATAGATTACCAGCTGCAGGAGATGCAGGCAGCGTTAACGTGAGAAGACCGGACTTATTACAAATATATCCATTGCCGACGGTTATATTTTGATCAGCAGTGATAACAGACCAGGTGAGACCCCCAGCAGCCGGAGCCGAGCTAGTCCAATTAGTCCCGTCGGATGTAAGCACATTTCCACTAGTTCCGGCTGTTGCGGGATATGTTGCTGTGCTATAAGCAGGATCTGCGGAAGCTCCTCCAGATTGTAGTACTTGTCCCGCCGAGCCAGCTGCTGTCGCCGCGACATTGCCAGTGCCAGCACCCAAGAGAACTCCATGGCTCGTTAGAGTAGCTACGCCGGTTCCTCCTTCTGCAACAACTAAAACTTTCGGTTTATATGCCATTGGTTACTCCGTTATCACACTATATTCCATTGGGTTCCGTTATAGACAATGGTCACCGATCCATAATTAACGTTAATTGTAGATGATGCCGCGCCATCTATGTTTGCTGCAGATGGAGTAATCGTGATGTTATTCGAAGCAGCTGAACCCACATTGTCCTTAATAATATGCATCTGTCCCTTGGTTGGGCTATTTAAGGGCGTAATTGTTCGTGCGGAAGACGTATCCACTAAAATTAATGCATCGTTAGGTGTGGTAGTATATGGATAAGCACCAGGCGTAGTTACATGTATAGCGTCATTTGAAGTGGTTAAGGGGGTTACGGTAGTGGATGCGAATATCGAGGATGTAGACTCGTATGTGCAGTTACCATATTTTATAGTTCCCGTTCCATTGAAAGTGAGGTTCCCCAACAAAGAACAGCCGAATAGGGATAATGTATTCGTGTTAATGGTAAATGTTCGTGGTGCTCCTGTTGCACCGAGAATGCAATTATAAAAAATTCCTACTCCACTGGTGGAAAACGTAGAGGTTCCCGCTATTGTCGTGTTGTAGGCGATGAATTGACCACCTGTGATCGTTAATCCAGAAAGCAAGCTATTGTCGACATAAACTGAGTCAGAAGATGAGATGTTTGCTAAGGTATAAATATTATTCAATCTGATCTGATTCGAAACAGTGCTGCTATTTACTAGAGAATTTGTTCCCCCTGTTGTGCTCAAGATACAATTTGTCAAATTCAGAACGTTGATAGCGTTCGAATTGTTTATCGGGGCGGATGTATCTGATGTGACTAGATTTAAATTCGAAAAATGCGCGACTGCTCCAGCTGTAAAGGTTATATTTCCTGCAATCGTTACGTCATAAAGTACCGATGTTTGAACGCTAAAATATCCGCTAGGTGTATTTGCGGTGATATGGATAGAGTTTGCGGGCATCGTAAGATTTTCTGTATACGTTCCTTTTCTTACGAAGATCGTTTTTACCCTTTGAACCGATGTTCCATCGGCAGCGGCTGCATTTATGGCGCTCTGGATAGTAGTAAAAGTTCCCTGAAGACCAGCTGTCGAACTTGCGTCTACAACGTATTCGGTCTGCCAAGTTCGATCTTCAACTTTCAGTGTGCTACCGGAACCTATCGTATCAACGACTTGAGTTGATCCAGAAGGTTGCCCTAAGATGTTCCAGTTTCCTGCTGTTGGAGACAAGGCCCCTCCAGAATCACCCGTGATTGTTTCTCCCACAACGGATCCATTTACCGCAATCGTAATGCTATTGGAGGCATTTGTTATAGTAATTCCAGTACCTTGCGTCAAAGTAGCTGCTGCTGGAGCTCCTGCAGTAGAGCCGATGATAAGCTGTCCATCAGTGGCCAAAGCCGTGGCCTGAGGAACTCCTGTTGCACTAGTAGTTAATACTGCACGATTGGCAGTTGCTAGGCCTGTAACGGTATTGTTTGCGGAAGAATATAAAATCTGATTGATAGTGGTAGTTGAGGGATATGTGGCCGTTGAATAAGATGGATCGGCACCTGAATTATTCTGAAGAACAGCACCGGTATTTGCTGTTGCAGCTATCTTGGTAATTGTAGATGTTCCTGCACCCACAAGCACGGCATGATTAGTTAGGCCCGTTAATGCCGTAGTAAGCGTGCTTCCAGAGCCGGAGGTAGTGATGCTTCCAGATCCTAAGATATTCCAATTTCCAGCTGTTGGAGATAAAGCACCACCGGAATCTCCGGTAATTGTCTGACCTACAGTCGATCCGCCTGTTACTTGACCTGTAATGGTCCCATTACCTACCGTCCATGTAATACTTCCATCAGAAGATCCTAATGTTCCCACACGTATTTTTGGCGCAACAGCAGATCCAATTAGAAGTTGTCCATTTTGAGTAACCTGAGCAGAACCAAAACTTACACCTGTCCCCGTGAAGTCTACGTTATCCGCAAACATTACTCCATTGTCAAAACCTGGCATTTTTTACCCTACAAATATATATTGAACGGATGCTTTCCAGTTTATAGTAAGTCCTGCGGCACCTAAAACTTGAAAAATCGCATTATTTGCACTAACTGTAAGTGTGCCCGTACATGCAGCCGTAGCTGCTTCTTCGAAACTGTCCACGGCTTGTCCCGAAAGAAGTGTAGCTGTCGCGCCATCTGTTCTAACGGCTCCTACAATAGTATAACCCGCTCCTGAAGGAGTAGAGGAATTGAATCCTACTATTTTACAGTCAAAAGTGTAAGTACCAGGTGTTGATCCCAGTGCTATCGTAATAACATTTCCTGTGACTGCTCCGACTGTCGTTATTGTTCCTGTGATATCTGTTGGACTGACAGTAATCGTTATCGTATTTCCCGATGCCGATGTAGCAACTCCCTGAGTTCCCCCTCCGGGAGTTACTACATTAAGAATGTTTGCTACTGGAATAGCGGTTCCTGAGTCTGTGACAAAAGAAGTTGGCACTGAAGGTGGTAGACTGCCAGCTGTTACACCCTGATAAAATTGTGACATCTATTGGTATCCTATAATCTGCAAATATGTGGGATTTGAAGCGGTTCTACCCCAGATAATCTGTCCTTTCCTCAATTGCTTCACTCCAGTTCCAAAACTCAGAAAAGCATCATGATTGGCTTGAAAATCAACGATTAGAGTCCCTAGAGGTGGAATAAAATCATGTGCGGTAACTCCATCGAAACTGATTTCAATTGAAGCTGTTGTGCTTCCATTATAAAGCTTCCAGATTCTTACCGAATCGTCAAATCCAGATCCATTCATCGCTTGAAAAGACCCGGTTAAAGATGCCGGATTGAATTCAGCTTTAGTTACAGCATATGCGTATTGAACATCTTGAGGCATCTATTTTTCTCCCGTCTTTAATAACTATGCAGTATACGCATAATTCCATGTTACTCCGTTTGAATAAACAGTAGCTCCGGAATATGCCGCGGACAGAACTTTTGTAGCCGCTGCGGCCCCTCCACCCACCAGATTTCCTCCAGCCGTTGCTATTGTAATATTATTAACGGCCGCTGAACCCGCGGTATCTCTGATGACAAATGTTCTTCCAGCAAGAGCTGCCGCGTCTGGCAACGTAACTTGTAGTACACCTCCAGATGTATCGCAAGAAATAAAGTAGTCCGTTCCTAAAACTGTGTAAGGAGTATTCGCTGTTGTTTTTGTAGTAACTGGCACAACCCATCCAGAAGCAAACTTAATACTCCCTGTTCCGGCTGTGATATTTACTCGAGAAGCGGCCCCTGAAGCAGTAATATTCATAGCATCTGTTACGTTTTCTGTAGAAGTCAAAGTCATGCTAGATCCGGTCGCAGTGATGAGGATATCTTCTCCAGCTGCTGCTCCGGAAGCTAGAATCTGAACGCCTCCCGCTGTAGATTCAAGAACAACGGCATCCACCGCGCTTTCTCCAGCTCGCAATATCAAAGATCCCGCAGTCGTATTAACAGTAAGATCAGCCGCCCCAGTAACTGTAAGATTCGAAGCGGTAGCAGAATCTAAACTGATTGCCCCAGTTGTATCGACAATGATACCTCCTGTTCCTGCATCGATATCGACACCTCCGGCTGCATTAGAGGCCACTATATTAATAGCATCCGCTGTGGCTAGACCACCTGTTAGGGTGATACCGCCAGCAGTCGATGTTAATCCGATGCTCGCAGCATTCGTTCCCTGCGCGGCGGTTAAGGTAATTCTCTCTGATGTCCCTCCATTAGTACCGATAGTGATAGCTCCGGAATCGTTCTCTGTCGCGGAAATATTTACCGAACCACCTGTATTCACGATGTCGATATCTTGACCAGCAGCTCCTGTGGCAAGGATGTCGATACCACCTGCTCCAGCACTTATCACGATCGCATCTGCTGCGTCTTCTCCGGCTGTGATATTGGCAGAACCAGCTGTTGTGATTATTGAGATGTCAAAGGCTCCCGTCACGGTAAAGTTAGAAGCAGCCGCCGCATCTAAGGAAATGGCACCTGTCGTATCTACGATAAAACCATTGGTTCCTGCGTCGATATCAAAACCGCCCGCCGCCCCGGAAGCATTCATTCTTATAGCATCAGCAACCGATTCTGTTGCTACAATAACGACAGAACCGCCCGTGTTAGTGATATTGATATCTTCTGTAGCCGCACCCACGGCGTCGATATCGATACCACCAGCGCTCGCTACAATACGAATCGCATCAACCGCATTCTGGGAAGAGGCGATGTTAACCTGTAACGCACCATCGATATCTACTCCCCCTGCTGAAGCCGCTAAATTGATCGCATCGGCACTAGCGAGAGCTGCAGAGAGTGTAATACCTCCGGCTGTAGATTCAAGATTGATGCTGTCGGCACCAGTTCCTTGCGAAGACAATAATGTAACCCTTTCTGATGTACCTCCGTCAGCTTGGACTATCACTGCTCCTGCGTTATTTTCTGTCGATTTAATATTGACGCTAGAACCGGTAGCAATAATATTGATATCTTCTCCGGCGGCGGCTCCTGAAGCCAAAATATTAACACCGCCGAGTGTGGATTCAATGTTAATTGCATCTGTTGCACTTTCCGTTGCAGTCAAACGAATAGAACTACCGGTGGCTGTTAAGACGATGTCTTCACCTGCTGCGGCTCCCGAAGCTAAAATCTTCACTCCACCAGTTGTTGATTCTATATTTATAGAATCTACTGCACTCTCAGTAGATGTAAGCCTTATCGAGCTTCCTGTAGCGGTCAAGACGATGTCTTCTCCAGCTGCAGCCCCTGAAGCAAGGATCTGAACGCCTCCCGCTGTAGATTCAATTTTCACAGCATCTGCAGCGCTTTCCCCAGCGCTAACTACAAATGATCCCGTAGCTGTGCTGATTGTTGCATCAGCTGAAGACGCAAGAGTCACTACTCCGGTGCCATCTGCTGTTAATCCTGTAAATGCTCCAGCAGCCGGTAATGTTCCCCCAATAGCTGGGGGAGATGCAAAAACAGGAGCTAAATTAGAAGGTGTTACAAAAAGCGCTAACAATCCTGTTGAAGGAGTTCCCGCAATCGCTTCCGCATCTGTTGCAAGTTGTCCAATACCAGCGGTAGTTTCTGTGGCTACAGGAGCACCCGCAATTGCCAAATTATCCGCATAGACTTTTGTGGCTACGGGTTCGCTATTGTCAGTAAGAATGACAGTACCATAAGTCGTCGTAGTGGCCGGTTCAACGCCTCCAGTATCCCAATTTCCAGCCCCTGACGTTTGGTATATAATAGGAGGTGAAACAGCGCTATTTTGCCATTGAGTTCCAGGAGGATAAATATCATTTGTTGTTGGAGCTCGTTGTGCATTGATAAAGATTGGTCTGGTGAAAGAATCGACCCCAGCTGCATCGTATGGAAAACTTCCGAAAGGTGTGGACATATATGCCTCAAAGTGGATTTGTTATTTATATCTGCACGTTCACGATTGCCATATTTTTTTGCAAAATAAAAATCGAAAATAATTCACTTGTACAATAAGATCAAATTAGATATGATTTATCAAAAAGGAGAACCTATGATACAAAAACTATACTTAACACCCGCAGAAGTAGCGCAAGTTCTTAATGTACATGCAGAAACGATACGTGTGGCTATAAAAAAAGGTCATCTGAAAGCCATAAAACTTAGCGACTCAAAGAAGTCCAGATGGAGAATTCACAAGGATGAGGTGAATAACTTCTTGTATCAGAAGACTTTAAATGGAGTGGTTTAACATGGAAAAAACAAAAAGTTTCTCTAATCACATAGAATTTATGGTTCTTATGGTGACATTGATCTGGGTATTCTATCTTTTAGATGGAAAAATAGAGAGAAGCACTTCGGCACAAAGCGAAAGAAGCGATAGACTTTATGAAATGTTTATCGATCTTCTTAAGGAGAAAAAATAATGGAAGAATTAATTAGATTTCTGGGTGAATTCAACAATCAAACTCTTTTGGCTATGACTGCAATTTTATGGTATTTTACACGAAATATCAGAAATGAAATCAAAAAAGAAGTGGATGAAATAAGAAAAGAAAATTCTATACAAGCAAAAAGATCTGATAAGCTTTACGAAATGTTCATCGATTTGCTTAAAGAAAAAAAATAATCACCAAGGTCAAGGAGGACCCATCATGAAAAAAATATTTGTTATATTATTGTTATGCGTATCGACAACATGTTTTTCTGAAAAAATATCTTTTAAAAATGAAATCTGTAATGAATTGGTAGAAAAAGCTAAACAAGGATCTTTAAAAGCTCATGAAGATCTAGCTTTTTTTTACTTTCATTTAGACTATGATGTTGACGGAGCTTATTGGGCAAAAAGAGGCGCTGATATAGGGTGTGCAAAATGTATGTATATGATTGGTCTTTCTTATCTTCATGCAATAGGTGTAAAAGAGAATTTTTTGGATGGATGCGTTTGGATGCTTAAAGCCGAAAGAAAAGGCGAAATAAGAGCAAAAGAATATTTGGATCTTTGGATTAGAAATGACAAACAATTTAGATTTTATTCTCCAGAACTAAAGGAAAAATTATTTAAATCTGCACAAAGAGTTTTTGAAAAAGAAAACGGTTAAGACACCCGTTGATAAGAATAACCACCCAGCTTCACCAGAGCGTGCATCGCTGCACCAAGACTAGGAGTGACGCCCTTTTTCCAGGAGTGCCAAGCATTCTTACCGGAAGTTTTAGGTGCTACCGCTCCTCTACGAAATACATCGAATATGAATGGAGGAACTTTATCGTAGGAATAGACAGGACCGTTTTGCTGAGGATATTCCCCTTGGAATTTAACCAAAAGTCTGCCATTTTTGGGGTCATATTTGAACGAGTTTATGTTTGAGCTTGGAAAAGGACCCGGTGTAAGTTGTGGTGTTGGAGCTGTTGTCGCTGACGTTAACTCCTGTTCTTCGCGAAGCTCCAATATCCTTTTTTCTACGTGTTGGAATACCTGAGCAAGCATCTCTTTCAACTGATCACTCAGAGGCTCTCCACGATCCGTTATAGCCTGAACAACGTCTCTTAAGGCCTGCTTAAGCGCGTTTATTTGGTCTTCTGGATTCATTGAGGCTTCTCAATTAACGCATTTAGAATAATTGCTGCTATGATAAGCATCATACCGATCAATGCATGCATAGAATATCTGGATCCAAACATAACAAATTGAAGATACAAAATCGATGCAGCTGAACAGATCCACTTTTCATGCTTTTTTATTTTCATTACATTTTCAGAATGTTGCTTAAGGCATCCATTAGAGCCTGATCTTGCGCTCCAACCTGTTTGTTCATATTTCCATAACCTTCATTAAACCGCTCTCTTTCCTCCTCCAAGAAGCTTTTCTTTTTTTGCTTATGTTCAGTGAATTTCTTCAATGCTTCTTGTTTTGGACTTTTTCCATAGACAGATTCGATGATCTGGCTCCACTGTGTGTTATGGTCTTTAGTCAGCCTATCGATTAATGGACGGAAGTTTTTGTTCGTTTGAGCGATGGCACCGGCTTCCACGGGAGTTCTTCCTTTTCCAATCTGCTCTTTCATGAAGTTGTTGAGTTCAGGGGAATATTGTTCGATAACGTTCCGATCTTCTTTGGCCTCTTCTTGCGGCATTTGTTCTTTTATGAAATCCATTCCTTCTCGGATATCTAACCCAAATTTCTGGCCTGCACGAAGAAATTTTCCGATCTTTGGACTAAATTTATCCAAAGCCTTCATAGCCATATCTACAGGTAGTTTTTCATTTAATAATGGAAGAATCTTAGAAAAACCATAAGATCCCGCTGCTGTTAATGCTGTTTTTCCTCCCCTTTTCAGAAGATCTCTCAATGTTTTATCTCGACTGATTTCTGACTCGTAAGCTGCTTCATCCGGTCTCATTTTTTATTTCCTCCGACTGCCCTTCTAATCGATTCTGTTAAATAGAATGGAAACACTAATATATCTCCCCAATGTGGAATTATATCGGATTCTCCTTCGGCAATTTCTCTTCTCTGCCTTTCATTCAAAGACAAATCTTCTTGCTGTTCTCGAAGCAAGTCGAAAAATTCTCTTTCATCAAAAAACGGATCTTTAGACTTTATGCGATGAGCAATGCCTAAAAGACTATCTCCGGAATTAATCATTTTTGAGATATCTTTCGCATACTTTAAGCTTCTATTTATAGTAGAATTAGGAGAAGGAGAAATATTTTCTTCTATATATTTTTGAATTTTTTTGTTTGGCTCAAAAGCTATATCGGAAGCGCCCTGTTGAGACAGTTTCATCTTGGAAACCAACATTTTTTTGTATTCTTCTGAATTCCCAGAGTCCTTGAAAATTCTAGAATATTGCTCCAGTTTTTTTAGGGGTGTTTTTCCTTTAATTAATGATTCTATTCCAGTTGTACTGGCAGTTGTATCAAACTCTTTTTTTGCTTTAGCTGTTTCTAAGGCTTTTGCGGCCCATTTAGATGTAATATCATCTGTAGTGAGATTAGGATTTTCTCTCAGGTCTCTTTGCATGCTCCTTTCAATATTAGCCTGCATTTCTCCGGTTATATCTTGAAATGTACCCTCTGGAGATTTTTGAAGAACTTTTTGTAATTTTCTATCAAATTCAGAATTAAGATTCTTTCTTTGTTCATCAAAATATTCCATTTGTTTTCTATAGTCTTCTGGAGATCCTAAGAATCTTTCTTCGTCATTTGACGCTAGTTGTTCTGCTTTTTCTGGAAGAAATCCTTGATTTATATATTTAGAAACCGCTGCATTTCTTTGCTGCGGCGTCCATCTAACGCCAGGAACAAATTTTTGAGCCAAAGGATTTTCTTGAACTATTTGAGGAGGAGATTCCGATTCTTGTGCTTGAAAAGGTTTTTGAGCTTGAGCAACCTGCCTCAACATCTCTTCTTGTTTTGGCATCGAAGACTCTCTATTCATTCTTTGTTTACTATCTTGATGCTGACCTTCTCGACCTTCACTAGAACCACCAGACATTTCTTGAGAAGAAGATTTCCCATAAGCATTTCTCACATTTCTCATCTTGAGAAGTTCCCCGAAGGTCTGAATCATTTGTGGGGTCGCGGGAAGAGATGCAATATAAGCCATTTGCTCAAGAGGATCATTTTCTTGCATTGAAGAAAGATTTTTAAGTCCCGAAGCAAGTCGGTATCTTTCAACCTCTTTTGGTAGCTGTTCAGAAAGTCCTCTTCCAAAACCTTCTCCTAATCTTCCTATACCACTTGCGGGGTGAATTGAATATGACATGATTACCTCTTTTTAACCGTAAGGACCTTTAGAACCCATTTTATAAGGATTGCTGAATCCTCCCATAAGTTGTCCAAATGCATTACCAAGACCGGATCCAACTGACCCAAATAACCCTTGGCTTCCAGGCTGCGTCATAACATCTTGAGAGAAGTTTCCTAGACCTGTTTGTCCAAGACCTGAAAGACCAGAAGCTGCGCCCTGTTTTAGATTCGCTCGCATCGCGGCTAATCTTTCCTGAAGATTTGTCCCGGCCTGTACGCCCGCATTTCTAAATCCGCTAGACGAAAGCCCCCCAGAACCCATTCCAGCGAATTGTTCAGCGAGTCCGGGAATAATGTTTTCATTAAAATTCCTCATTTCAGGGGCAAAGAATTGTTCCATGAGTTCTGGATTATCCTCTAAGATATCTCTATAATAGTCCGAGGATTGCCCAAAAGCTCCTTCTCCGCCCCTTCCCTGCAATGCAGACATCAATTGACTAAGCAAATCTTCCTGCCCTGGAAGTAGCGTGGAAACTCTTTTATGTTTCTCTTTCGATCCGAAAAGAAATTTTCCTAATTGTCCAAATAATCCCATTATGCCTCCAGAATGTACTCCACAAACGCAAACGATCTATCGAAAACGCCTGGAGAGATTATATTTATATTTGTTGCGTCCATTGTAACATTTTGCGGATCTGACATGGTGATAGCGTTAAAAGTTGTTGAATTTGTAGCAGACACCCATAGATCTATCAACGTGAAATTAATATCAAAATTAATTCCATGCGCAACGCTTTTTGCTCCAACAACTAGAGCCCCGCAATCAATCACCTTTCTAAAAATAGCCCTGAATTCACCTTGAGATGCTGTAGAAGGGACAAATTGTCCACCTGTTAACAGTTCTTCTTCGAGATAGAATCCTATTTCTCTTGCATTCACTCCATTAGATACTTTCCGAAACATTTCAACAGCAAAAGGCCTGGCATCTTTCCATTCTTCCGGAATGGCATCATATACAGGCACAAAACTCTCGAATTTCTGACTGGTGATCGATGTCATAAAAAACTTAATATCCTATAGCCGTCCAATAAAAACTTGCATAACTCGTGCTTCCTGTAAACATCCATTGAAATTGTGTAGCAGTCGGATTTCCAAGGACAGCTAAAGTATTGGCGCTCGAAGTATTTGCGACAGCTCTCAATGTCAGATTTATTGCGAAACAAGAATTTGGGAATGGAATCGCTCCTGCTACTCTATCTTTAAATGTGACAGTACCAGTCGGATTAGACGTACCCGGAAGAATGACAAATCCCCATTGTAAAAGCATTCCTGCTATCCACACCCAACCGTCACTTGTTTGAAGCCTTCCGCTCAGTTGCGACAGTGTGTTTGCTCCGGTGAGTGTAAATAATTGCGTATCAACCGTTGCACCTGTGGCATCAGGGGTATAGTCTTTGGTAAAAACAATCTGCGTTCCCGCTACATTTGTAGGATTACCTGTCCTCTTTATGATATGGATATCTTGATGGTATCCTATATTTGTCGCAGATGTATAGGGTGAATGGTCAACCCCATAAACAGCGTTTAACTGACTGAAATTCGTTTTGATTTGCCCTTGGCTATCAGCTAAGAAGTCTGTAGCAAGAGGAATATTTGGATTGTACATTTTAAACTCCTTGAGCTAGTTGACGGCCCGCCGGGCGCATCCATAAAATTTGAGCATCTATTTCCACTTCTTCTTGATAGGGATCACCCGACATTTGTTCGTCAGAAAAAGTAAACTGCAAAGTGATAAAGGCGCCTCTAGCATTGCAATAGATTCTCTGCCAATTCTTAGAAGATCCTCTATCGACTTGTGAATATGTTGGAATTACAGAGTTGAAGAACACATCTGGATTGATGGTAGAATCAGTCTGATTATCTGGATACACGTTCACTGGCTCACTATCGTTATAATCTACAAGAACATTCATTGTGATCTCTCCATTATCCGTATCATTCATGAGTATGTCCATGAAGCCGAACTGGATATTTTGACCATCATCTAGGAAGTTAAATTTCTTGCTCGTGATATCAAAATTATCTCGAATAGTGATAGATCCGCTGCCTATATATGTTGCAGGGGCATCTAGCTGAGGATCATCGAACTTCTTAGTTGTAGAATTAAATTTGAGTAAGTAAAAACTGTTAACATCTACAACACTCACCATAAATACCATACCATTCAAAGAGCTGAAAGGAGTACCTGACGGAATATTCAATATCTCTATGATCTGATCCGATTGTAGATTGTGGTTAGGACTAACGACAAGTGTGGGAGTTGGAGTATTGCCGACGATATTCTGAATATAAAGAGCAATATCATTAGACACCTGCGCCTGGAAGTTTTCTTGTCCTAAATAATGAATAAATCCCTGATGATTTCCCCCAATAATAGCCGGAAATAGAGCAGCTTCATTCTGCCAAGGAAATTTCAGATTTTCCCATTGATTATCTGGATTTCCATCGTTAGGGAAATCCTGCCATTTCAAAGACGATTGAGGCTGAAATGTTCCTAAACATGTGAAATTATCAGTAAAAATCGCCCAAGAATCATCTTCATAGTTATATACGAGTCTTCTGTTCGGATATCTGGCTCTTGTCTCAGATGCTGGATAGGTCCAATAGGCTAAACGCTGTTGGAAATCTCTGATTCCATGAACGCGTTTGGTGCCGTCTGTTTCATTATTAAAGCGGAATACAAGATCGGGGATTTTAACATCTATACGTGTACTCTGGTAGCTATCGCAAGATACTACTCCCTTATCCCCAATACCTACTAAAGATGTGTCGAATTGAACTGCGCTAAATGTGCTCTCTGCTCCTAATTCTGTGTTGACTTTTTCAATCTGAAAAGGAGCGATTGATCTTCCCGTGTAACGCAATTGCCAAGTGCTTCTTTCGCAATAGATGACTAGATTATCTCGGACGAATCCAACAGAAACGATATCTTCTGCTGTTGGAATATCAAGAAATCCTCCTTGACCGGGAATATCATCTCTCCAAGCGTTGGCATTTACAGTCGCTACAGCTGCGCTAACTACGCTGAACGGATTGCCTATAGCCGACCATCTGATTCGCTGTCTCTGCTGAACAGAGGCGGCTAAATTAGCGCCTTCAAATGTATTAAACGTCAGCATTCTTCCTCGAAATGGAAGCATAGCAAGACATTGAGCTAATACATTTCCTGCGCTATCGATTTGCGGTGCAAAATCTACCCATACAAGACCGTTTGTATATCGAATAGGATCGCCCGAAGGCCCTGAAAAGTTTGTAACCCAAAATATTTTTAAATTACCCGCTCCCACCCAATAATTAGTCGACCAAAAGAAATTGGAATCACTTCCCGTCCACGTGGTTCCTGGTATAAATTCCTGCCATCCACCTAAATATCTATAGGCATAGACTGTGTCAAAAGCTATTGTTTGTTCGCTATTTATATTTGAAAGCTCTCTTGATCTCAATCCCATTACGGGAAGACCAGGAAAATAATTCAAATTAGCTGTAATTGCAGCCCCTGCAACACCACCGGTGATAGTTATGGCCATTGTCGAGTAGTTGACATCTCCAGATCCTCCGGGAAATCCCGATAAAACCCCTAATCCATTGTCTGTGAATGTATTAGTGCCATCCGTAATGACTAATGATCCGACCTCTATTTCTCCCGTAGATTCTAATGAAAGAATAACTCGTATATTTCCGCTAAAATTACCCGATCCATCAAGATTTCCTAATGCTTGAGCCGTTAAAATGCGTCTTAGTCTTCCAAGAAGTCTATATCCATTCTTACGCAATATTCTTTCTCTCCACAAATAAGCATTTGTTAAAACAGGATAAGCATCCGCTGGAAGAATGAAATTTTGCCGACTCTGAACCAATCCTGTTTCGTACTTTTTGATGTAGAGAGGGGTGTAATAAGCCATTTAGTATCCAATTCCCCAATAATTCGATAGATATGGATTAGGCAAAGTGGAATTGAATAGTGTATAGTTGGGCATTCCGATCTCTTCGATTCCTTGGCGTTCAAGAACTAGAGCTTCTTGACGTTTCATTCCCTCCATAAGCATATTCACAGAATCGAAGTCATTTCTATCCCGCTGAATCTCACAAGCTACTCCAAAGCATATGTATTGCCACCATTGATCTAGAATGGGGTGACTGTTTGTTTCCATAAACTGAACGGGCGTGAGATATACTTCTATTTCTATTTTATGGATCTGTTTAGGAACCGGCCTTATTGTCATCAAATTATTCCAAAACAACATCGTATAAGGTCTTCCTGGCTGATACTGAGACACTCTCAAGATCATATTTTCTCCAGAAGCTGGAGTAATGCCTACCAAAGCAAAATTTATGGAAAATGCTCCGGTGACATAGTTGACAGATCCTATATCTGTAGGATTATACAACCCGGGATTACCCAGATTAGTATTGTACATTCCAGGAACAGCAGGATTAGTATTGATAGCAGGTACAGAAGTTTGTGCATTGGGGGAAACATAATACATCCTTCCTTGTCCATTATCTGTAACAGTAATGGCATTTCCAGCAGTATCGACTCCCCCTAAAATTACCTCATTTCTTAAAAAAGGCCCCTGCACAGTGAAGGTAAAGGACTGTGTGACACCATCTCCAGATATTGGCTGAAATGTGGTGGCAATGCGGGGCCAAAGATTATAAAACTGGACTCTATCTTTGTAGAAACCTCCCTGAATTCCATCCACATATAAAGGAGCTCTAACCCCTTGGTTATAATTTACATCTAGAGGATATGTGTCGATATAAGGTTGAGTATAAAAGGTGTAAACATCCCGCATCACATCCAGCTTGATAGCGTAAGGAAAATCTTGATTGTAGAACGTATTTATATACTGATCTAAATCATTGTCGGACAAAGAGCTTTGACCCGGAGAGTTTGTAAGCCTTCTTACCTTTTTCCTGATCGCTAATAATGTAGAATCTGCTTGCGGGACGCTCATTTTTTATCCTTAGAAGCTAAGTGGTACAAATTCATGAACAATTTCCTGTTCATCTCGAGATAATGGAGCGCCTCCATTTACATCTTTTCCCCCCACACTCTGAAGACCTTCTCTTTTAGGAATTCGTGAAGCATTTACTTCTTCTACAAGTCCTTTGGGTACGTCGTATGTGTATTCAGGAATAAACTTCCATATTTGAATGGGTTCTCCAGGACCAGCACAATAAGGTTTTTCTAATCGCTCGTTAATTCCTCTACGATTTATATATCTAGCTTTCACTGTCTTCTTATCGTCTTTCAGCTTCTTTTTGGCATCCTCTGCATGCTTTGGATCCATTCTTTTAAAATCATCGTAAGGAACAGAGTTAGGAAGATTCTGAATCAATCCGTGCTGTTCTCCTGTAGCTGTACACATAACTATGTTAGACATTAATTGCCCTCATTATTTAAGCTTTGAAAAGCAATCCTATTCGTCAGGTTGCTGTAAGAGAGGTTGTTAGACCCTGCCGGCCCTAATGAGGCCGGTTTTGTTCCTGAAACAGGAACAGAAAAAGAATCGAAATTTCTTGAATCCATATCCACTGAAAAATCTGATCCTGAAACGCCTAATATTTTTACGGTTTGTCCGTTTGCTTGCTGCATTCCATATCCAAAAGGAATATTCAATCTCACCAGTTGTCCAGCGATATAAGTATTCACTTGTGTAACGGGATCTGCGCTGATTGTTATTACTGCTGGATAAGCTTTTGTGATCGCTGTGATTTCCAATGCACTAGATATCTGAATCGTTCCCGGAAGATATGTATTCGCATTGTTTGGGTAACTCATATTTTTTGTGTTTTCCTTTATGGCAAACTTTACATAACCATATGACATCTAACGGTCTTGAATAATCCTCATGATGTCCTTCCGGTTTACACTCTATTCCACATTCCGAACATTGATTCGGTCTTTTAACTACTCCCAATTTAATGGCATACATCACCATTTTATGGGCGTTAAATTTTGGTTTATTTTCTTCTTTACGATGTTCTCTCCACCGTTTTTGTCTAATTCTTTCTTTTAAAAAAAAGTTTTTATCATTTTTACGTCGTTCTTTTTCTTTTTCATTGATTTCTTTCTTTTTGGGCTCTCTAAGTTCTCTTCTACGAGCATTTATACGATCTTTGTTAAGTTCTTTATGCCTTTTTTGAGAGGCGCGGATAGATTCCCTGTTTTTTTCGAAACTTTTTCTGAGCTGTTACCTATATTTTTCTGGATTTTCT
>Ga0310813_10000261_pt1 | contig 37329 bp, 27 predicted proteins | sample YN3metagenome_FD_203086 | JGI IMG/M metagenome (GOLD analysis project Ga0310813, IMG submission 203086) | Soil microbial communities from experimental microcosm in Duke University, North Carolina, United States - YN3 | ecosystem: Engineered > Artificial ecosystem > Soil microcosm > Unclassified...
CCTCCGTCGTCATCGCGCCTTTCGCTTTCGTCGCGGCGACGTGCCTGGCTTTTGCCTCTTCCAAATAAAGCTTTATCCTCGACGTGTCCAAATAGGTCAGGTCGCCGCCGTGCAACAATTCGAAGACCCTTTCCGATCGAAGTCTCTTTTCGGCCATTTTCCTTTCCCCTCTAACGTCGAAAGAGAGGGTCGTGACGCTTTCCGTTTGCGACAGTACGCCTCCCGAATTACTCGTTCTCCTCTTTCGCGCTCTTCGCCTTTCGTCTGACCTCGGCGGAAGCATCGCCGTCGTCGTCGTCGAAGACGTTGCGCTCATATTTTAAAAAACACCCTTTTCCCGTAAATATTTAATTATAGCACATGCGGCGCAATCTCCTCTCTTTTTAAAGCGATCTCGTAAACCTATTAATTATAGATTATAAGGAACCATCTCTTTATCGATGCAAAAAGAGCGTTCCGATGCGAAAACCGATAGGACCTTCAAACTTTACGTACTGTACGTTCATTTTGGTAGTCCAAAAGATTGGCCTTTGAGGATCGTCGCCTCTTCCAACGGTCACGGCGAATCGTTGCTCCCTTCTCCTCGTATCGGCGATCAAAAGAGTTTTTATCCTCGAATAGAATTCGACCACGTCGTAAACACGAACGTCCATCAAACCTGGAATGCCTCGGGAGGCAGAGCGTCCCTCGTATTTTTCGCTCTGGACGGAAAGGTCCCGAAGGCGTTCGTGAACGACATGAATCCTTCCGACGGCGGCGACGTCAAAATGCCAGAAATCGAGGGGCTCAATTTGAATTTGTCCGTTTACGGCAGGATGGAGACGGAAGAGGGAAGACCGTGTTGGAGGAATTGCGGCACCTCATTGTTCACCTTCAAGGCAATTTTCGAAGAGAAGAGATCCGCGACTCCCGTGAAAACCCATCTGGTGTACAATACCGGGGGCGGCGTGAAGAAGGCGGATACTATCAGCGGTTGTATCGCCGTATCCGCCGCCGAAGATTCCTTGGTCGCGATGACGAAGACCATAGGATCCTCCCAAACCTCCTCGTCTTTGACGAGCACGATAGGAGGGTTGAATTCCGTTCGATTCAGAGAAGCGCAGAGCGCGTTGAGTTCCGTAGAATACTTGGATCGCGACTGGAGCAGGTACGCGGAAGGAATAGACAAGAAATTGTACGGGGGGCTGATACGCAACGATCACAAACTGCATTCGCGCATTCGGTGTACCTGGTCTTTCACAGACCTCAACTTGGTGAAAAAGCGCTTGTCCGGGAGATCCGGACCGATTTACGAACCCGACGGCCGCATGAACGTCAAAGCGGCCGACAAACTGTTTAGAAATCTAATCTCCAACGCTCAAAAAGGTGAAGAAGCTATTTATCTGACCGAATTTTGTAAAAGAAACAAGGAGGAGATTAGACACGTGGTAGATTCTTGCAAATCCGCATGCATCGATTGCGAAACCAATTCCGAAAGGCTGCCTCTGCCTTTTTTCGCGTTGGCCTTGCAAAGGAAAATCAACGTGGATCCTTTTTACTGGAAGAGAGTTCTGGAAATCGTGATCGACCGTAATTTTTCCGGGCACGCAAAATCCTTCTACGCGACATTTAAAGAATGGCACGACGGAAAGAAGGCCGCTTGGGGACTGGCCGTCGTTTGTCTTTACGCTCAATCTTTGGAATACGTGACCGATTACTATTATTCGGGCAGCGCCGGTTCCGAAGGAGAGAAGATCGAAGTCGAACAGTTTGGAGTTCCGGGCAGGTTGATGTGCGGCGATTGCGAAGATACCGAATCTTTCCATCTTCAAATGTTGGAAGCTTTTTACGAATGTCCGAATTTTGCCGAGATTTACGGCAAAGATCACGAATCCGCTCTCGTTTTGACCGAAATGAGAACCATCATGATTCGAGAATACGTCGCCTTTTCCTGCATTGAGGCGGTCAATCTGTCCAAGCAGACCGTTACCGGAAACGCCGGCCATTCCAACCACACGGCCCGCTCTTTTTACGAACGCGCGTCCAAGGGATCAACCCTCAAAGAGGCAAAATCCCTTTTAAAGAAGAGGAATTACGGCAGAGCGGCCGGCGCCTCGGACGCTTTCGTTTCCGATCCCGAACTCTACGCTTGGTCTTTTTCCGAAGCCGACAGCGCTCACGCCTGTTTGAAGCTGATACCCAAAAATTACTTTCGAAATTGCGTTTCTCGTTACTACGATGGAAAAGACCCTTTTTCTCCGAACGACAGGAGAAACACCTCGACCAACCGATTCTTCGCCCACAAGCCGTCCGGCGTAGACATGCCTTGTTTGGAAGGCGAAGGGACTTCTTTGTTGTTTACTTGCGACGAAGAAGCCCCTCCGAACGCGTTTAGAAATCGAGACGACACCCAAACGTTTTACATTTCCGAAATTGTGTTTTGGAGTTCCGAAATGAACGAGATTATAAAGAGCCCCATTTATCCCGACAAGGGATTTTCTCCGTTCTTGAAGGGTCCTCTATGGGGCTGCACCAACGAAACGTGGTTCAAAGACACTTACACTTACGCTTTTTGTAGAAAGGACGAGGAGACGGGAGTCTTCAAAAAGGGCGTTTCTCACGAACAAATATCATACAAATCCGACAGCGTGTACGTCATACCTTACGCCGAAGCCGCAAATATTCCTTCGGATCAACCCATAAGAGATCCAAAAACGATTCGATCGGAAAAGTCGACCGCGAACACTTTTTTCGGTTTGACGGAATGTAGCCCCACCATGACGAAGGTGTGCCTCGAACTATTGTCGAACAGACAGACGCCTTTGGACATTATTTCCGTTCCCAAGGACCCTTTCTTCGTACCCCGAGTCCCCGAATTCCCTTACGTTCACGGAAAAAAATCCAATCTCGAGCTGCCGAAGAACGTTCCCGTCCTTTCCACCAACATTGAGGATGTCGTTTACCAACAACGCACGCTTAAAGGAGTTTCCGAATCGCACCCTTACAATATGCTAAAAGACGACGCTCGATTGAATCAAAAAATTCAAGGAAGATTGTTGGAATCGTGGTTGACCTACGTCAATTCTCATTTGGATCCTCGCGGCGCCGCCAAAAAGGAGTATTTTGCCGAAGATACTTCTATTTTCGACGACGAGGCTTGGAAAACCGATTATTTTTGCATCGACGCGGCTTATTTTAACCCTAGAACGTTGACGTTGCTCATGGTGGGTATCTTTAAATTGATTCGTCGTACCGGGGAGGCCGTAACTTTGGCCAACAATTGGAATCACGGAAGCGATTATCCCGCGAGAACGCCAGTGACGAATCGAAGCGGGTCTTCCTCCTCGGAATTTTTGGATTCCATGGCCTCTATGGTGGGATACAAGGGAGACATTTTATTGAACGTCGGATCTTGCTTCGTTTTTGGTAAATTGGACCGATTGTCGGAACAATTGGCCGTTTGGAGAATTTCCATACGCTTAAAAACGCCTCATCCCGTATTAAACCAATAAAAAAGTAGTTTATTTTTCGTCGTCATCGTCTTCTTCCAACCACGCATCCACGGCCGCCCCCATCCTGACCCTTTTCCACAATTTTAAATAGTCTTGATATTCGGACGCGGCGACGCCTAAATTGCATTCCGATCGTTTTTGAGCCCAATAGTTGTAAGGTCTTTCGCAAATACGAAAGAAACCGTCCTGCGTCGAGTAAAATTTACGATCTGCGGCGGAAAAACCCATTTCTACGAGAATCGACATTCAACAAAAATTGTTTTTTATTTTTCACGTTCACGTCTAAGACGAAGAAGAGGACGAAGAAGAATCGTCCGAAGACAATTTGGGATCGTGAATCTCGGAATTTGGCGGGAGCGCTCCTCCCCCGCTTTTTCCTCCTCCTTCTTCGCCAGAAGAAGATGATGAAGAAGACACCGTCGCCCATCCTTTTGGGTTCTTTTTCGTTGCGATCGATTTTTTGCTCTTCTTCTTTTTCTTTTCCTCTTCGGAGGAGGATGATGACGATGAGATCGAAGAAGATTCGAGAGACGACGACGAAAACGACACCGAAGAAGATGAAAGATCGGAAGAAGATGAAGATCTTGTCGTTTTCTTTGTTTTTTTCCCGTTCGTTTTAGACGCGGGACGACGACGACGACGTCCGTTTTTCCCGTTCGAATCTTCGCCATCTTCCGAATGATCAAAAATGCCAGAATGCTCCGAATCGTCCAAATTGTCCAATTTGACGCCTTTCGTATCGAAATTGGGCCTCGCGTCGTCTTCTCCCGACGAAGACGACGAGATTAAATACTTTTCGTCCTCTTCTACCGTCAAACGGATCTTTGTTTTCGTTCCTTTCGCTTTCCCGTCGTCTAATTTCCTCTTTTTGTGCGTTTCTTCGCGTTTTCCTTCGTCAATGTTCGTCGCTTTGGTCTTTTTGGATGCCATTCGCGTTTCTTTTTAGTTTTTTTTCTTCCAAACCCTCGACGCTTGAAGTTTTCCGTCGGTCCAACTTTACAAATCTTTTCGAGAAATCTGGACCGAGGAAAACTCGAGAAAACACCGAGCGCGAAAAAAAACGTGCCCATCCCATCCAAAAAATCCTTCTCACGCAACGCGCAACAACAGCAGCGATTCGAAAAAAATGTCGACCAAACATCATCATCGAACAGAAACAACGACCGTAACTCACACCCAAGCGCCGGATGTTGACGACGAAATGGACGATAACGTCGTCCCATCCTCGCAAAAACGAAGTCGAAACGACGACGAAGACGAAACGACGGACGGCAACGGAGGAGGCGCAGATCAAAACGGTGACGACGACGACGACGGTGCTCCTGGAAGCGGAGAAGAAAACGACGAGGATATCGGCGACGACAACGCGCCTTCTCAAAAAAGACACGTCGTCCCTCCCACTCCTAGAAAGGGGAAAGGCAACGGAGGCGCCGGAAAAAGGGTCATGCCTCACACCTTGTTCGACACTCGCGATTCGGAAAACGAACAAGGAGCCGCTCATAAGAAGGAATACTTGCGAAGACGAGCGAAAATGGTGGGAACCCGACTTTTAAGCTTGCAAAGCAAACGATCGCCAATGTGGAAGGGCGTTCGAAAATACCGAGGACTCAAGCAGAGTTTGGGTTTGCAAATGCAAACCTCCCTGACTTCTCTCATCGCAACCGCCCAGATGCATCAATTGATGGACGCGATCAACGTTTCGGGCTACGTTCCAGTTTTGATAAAGGGCCGAACGAACTCGAAAACCGGAAAATCTCAGATACGTTACTCTCTTCAATGGCACAAGGCCGGAAAAAAGAAGCTCGACGGCATTTCCGGGTTGCCAAAAACCTTGAACGCCGGACACGTTCTCAGAGCGGCCCAAAGCGATCCGTACACCAGACCGTACGCCGGAAATCTCGTCTCCAGCGAAGGATGGTTGGCCAGCGGAAAGGATTACAACGCCCCTTCCAAGAACGATTGCATCGCTCAAATCACCTTATACAAGGAAAATTCTGAAAAGGCCAGCGCCGCCGCAAAAAAGGTTGCAAAGAAGACCAAAGGAAAGTAAAGAATAAAAATGCAATTTATTGTTCGTATTCGTATTCGTACAAACTCCCTTCCGGGACTTTAAACGTTGCCAAAGACGAAAGATCGAAAGGATGTGGTCGTTCGCCTTCGTCGGTATTATCTTTCGCGTTCGTTTTTTCCGCGACCCACGTTTCCCTCTTCAGCGCGCCATTATCATTGTCGTCTAAAGCCATGCGATAAACGATGGCCCTCGCAGAAATAATTTTAGCGGGAGCATCGTTGCCACCGGCTTTGCGATTCGCCTTGTTGATTTTTCTAAACCTCGGTTTTTCGAGGTTCACGTCAAAATTGTCTTCCGTTATCGACACGATTCCGTAAATCATAAGTCCCCTGTGTAAATCTTTCCACATTTTTTCGATCCGAAGCTTTTCTAGTCTTCTCTTCCCGGACCCTTCGTCCAATATCCAAACTTTATTGGATTCGTCGTACCAAACATTTCGCCCTTCTTCTTCTTTTTCTTCCGCCATCTTTACTCAACAACGATGAAAATAAATCCGAAAGGTTCGGACGCCATCTTTTTTATTTACAAACAAAGACCGCAAATAAATCCGATTCCCGGCGTCCAATACGCCGATTGACGACAATACATGCAAGTACCCAAAATGTTCGCGTTGCATTTTGGACATTTATAATGGCACGATTCTTGTATTCTGTCGTTTTCCTTCTCCTTTTCGTTCAAATTTCCGCAGCAGCCCTTGCAAAACTTGTGACACGAACGATACCTGTCCTCGGGAAGGCAGTCTTTTGGCAATCGTTTGACTCGACGTTCGCAATTCTCGCATTTTCTATACTTTATCCTCGTATGCCTTAATTCGATCTCCATATTATAAAAACGAAAAAAATCGTTTAGGGAAAAGATAGAATCATCCGTATTTTTAGTCCTCGATGACGTGTGCGGGTCACAAATAACGCGTGGCAGTTTTACGCGGTTAAAAAATTGATTGCATCATGACGACAACGTGCGGCTCGGTTTCAAAATCAATCTTTTGTTTCGTGTGGGAAATTGTGGTGGTGATCTTCGCCGTTTCGTTCGTCGGAGCGAATCTAATATCGGGTTCCCCTTACCGAAACGCGGTGGATTATTTTTACTGCGCGAATCCCGATTATCAAGGATCGCAAGAAACGTGTAGGCCATATATTTTTAACATGAGCTCCCACGCCGCCACCAAAGAACAATTGTATTTTCTATACAGGACGAAAAGCTTGTCGTGGTGGGCCAGGGACGTTCCTTTCGGACACATTTTTTCTCCGACGACGGTAAAAGAATGTTTGGACGATAAGCTTTATTATTGTTTCGCGGACAATCCGCACGCCAACAAGTCGACGTTTTGCGAATGTTACGCCAATCATACGCTCGCTTCTTCCAAAGGATACGATTGTTCTCTCGGAATATCCGAAGAAGATGGAAGAACTTTAGATCGTTCGGTCTTCGATGGGCGCTACGTCGCCAATGCAATCTCTTGTCAAGAAGGCAGCGACGAATGCAAAAACCCCAAAGAAGAAAATTACGTATTGTCCGCCCTATCTTGTTGATACTTTTTTCCAAATAAAATTCTTTTTTTCGAGTTTGTGCGCGAGTCCAAAAAACCTTCCCGATGGAAGAGAAGAAGAGCGTCATCTCGGTACCTTTTCTATGCATGATCGCCGGGAATTCGCCTCTGGATCAAATAGAAACGCTGAACGTTTTGGCCGCTTGCGGAGACGACGAGGACGCCAAAAACTGTGCTTCGCAAACCGTTTTTTCCGTCACTTTTAATCTTTCCGACGAAATTGCAACCTCTTCACCTTCCGGCGTACGAAAAGTACGTCTTTTCCCTCGTCCGACGGTCCAAGACGATTCGAGATTTTCTGGAAACGTTTATCCTTGCGCGAAAATGACCTTGAATCGACCGGAAGTGGACCTGTCTTTCGGCAAAGAGTCCGCACCGAACTGTCGCATAGACGACGTGAATCAAGCGCATTTGAGCAGCGCTCTCGAGACTCGTTCGGAAGATGTCGTTTCGCCTTCGAGACTCGCTTGTACGAAATGCTCTCCGGGAACGGAAAAATGCGTCGTAAAAGCTTGCGTTTTTCGTCTCTCTTCCACGAAAGAGTCCACGTTGAACAATTCGATACTCGTCGCCAACTCCAAGAGCGTTTGCGAATCCGTCGGATCCGAAGGCGTTAACAACAACGTGAAAACAGAATCTCGATTCATACAGTGCACCCAAGAATCGGACGGAAGCCCCGTTCCTTTCTCGTGCGCCGTTTCTTCGATACTGTACGTCAAAAGAAGCAACTTTTGGTTTTCCGACCCCGCAGAATCCATATCTTGGCTATCCAGAGCTTGCATGAAGGTGAACGCAAATTTCTCGTCCGGAGAATGCATAATGTTCGCCGGGCCGGACGATCTCGCGCCCAAACCCATAGGGGAGAGATTAAAGTGGAACAAGGAAAATTTATTCTTTCCTAGAAAGGGAACGAAGAATCAATTCTTCGTCAGAATACCGCCTTCTTATTATGCGGCACCAAAAAAGCCTCCGGAAGAAACGCTTCCCGACGATATCGTTTCGAAAGAATACCTTCCTTCTTCCATTTCCTCATTTCCTTCCGAATGGAAGTTTGAGGGTTACGGGAATTTTCAATACGTTTGTTCGTATTTTTTGTATCGCTTTTTATCTCACGTCCGCGTTTCGTCTTCTTCTTACACCTCCTCTTCGTCGCCTCCTATCGACGAAGAAGGCCACCGCGAAGACGTCAACTTCGACATTCTCGCCAAGTGTTCCGACGATTTTCCGGATCTCTGCGATTGGTGCAAAAAGGTATTGTCCCCGCTGTCGTCCAGCGTTCGAAACGCCGACGTATTGAGAAGGGATTGTCACGCCGTAATCTCTTCTCACGCCATATTTTCCATAATGAACGTCATTTTCAAGACCCAGTTCGACATTATGAGACGAAAGATGAACGAAAAATCGCGCTCGAAAGAACTCGAAAATTGGCTGAATTTTAAATCGGATTTGGAAGCGTTGGACGACCGATGCTGTTTGAAAAATGCGGAAAGGCTGGTTTTCGAAAGAAACGACTATAGGACCTTTCGTTTTTCCGCCGCGTACGTAGAAAAATTGTGCTCCTCCCTTTACGACGAATGGGAATATTCGTCGTCTTCATCGTCGTCCCGCTCTTCCGGCGGGTGTTGTTTCGTACCCTTGTCTTCCTTGTTGTATTCCATCGCCGACATTTGCGTCCTGTCCTGTTTGGCCGAGAAGAGCCTCCGCCATTTGTTTTCCTCTCCCGAATGTTGCAGCAAGGACGCTGAATACGTTTTCGACGCTTCAAAATCGAGTCGAAAACCGATAGATTTAAAATATTCCAACACGTACCCTCCGATACCTTGTCATTACGTCGGTTTCAACAATTGCGCAGATAGAGGTTCGATCACGACCTCCGGCTCTTCTCTTTCGTTTTCCCAGTTGGACGTTAAAGAAAAACCCGTCGAATCCTCTTTTTTTACCAAACTTCGTTGCGACAGTTTTAAGGACGTTTATTATCTCTCTTCCTCTTCTTCTTCTTCTTCCTCCTCCTCCTCTTCTTCTTCGTCGAGTTTAACGGAAGGCGATCGGAAGGACGCGATCGAAGACGACGATGATGACGACGATGACGTTTTCAAGTATACGCGATTAAAATGCGTAAAATATGCAAAAAAAGTGACCGACGAGACGGTCAACAGAGCTAGCGATAGTTTTCGTCGTGGCGTAACCGAAGGCACCTTTTTGAACGTGGCCTGTTTTTGGAATCTTTTGCTCCATTACCATTCCTTGCAATTACGAAATTTTATCCATCCCGAAAAGTGTTCTCTCTGGCCTTCTGATCTTCGCATATCCGACGACTCTTGGAAGTTTATAAAAGAAGGAGGAGGAGGAGGAAGCGAGAGGTATCAAACGCGAGCCAGGCGGGCCGAATTTTTGAGCGACGTTATTCTCAACCTTTCTTCTATACCTTTAAAGCCATTTTCCGAAGAAGAAGACGACGACGACGAAGATACGGAAGAAGAGGAAGAAGAAGAAGAATGTATTCATTCGAAAGAAAACGTTTATTACAAAATTATGGCTTGGATAAAACAAGCCGCTCTGGTTTCGTTCGTTAAGAAAACTCATTTTTACGATCGCTCGTCGCATCCGACCGCCAAACTTTCGAAAACTCCTCTCTCGAGAAATTCTCCTTCTTCCGTCAAATAACTTTCAAATAAATACCAATTTTTTTTACTGTTTTAATATTCCGTCGCAAACGTCGTAACCCCACAAATGATTCGACTTGTTCAACCATTCGTTTCGTTTTTCGTTCAGATTGTAGTTTTTTCCGGTGGGGTGCGTTAAAAAGGTAGAGCCGCTTATCACTTCCGGTAGGTCGCGAACCCACGTTATGCAATGAGGACACCTTTGAAAAAACCCGCACAACTCCAAAGCCAACCAAACGTCGTTGGGAGAACATTTTTTCGGGTCCAAATAAACGTTTAACCATTCGTCGACTCTCAACGACCCGCCGTCCCCGTAAAAACCGTCCATCAAATTGCAACATCCCAAAACCAGCCAAAAATCGCAAACGCCGTTGATCATGGTTTCTTTCTTTTCTATTCCTCGTTTCATCGTTTTTCTCTCCAAGTGTTTTTTGATGTTTCCGTAATCTATCCCTGCGCTCGTTTCCGTCGAAGAAGCCCAAAGGTAGAGCGAAGGATCGTAATCGAAAACGTGTCTGACGAGACCCACCGCCAACATTGCGTTCGCCACCAACTCCGAGCAAACCATCCCCTCTTCTATCGATCTTTCCAAATGATCCTTCAAATGCGTTTCGTATTCGGACCTTTCGGTTCGTCGTTTTGGCTTTTGTTCTTCCGTCGCCGTCAACTCCGACAGGCTTCCCGGGTCGCCTTCCGCGCTACACAAAACCCCCAAACAACCGAGAATCGAAAAGGGGTTTGGAGGAGATACGCGGCGTCCCGTTTCCGCTTCTCTCAAATAAATCACATCTTCCATCGATATCGGGTGTTTTGCATAATTACTGTAATTCCAAACCCCGTCGTAAAAATGGTGGAACCAAAATTTCGATTTTCCAAAGGGAACGTTTTTGGCTTCGCAAGCGTTTAAGTATTTTTTAATCAATCTCGCCCCTCTCGTCCATCTGTCGTCTCCTTCTCCTTCTTCTTCTTCTTGTTCTTCTTCTTCGTCTCGGTCGGTTTTCGAAACGGTTCCGCTCTCGTGTATTTGTTTGCTCACCTGCTTCGTCACGTAGAACGCTCCGTGAGTATTGTTGAAAATGTATTTTTTGCCGTTTCTTTTGCTGACGGATTCCCCCCATCTCAAAAACCACGATTCGTTGTCCAGTTTTAGCTCCACGTGAGGGTATTGGGGTATCCACATTATTCTATCCCAAGACTCCTTTTCTTTTTCTTCTTCTTCCTTCTTTGATCGTTGTTGTTGTTGTTCTTGTCCTTTGTTTTGATTTCCGCCTCTTTTCGCGACGGGTTTCGTTTTCGTCGCGCCCTTCCTCTTATTTTTTCCGTCGTCCCTTCCTCTTCTTGTTTTCAGAGAGGTCGACTGAGTCGTCTTCAATTTGTTTTCGGACATTGTCGTCGTAATCGTCGTTACGACGGTCGGTTGTTCGGTTTTTTCCTCTTCTCGATCGAAAAATGATTTTAGACCCATCATCGTTTCCAAAAGCGCCATCGCCTCCTTTTTTACGCGAAAATGAGGATATCCCACGCGAGAGCTCAATACGTTAAATCTCCATCCTTCCGTCGGGGCCTCGGTGCTCATCCAAAATTTGTACTTTTTGTCGAAGCTCGTGTCTCCCGCGCTGGGATTCATTCTCTTTACCACCTCCTGTCCTCCCATGACGGTGTAAAGGGAAAATTTGCAAGGAAGTCTGGTCCAAGTTGCAGTTCTTGAATTTTCCGAAAGGAAACGTTTCACGAAAACGTTTCCCGAATCTTTCGGGAGACCGACCGAAGACGGCTTTTTCTTTCCGCAAAGAACTTCGTCCCATTTGGCGTAATATTTGCCTTGCCAAACGGTTCTATCGTTGCCGGCGTTTTCTCCCCGCTTGGCTTCGCAGCACGGAGAGAATCGATCGTTTCGCAACTCTTTTTTCAGTTTGGAAACCGAGATTTCTTCCTTTACGCTGTATTCCACGGAAGGAGAAGTGTTTCTAAATGACGCCACGGCTTCCAAAAGGCTCGTTTTTGGACAGGATATCAAGAGAGATCTTCCAGAATACGAAGCGTTCGTTCTGTTTAACGTTTCTATCATCGACGATACGAACGTTTTTTGATTTCCTTCGGTGCCCGTTTGTACTGCGGTCGTGATGTTATCCGTTTCTGGCATGTAAAATACGAACAATAGTCGTTTTAAAATGCGTTCTCGTTCTTTTTCCGGTTCTTCTTCTTCCTCTTCCTCTTCGTACGCTTCGTTTTCGTCGTATTCTTCACTTTCGTCTTCTTGCTTTTCTTCCGCCAAGAAGGCGGTCGTTTCTTCCATCATTTTCGAAAAGTCTCTCTTTTGGCCACTCCCCTTTTTCTGGGGGAAAACGCGTTCAAAAAATTTAAAAAAGTCCCGCGTGATACATTTAAAATTTATTTACAATGACTACGATGATAACGGCAAAACCTTTTCCGCCAAAGCGTATCGCAGGGAAGATATTCTGGTGGTTTCATAATTTTTGATATAAATATAACGCATCGTGGGGCGTATCCAATCCACCCCGTAATGCTCTTTCCATATTTTCGGAACGGGCTTGATTTCTCTTTCGTAAAATTCCTCTTCCCTTTCCACCTCTTTATAAACGTCCGTTCGCCACCTTTCCAAAGCCTTTTTCGTATTTCCTTCCGGATCTTTGCATTCGTTCGAACAAGAAGCGCTTCTAAAGTCCACGTTTATCACCCGATAGGAATCTTCTTTGAATTTTTGATTCCACGCCGATTTCACGTTCCCGGTCTTCACGTCGAATCCCAGTTTCGCAAAGGAATCGTCCAAACAGGGCACGTTGTTCCTCATGCCGAAAGACCAACAGGTCGGATCCGAACCGTAAGGCAATCTGACGTCTTTTTTTTGTGAACCGCACCAACCGGCTCTGGCCTCTTCGGTCCTTCCTTCGTTCAAAATGCCTAGATCGTCGTAATAAATGCCTTTCCAGGCTCTTTCGGTGGGAAAGGGGCCCTTCGTTTTCGGATGATCGTGTTCGGAATAATCCGTTTCCACCCGAGAAGAGCCGTAGGCGCACGATGCTATGCCTTCCGCAGAAAAATGTCCCGATCCTCCGACCGACGTTCCGCTTCCACTGTGCACCAGCAAGGATACGAGCTTATACCTCTTGACTTTAAAATATCTCTTGTACAACGCCACGATTTTGGGAATGGGATCCTTTTCGGTTTCCGAACGCAACGCATTCTCGACGCAATCTCTTTCGTAATCGTTTCTCTCTCGTTTGGTCGAGAAGGCGGGTCTGGCGATTTCGTACGCTTTCAAGCCTTCCAACAGTTCCGTTTCGCATCGTCGTTTTTCGGTCACGATCCCGGACCATTCTTCTTTCGTTTCGTCTCCCGTTTCTGGAACCGAGACGCCGTGAAACAAATTTTTAATCTCCATCAACAAGGAGACGTGTTCTTGCGCGATGATACCGTCGCAATAGTCTTGTTTCACCCGCTTGACTCTGAGGCAATCCACGTAAACGTCCTCCGCCGGCAGCATTTTGAAAGGTCTGCTCAGAATTTGAACTTGAAACGTTTTTCCTAAAAACAAGTGATCCCTGTTGATGCCCCAATTGAATTGAGCGTGACTGACGGCCAAAGGGGCGTCTTCCCACTCGTCTTCGTAACCAAAAGTTCTTATGCCCTTTTTTTCGAAGGTCATCCCCAACGAAAAGCGATTGACGGAAAACATTTCGATGCAAAACTTTTTTTGCACCTGTTCGGGAGTAAGCGATTCTTCTTGTCGTTCTTCTTCTTCCTCTTCTTCTTCTATGATCGATTTCCATCCTTTTGGAACGTCGTATCGTTTTGAGGGCTTCGAATAAAATTTGGATTCGAAACCTCCTGTCTTTTCTCCATCCAGCCTGTAATCTCCCGCGTCGAATTGGGCCGCGTTTAATTGAACGTTCGCCAAGGCGGAACTGCAAAAACGAGTCACGTCCACGGTATCCATGAAAAAGCTGGAATCCAGCATTTCCTTCGGAATCCATTTTTCGGTCTTTTCTACAATTTCGTCGTCCAACGTTCTCACCCCCACGAAGGACAGGGAATGTTTTAACCTTCCGCGCTCTTTCACCTCTTTCAACAATTTGTCCACGTAACCGACTCTCTCGTATCCCGTTCCCTTGTTTTGAGAAATCGGCTGGAAGCAGGTCCCGAATTTCTCCAAAGAGTCGAATTTTTTGAACTGACAGTTTTTCAATTCTTTTTTTGCTTTCAAAAAGCGCTCCAAGGAGATTTTACGTTTTGCGTTCGAACAAGAAGCGAGCCACTTTTTGACGTTCCGGGAGAGTCTCTTTGCCGTCCTCTTGCCGTTCAACCAATCCAAAAATTTGAAATTCCCCAAGGCGCTACCGAATACTTCGGTTTTTTTCGTGTACACCAACCTCTTGGCCTCCATGATTTTGATCAACAGCTCCTTTTCGGAACCTTCGATCGTCATGCCGTTCGCTTCCGCAAAGGCTTTTGCCCTTTTGGTAATTTCTGACCTTTCGTCTTTTGCCGTGAGATCGCAAGTGATGCGATCTTCGTCCTTCGCCACCGACACTTCTCCCCAAGGATTGAGTTGAATGTCGGTGGCAAAATTTTGATAACTCGAATAAACGTCTCCTTTTCCGTTCGTCCCTTCTTTGCACTTTTCTTTCAAAGAAGCGATGGCCATCGCGGTTTCCGTTCTAAAAGCCACGTAAGACCGGACGTCGTTCAAAACGAATCCTTCTTCTTCTCTATCTTTCACCGTCAAATAGACCGAATTAAAGTCGTAATTTCTGGCCGCAAAATAGGATGTTCTGGCGGATTCCAAGGTCACCAAGGCGCCCAAAACGTTGGGACAGTGCTCGTGTCTCTTCAAAAGCTCCACGGTGGGGCCTTCGGCCCCTTGAGAAGAATATTCCCAAAAAGATCCGTCCGTCTCTTCCTTTTCGTCCCAAAAGCGTTGAGGCAAGTCCATTCCCATGAGCTCTTCCGGATTGGTGGAACCGCTTCGAAAGGAGAACGTGGCGGCCCTATCCAAACTGCCTCCTATCGTTTTTTCCCTGCAGAGGGCCTTGGGAAAATCGTAATGAAACTGGCTTTTGCACAATTCCACGGCGGCCAAAAAACGATCGTAATCGACGTCTCCCGTAACGTCGAAGCGAGTGTGTTCGTGTGCCAATTTGGATTGCTGTTGATCGGGGTCCATGACTCGAAAGTGAATTTTGGTCAAATAGTCCGACGTTACATCGTCGTTGGATTTCTTTTGCCTTCTTTCTGCGGACGATTCTCTCTCGAAGGTCTTTTCAGATTTTTTTCGGTATTGTTCTTGAAGTTGTTTGGAATAGGCCCACGATACGCTGTCTCCATTTGTCACCGATTCGATAGGAGACGGACTTTTCGAATTCTCTTTCCAAATTTCCATCCTCTCTTCGCAAAAGGAACGGCATTTTGCGGGCAAACCCAAATCTTCCGGCGTCACGAACACCCTTTTCTTGTAAGATCCGGCAACGTATTTCAATCTGACGTATCTCAGGAAAATGTCGAAAGACGTTCTTCCCGATTCCAAACATTGCCAATAGACCACTTGAGACAATGTGGAACCTTCTTCCACCCTCAACATGGAATCGTCCGCTTTGACGTCTCGCGTTCCGAACATGTATCCAAATTCCTTTGCATTCTCTTCTTCTTCTTGACCGTCCTCGAAGGACCATTCGATCAATTCAATCAGGGCATTTTCGAATTCCGTCATTTTTCGTTCGAAACATTTTCCCATCGTGATTCCTCCGCATTCTTTGTATTTTGGATGCAAAGACAATGGTTGGCAGCCCAAAACCCTCGCGTGCCCGACCTCTTTAATTTCGGCCCTCTTTTCGTCTCGGGTTATGGTGGCCGGAGGCGTTTTTGGGGGAGACAGTCCGTTTGCGAACAAGGCCAAGGCGTATTCGGCGCAACGATCCAACGTTTTTTTGCCCTTTTTTAACGTTCGGCTCGCCGCGTCGCCAACGTTTTGCTCCTTCTCCAAATACCGCAGTCCGCCGAACAGAGATAGTCGATCGAACAGGCAGGCGTCCTCCTCTTCCGACGTCGAATCTTCCCATCTTTTGCAAACTCGCCAATCGTCGAAACGATGACGCGGAGAAGAGAGAGGAAAGGATATCAAGCTGGCGTATTCCAATTGAAAGGTAAAACATTGCACCAAAGAATCGAAAGCGCAGGTGTAATCCATTTCGGTTTTGGGAACGCACCAATCGGAGCCTAGATTTAACCTTTTTCTGGGGTCCTTTTCGCTGTCCGTGACCCCCACCGCTTCGAAGATCTCGCGAAGGGCATTTTCTAAAAATCCAAGTTCCTTTTCGCTTTTGCCAACCGGGTAAACGCCGGGAGTCGATCGGCTAGAACCCAAAATGCCATCGTCTATTCTCCTTTGTATGGTTCCCGCGAACCGGTCGAAAACCGTTTTACCTAGGGCCAACTTTCCGCCCTCCGTTTTGCGGTTCCATTTCGTCAAGGCGCGCTTTTGACTTTTTTCTTCGCTATCGGCGGGAATCGATTTTGAATTTTCTCCCGCCAAATTGAGGACGTATATGACCCAATAGCTCCAAAGAGAAATCACGTCCAACCCGCAAGAGCCCCCGTCCGACGACCTGCCGGCAACGTCCGTCAAACTCCAACAACATTCGCGCCCCGGATTCGATTCGGATAGTCTTTTCAACCTTTCCAGCACCGTCGGTATCAACGTAGGATCGTCGTGACCCAAAGTCAAATGACAATCCGATTCCCTGATCACTCCGTTTCTCTCTTCTCGTAAAGCGTTTCCCAACCTTTCCAGGTAATGCGCCAAGCCTTTTTCCCGATTGTTGCCTTCCCAAAAGAATCTGACGCGACCGAATCTGTCGCGAACGACGGTGCTCTTTCGATAAACGTTGGCGGTCGTCATCGCGTTGGCCGGAGAAAACAATATGGCGGATTTATCTTCGGGCAATCCGCTGAACGCGTCCATCCTCACGGTACCCCACGCTTCGTGACCGCGGAACGAATCTTTTTCGCACCTCGGGTCCGAATACGCCTGTTTCAACCATCGCATGCGCCGCATCAAGTCGGTCACGATCTCCCTATCGTACGTTTTTTCCACCATAGAAAAGAGCTCGTCCCACGAATTTGGACCGATCGACGAGTTTTCTTCTTCTTCTTCCGCATAATACAATTCTTCGGCCCCCATCCACAAGACGCAATCGTAAAAATCGTTCACCGCGGATTGCGAAAATGGAAGGCATTTTTCGTAAAAGGACCTCTTCTCCACGACGTGTTCCAAAACGTTCAAAAGACGATGCGGTCTTCTTACGTGAACGTAAGAAGACGTTGCGAGTCTGCTCGACGACAATACGTACAGACCGCACGACGGCATCTTTTTCGAGCACGCTCTAATCAATCGAGCAAAACGATGCGTTCCTCGAAAGGGTTCTTCTTCTTCTTCTTCTTCCTCTATCGTTACGACCGACCTCGGCTTCGAGAGACCGCCCCCTCCGACGCGAGAAAGGAGCACCGACGCGGGTTTTACGCCGTTATCGTCGCGACCGCGCGAAACGGACGGCAGTCTACATTGGTCGACTACCGGAGATGGCCTTTGAAGGTAAATATTTCTTCTCTTCATCGTCTCTATCGCCGGGTCGCCGTGATTATCGTCTTTCCTAACGAATGCGGCTTTCAAAACGTTAAATTGATCTTCTCCGTCCTCTTCTTTCGCAGGCTCTCTCGGAACGGTAGATTTGTACGTTTCTCGGGTCAAAGAGGTCAAAATACCGGAAGGTCTTTCGTTGGCGTTCGTAGGCGCCGATCTCTGCCTTTTTTTCGTCGGGTCGAACATTTCTTCGGGCGAACCCAACGATAAGAGGGCCCTCTTGGACATGCAGAAAAAAAACTCGCATTTTTTTAAAAAACTGCGTCCTTTTCGACGGCACGTTTTATTACGCTCGCGACCATCGTCAAAAAAAAGGTTTTATCGGCGCGAAGCCATCGTATGGGAAATTCGTTTTTAGGCGAAGCGTCGGATGCGAAAGACGACGACGCCGCAACGGCGATACATTATCGTCGATTGCCGGAAAAACCTTGGGTCTTTACGGGAAAAGCGGACAAATACGGTTTTGTCGCTCCTTGGTTCGATAAGGAAGAAGTAACTTGCGAAAAGAGAAATGCCGTTCATTTCTTGACGGGAACGCTTAAAAACGTCGTCGGCCTCGGAAATCTTTCTGTCGGCGATAAGGCGTGTATTTGCTTTTGCTGCTCCACTATCGTCCCTTTGATCCCCGGAACGACGCCGAAATGTCATTCCATTAAAAGTATATTCGTAGAGACGACTCCCACGATCGCCGTTTCTTCGTGTCCTTTCGGAGTGAGGGTTGCCGTTCTCGAACGGGAGCGCGGAAACCATCTCTACGAATGCGAACGCAATTCCAATTATCAACATCACCACTTCTTAACCGGTTTTCCCTATCCGGACAATTATTTCAACGCACCCAAATGTTTGCACGAAGGTTTGATCTGCTCTTCGTGTACGAAAAGGGCGGGGTGGTTTTCCGACGCGAAAACGTTCGAAGCGAACGTTCGGCACGAACATCGAGGATTCAACAATCCAAGCCAAATTTGCGATTCTTGCATGCGATACGTCGCTCGAAAATTTCTAGGAAACATTTTCCTCTCTTCTAAACCGCCGTCATCTCCGGAATCATTTCGTCGCCTTTACGCGTCCGACCTTTTGGAAAAGCAGCATCACTTATCCAAATACTACGTCGATAGGCTTTCGACCTCTTTTATTTGTTCTTGGACCTGCGCCGCTTGTAGAGATTGTTCGTCTCACCTGCCCTATTTATTTTTCACGCGCACTCTAAGCAATTTTTCGGAAGAACGAAGCGTGATACTCTCGTTGAATCCCGACGTTTTAAAAACGATCATGCGCTTTTTGTGCCTTCTCACGTCTTTTGATAGATTTTCTTCGGATAAAAATGATTTTTGTTACGATTGGTGCGGTTTGGAACACGAATATACGTTCGTCTCCCCCTCCTCCGTCCCTTATCCGGAGCGTTTCGATTCGGGATACGCGTATTTTTAAATGCTCATGCGGAATTTTTAAATGTCCGACCTCGGAACCGAGGTCTCCGAAATGTCTACAATCTTGTCTCGCATACGCATCTCTTCTCCGGAAGAATTAGATTGCGAAAACGAAGAGCTTTCGCCCTGGCGCATCTCCTCGGACGCGAATTCGGTCGTCCCGTCGGTCTTCGCCTCTAGAGAATTGTATTGTTTCAATCCCGATTGTTCCAATTGGATCATACCCAGAGATGAATTTTGCGCGTGCACGTCGTGTTGTAGCGTGTATTGCTGTCAAAATTGTCTCATTTGCGATTGTTCGGAATTGTCTAGTCGGGAAAATATGGATTTACGTCGATGTTTATCCGAAACGGAATGCTCACTTTGTGCCTCCCCTTTTACGTTTTCCTGGCAGACGGATTACGAATGTCTGAGATCCGGCTTTCGCTGTTACGGTTGTCGTTCGAAAGCCTATTGGTCCATGAAAATACGATCTAACAATGCGGAAGCCCATCGTCAATCGGATTCCTTCGCCGAAGATCGGCTCGTCTTCAATTCTTTCCGTCATCCTCAACGTTCTCGCATCAACGCCTCTTTCGTTTGCAACGCTTGCACCGCAAAACACATGAAGCGATTCGAATTGAATTTGAATCGATTGCACAAACTTCCTCGATCCTTTTTCGAAAAAGTGCCCTTAAAAACGATCAAATTTTATTTGAAAGATCACGAAATAGATCGTCCCAACGTCCCAGGAGACTATCTTTCCAGCGACGTTATCATCTCGGAAAAGAAGGCTGCGTACATTTATCTGTGGAAATGCGCTTCTTGTCAGTCCGTTCGAAAGACGCTGGACGACCGAATCGTACTGTTGTATTCTTATTCTCTGTTTAGCTCCGAGGAGGACTATGGCGATTCGTGCGCCTTGAATTTTTTAACTTCGGACGCGATTTTCGTCATTTGTTCCTTCTTGTTTCTCGTCGATCATTACGATCCCGAACGAATGCATCGATTGAACGAAAAATCCATTCCTTTCCCGGAGATTCTCGTTCGCGACTCTGACTTTTATTCGCCATCTTACGTTACTTAAATAAACTAATTTATTCGTCGTCCTTTTTATAGTACCAGAAATAACTACCATACGTTTTCTCTTCTCGACTAAATTCGTCGTAGGTCATGGTATTTGGAACGTGTCCTTCTTCCTTCGCATCCATCCAACGAAATTCGCGCGGAGTATACTTTTTCGGTTCGAGAAAGGCCTTGTAAAAGCGACAACAAGCGGTGGTTATCGCGAAACCGATAATCCAAATAATCGGCATTTTGGGTATGATCCATCGATCCACCTTGAATAAGTTTCTGGGCGTGATGGACTTTAAGAAGCCGTAGTCCTCCGACATTTTTTTTTCGTGATTCCAAAAAAAAAAGAATTTTCTTTTATTAATACGTTAATCATTCGAACAACCGATTTGTTCTACAAAAGAAGTGCCCAGGTCCACTTTCCACTGCGTTTGAACTAAATAACGTTCTATCGCCCCCGTTTCATAATCTCTCAGCTTTAGGTTGGCATAGGCACCGTCGTTTCCTAGAGAAACGGATGTGCCCCAGTCCCAATTGCACTTGTCCGCGGTCTCTTCTCCGTGCGCATCGTACCAGGCGTTCAACAAGGGGTCCGTGACGATCTCGTCCAGCTCGTGGGCGATCACGTTGATCATGGCGTCCACCCCCAAATTTCCGTTGGGAGACCTGGTCATCTGAGGGGAACAGGCTTCCAAACAGTTTGCAGGATTTCCTATAAAGGCGTATTTGATCTCGTTCGCGTCAGCGATGGTCCCGAAAGTGTGCCATCCGCAATAATCTTCGCAAAATCCGCCGTGTTCTTCGATTTCGCTCGCCGTCATTAACAGATAGATGCCGTTCGGATCCGGTCCGCTCGTTTTTTTCCACGCGCCTCTGGCGTTGGTGGAAATGGAATTCTTGTTGATCGCGAAGGCCACCAGGCTTTTGACGTCCTTTGCGCTGATCACGTTGCCCAAAACCAAAGTCTCTATAAAATAGGCGGAAGCGGTTTCGAAGCTCTTGGGCACGGTCTTTACAAAGTTCGTATCCGAAGCGTAATTGGAATTGATGGAAAACCTTTCCGAGAGCGTTTCGTTTCCGTACAGCTTCAAAAAGTTGAGCAATATCGCCGCTCCTTCCGTAGTGTCCGAATAGGGCCTTCCCGTTTCCTCCGATCTTCCGCTCTTGTTCCAGTCGCCGTAAAATATCGGATAGACGACGACGTGCCCCGACATTATGGGGCCGTTGTGAAATTTTATGGGGGAATCGTCGGACAGTCGTTTGTACAAGTCGTTTCTCAAGCCCACGTTTTCCCCTCTCTTTTTTGCTTCGAACACGCTGATGGAGTGGGGAATCAAATCTTCGCCTCTTCCGTGGGTCGGTCCTTCCGTTTCTTTATCTTGGTCGTCTTCGTTTCTGCTTTCTCGGTCTTCTTCCTCTCTTTGCGCCAAAGCGAACGCGGCGAACAGGAGAAATACGGTCCACATCTATCGATCGATGATCGTTCGAAAATGTTTATATTTATTTTCATCGTTATTTTGTTTTTTTTAATCTAGCATCTTCCTCCTTCGCCCAAAACTCGTCGGGTTTCGTGAGTCTTATGACGGGAACGTACTCTTCTTCTTTTCCGTACAATCCGACCTCGTGTTCGTAACATTTTTTGCAAATTTGCGTCGGTTTCTCGTCGTAGTTGCCGGTTCCGGATGGCCCGACGTACAAGTAGGATCTCATGCTCAACGCGTTGGCGCGCCTGTTCGGATCGTCCACCCCGGTAATTTTCGGTATTTCGCCGCCGCAAATTTCGCAAGGACCGGCGGGCGTCACGTCAATCTTCTCTCCGGAAAAGATTTTGAGAATTTCGGGGTCGTAGAAATTGATCACGTCTTCCACCAGTTCGTCCTTCCCCGTAACGTCACCCATCATCGCTCGCTTCGCTTTCCAACAAAGACCGGGCGCTATCATCACGGCGATCCACGCCAATAGCATTATCGTGACCACGTTCACGAAGGTCGCAAAGTCGAAGGCCATTTATTTTTTTCCCTCCGGTCGTACACCTTTTAAATCGAACCGAAGCGGCCGGTTTTTTTGCGATCCAATTTTGCGAAAGAATTTTTTGCGTCGAAAAACGGATACCCCCAGGAATTTGTCCCACGTCCATGAGCGCCGACGTTTTACGATCCCCCGATACCCTCCTTTTGTCCGCGTTTCTCGCAGGCACCGGCCTTAATTTTATCGGTGACTCTTCCAAGTCGCCCAAATCCATACTTTCGCCCAAAAAGAGGAAAAGAAGAACTAGTTCTTCTCAGTCTTTCGCCTCGACCAAAAAGAGAGTCAAATTTACGGAGCCTTCCGTCGTCGTTGCCGCCGCCTCTCCCACCAGAAGCGCCCTTACGACGTTTTCGTCTACTCTTCCTCTTCAGGGGGATTGTCCGGGATGGTCTCTCGTCAAAACGCCTCTAATTGAAGGGGTATCGTCGGTCGCTCCCCCAAAAAAATCGCCGACTCTCCTCCGACCTTTGACCGTCAAAACCGCGTTGGATCATCTCGAATCGAACGAATGCGTCGCTCCCAAATTTTTCGAATCCGCTCTAAAAGAGAAGGAACAAGACATTTGGTACAAGCGAATCGTCAAAGACTCTCCTTTGAGCGCATCGGATCATCAAACGACCATTCGGAACAAATCCAACGTCGTCGCGTTGTGCGTTTACTCGGAAGAAGGAATGAATTCCGGTCGTTTCGAAAAACCATTATTCGTCAAGCGATGGTCCCGGTGGTTGGGTCCTTTGATCAAACGCGTTTCTTCGTTTTCTTCTTGCGATTTTAATCACATCGTCGTGGAAAATTATCCTTCCGGTTTTTCATTTATCAAAAAACCCAGAGTCGATTCTTCTTGCTCCGAGTATAACGTCGATCTGTTGGATCCTTGCGGCGCGTTGGCCGCGCCCAGGGTCAAAAATTCCAAAGTGGCCGTCTTGATGTTGGGAAAAGAAAGAAGAGTCAAATTCGAACACGCCGCCGAGTATGCCAAAGACTCAAACTTTTTTCGCGTCAAGGGGGGCGATTTGTTCGTTTTCGACTCTGCGTCGTTCCCTTTTCGTTTTAGGCCTTCCTTGTATCCGTCTTTTCGATCGATCGACGCCGCTGCGCTTCTCGTTTTCGAATTGCGCCAATTCTAGAATTTTGTATGTTAAATAAACGTGATTTTATTTCAGTAAAACCCGCGTCTCTAAATCTCTCTTGTCGACACTAGAGGTTTTCTCTTTGAGTTTAGCGGGACGATTTCAATGTCCCCCCTAGTGTCGATTTACAAAACGATGGCTTGTAACGCATTAAAAAATTTTCGCAAAAATGACGACCGATTTTTTCAAAACGATAAAAATCGACGCCGGCTCGAACGATTTTCGGTCGTCGTTTTTGCGAAGAGAGGAAATTGCGTCGCTCGAAACGACGCAAAAGTCGAGATTTTGGTCGTTCTGTTTGACAAAAAGTGACGTTCATTTTCATGAATACAATATTCCGGTTTAAAATGGATTATTCGGAAATGCGATCTCAACTGCCGAAACATCGATGTACATCCCGAAAGATCGATGTACATCCCGAAAGATCGACGGAGATATTCAAAAAAACCAAATGTGTTTTTTGTGATCAATGTTCGCCTACGCGGCGGTCCCTGGGTCCATAAAAACGTGTTTTTATTTCAGTATAACCCGCGTCTCTAAATTTCTCTTGTCGACACTAGAGGTTTTCTCTTTGAGTTTAGCGGGACGATTTCAATGACCCCTCTAGTGTCGATTTACAAAGCGATGGTTTGTAACGCATTACAAATTTTTCGTCTCGACCTTTAAAAAATTTCTCGCAAAATTAAAAAAGCTTCGCTTCCGTAATTCTTCGCGAAACAAAAACTCCGACCATCGACAAACGGCCGCCAATATACCCTCTCTTTATTGCCCGCAACAAAGGGCGTCGCTTTTTTTTTGTCCGATTCGCCCAAACATAATAAAAAAAGACATTCGGTCTCGCGATCGACGGCACCATCGCCGTCATTTATTTTTTATGCGACGATGAGCGTCTCTTCTTACAAGCCAAAAGCCAAAAAGGGCCAGGGCACCCGCTTCGACCCTCTCGTTTTGGACGATCTTCCGCCATTCAAACCCTCCAAGAAAAAATCAAAGAAGCGATATCGCTCTAAAAAACCTTCAAAAACCATCACAAAAATCGAAAAATCGCACGCTTTCCCGAAAACGATGGAAGAAGAATTACGATTGCTGGAAGAAATTTTATATTATTCGCAACAAGAACCAAAAAGAATCACTCGTTTAGACGCCGCGTCTCTAAAACAATGTCCTACCATTTATTGGACGGACGAAGATGCGGCGTGTCGCTCGAATTCCATCAACGACGGCGTTTGCTTCGTTTGTCTGGAAGAGTTGAATCCGGGACAAATTATGCGCATTTGTCGTCGTTGTAAACCCGCGACGGTGCAACACGTTTTTCACAAGGATTGCTTGGACTGGTGGTTCGACATTGGAAGTCAATGTCCCATTTGTAAAATATCTCAGTCTATATCATAAATATCTTCTTTTTTTTTAATCGCTTTTTCCTGACATAAAAAATGCTTCGTTAGAGGCTGATTTAACGAACATACGCTTTTTTTCGCGTGCAAAAAATGAAAAGGGTTTTGCCTGAAAACATCGTCAATATCGATGTCCTGTTGGAAGAAGACCGCTTCAATTTGTTTCATTGCTGGGGATCCAACGTTCCGTCTTCGGGGATGACTATAGAAATTACCAGGAAGATACTAAAAGAGTGCGTAGAGGTAAATCTCTTTTCCTACGGAACGTTGACGTTCGTTTCCAAGGCTCTATGTTATTTATTGAAGACCATGGAACTGCAAGAAGGATTTTGTTATTTTAAAGTGCTCCCAGGAATGGACGAGAGATTGAACAGATTTTTCAACCCTCTCCCTTTGACTCACCGTTCGTGCGTTCCTCTTTTTTTTCCGACTTACGGCGTATCGGACGACCGAGTCGTTCGCGATCGCTTGGAAACCGAAAGATGTTACAAGAAGACCAAAACGACTCCTTTTGCGTTTCATTTTTTCGACGACGGAACTTACGAAACGGTGTTAGGAGAATCCCTTCCCGATTTGAAGGACGCGTTCGGAACAGCCGGCGTCAAATATCGGCTTGGGACGATAAAAAGAAGAACGGTCGTCCCCATTTCGAACGAAGGAGAAAGATCATCGTCACAGGAAGATATCGATCGCCGGACGAAACCCAACGTCACTCGGTCTTTCGAAGAGGCTTGTTCGTTCGTGATCGACGCTTGCACCAAGAATTTGAATTTCAAAAGAGATTACATGAAAAGATATTTGGGTAGATTGGACGATAATCACGTTCCCATTCCGAAAAAAGATGAAGGTTTCAATGCGGTATTGTACTCGGGAAAATTGGAATTCAAAATGGTTTTGGCGCTTCTTTACCCATGGACCTTTAAATATGCGTCCAAATACGCTGTTACCGTTACCGAACCCGGTTCCATTTTCTCTCGACGTTTGGCGCATCAAGCGCCTTGTTTTAAAAAACTTTTGACCTTCGTCAATCGATTTTTTAGATTGCGTCGATCGTTTCGATTTTGGTTGGCGATGGGAATGACCGGCAACATGGAAATCGCCAGGTGGTTTTTTTCTACTTTTAGACCGGGACCTTCTTTGGACGCCGACGACGAAATACGCAAATCGATCGGCAAGAGATTTGAAATCGAAAGAATGGCTTCATTGGAATCGTTTAGCGGCAAAGGAGGTCCAATTTCCGACGCTTTGGAACTGATGGCATCCATAATGATACACGCGACCACCGCCAACGTGATGAATCTCGAAAAGATCGATTCTCCTCGATTCGACGAATTGATGCGTTCCATAGACGCGAGATGTAAAGAAAAATCGGAATCGCTGGACGTGATGCGTTACGTTTGGAGTTCTTCTTACTTTAACATGAGCAAAGAACAAGAAGGGGAATATGTTGCCGGCGTCGGATACAGTTCTTTGGCGAATTTCGTTTTGACCATACTTTTGGATAACGCGACCGACCGTCCGTTTTCGCCACAAGAAATGAGATGCTTTTGCAACATCTACTATATCATCAACTATATGAAACCAAAATCCTTTCGTGCGACCAGCGACACGTTCGAAGGTCGCAACGAATACGACTGCAACAACGATTTTACGGGAGACATGATCGTCGAGAGCGTCGCGATATCCTCTCGTCGACTCTTCGATACGACGATCGAAAAACATCATAAAAATGACGTGAACGATTTGCTGAGTTATTTGGTCCATTCGGTAGGAGAGGAATTGTTCGATCTAATGTTTTACAACTCTTTTTTGGAAAAGAAGTCGTTTTTCGTCGATTTCCATCGAATCCCTTACGAAGAAACGACCCCGTTAAAATTGCTGTACTTGAGATTTCCAAAAGCGACGACGTCGACCGGTACTTTTAACAAAACGATACCGGAAGAGCACAAATTTTATTTTCCAGCGATCAGCGCGTCGAATTGGTTTCACGCGTTGAAAATGGCCGTGAAGATCGATTACTGGGTTTCTAACATGCCGCTAGATATGGATGAATTTGAAGACACTATGAGGGAATTCGAAGAAACCGATCCAAGTCCAACTCTAAACAATTTCAACGATCTTCTTGAAGATCAAGATGTGGCAAAAGCTTGGTTGCTTCGCTTTTCTAGATACGAAACGACGGAATCCGAATACTGTTGCATCAAAAAGAGAGAACTCTTACGAATACAAAAAGGAGAACCTCGTCGATCCATGGTGAAAGCCGTTTTTTCTGCGATAGAACACGTTTATACTACTTGGCAAATTATGGAAGAAGAAGGTATTTCCAACTCATGTCAAGGAAATCCTTTCGTGGGGTTTTTTTCGGACGAAGATCGCGAGTCTTTGTTTAAAATGATTTATGCGTGCCATCGATACGAGAACTTGGAACCTATAGCGTGGTTGAAGGGTATGGGCATAGAGATCGATTTTCATAAGTTTTAAATAAATTATTTTTTCGATATCGTTTGAACCTAAAAACGAATCACCACGGACACTGTAATTTCGTTTTATTAACGTTCAAGATTATAATATATAATGGAAAAACCGATCGAAACTAACAAGGACGTAGAAAAAATGGACTCTCGCTTGAAACCAATGTTGGAAAGGGGTTGTAGAGTAAAGTTGGAAGAACGGTGGTTGGTCCCCAAAGAGTGCTTCAAGTGGGAGAAACGCATACTGCAAAATGCGGACCTCAAGGCGGAAACCGGAAAGCTGATGGGTAAAACGTACGTGGCCAAGAGGAAGACGTGCTATTACGGAACCGCCAGCTATTCCTACGCCGGAACGCGAAGAGAACCCCAGGCGTGGCCCGATTGGATTCTTCCTTTGAAGAGCATGGTGGAGGATAGTTGCGGATGCACCTTTAATTTTCTACTCATAAACCATTATCCGGACGGGAATGCGGGTCTGGGATACCACAGCGACGATGAGAAGGACTTGGACCCAAACTCCACGATAGCCTCCCTCTCTCTGGGTTGTAGTAGGGATTTTTACTTTAAACACAAAACGGATAAGAAATTGGACGTGGTCAAGATGGAGTTGCACGCCGGCACCTTGTTCACCATGGACGCGAACGTGACGCAGAAGAATTGGAAGCACTGCATACCCGTTCGAAAGGGAAAAACGACGGGACGTCTGAATTTGACCTTTAGAACGATGAAAGAGCGATGATGCCATACAATGAGACTCTCGTTATTTATTATCGATCCCTTCGTGTTCTTTCGGATATATTTTAATAAACTTATTTTTGATATCGTTTCGATCGTAAAATGAATCGTCACAAGGGTTGCGGTTCATTTTTTCATCCATTTTAACCATACATCTTGACATGAAAAGAGTCTTTAAGAAGGAAGAGAATTTCGAATGGTTGCCTTTGGATGTTATCGGAGTCATTGCAAAAATGTGCATAGAAGATTGTATCTTTTCCTTCGGTGCTCTTTGTTTGGTTTCCACCGATTTTGAACGCGCGGCCAGAAACCCTTCGACTCCTTATCGTTACTTGCATCATCCAGACCATCCTGGGATCTTCGATCGTTATTTTTTACCCTATCCTTCCGATGCGACTCGTATTACCGTTGCTAAAAAGGCAAAAACGACGGTCAGATCTAAAACGTTTCGAAGCGAAGAGGGCGGAGATTCTCCGATATGTTACGACAGATACAAGCGATATCCCGCCTTCTATGAGAAGACCACGGGATGTTGGCAAGCGGCCTGCAAGATTGCCTCTTCCGCCGCGATTTGCTCATCCTACTCGCAAAATAGCGAATTGAACGGAATGCTTTGTTCGCACGCGTGTAGGTGCATACACGAAACGTTGGATCCATTAATGTTTTACGTGTATAGCCCAAATCTTTCGTGGAGCGAAGTTAGAGCGAAAGACTACCCGCATCACTTCAAAATGGAACCAAAGCAATTCGCTCTTATAACTAAACGTCCTTCGAATTTTACAAAGAGATTCGAGGCATTCGAAGGAACGACGCAAGAAGATCAATGTTCTTGCGACGATCATAGGATAAGGGGACCCGGGAAACTCTTGGATCTTTTAATGATACCTCATATACAACATCAAAAACTCGCCGAACCGGAAAAACGTTCGAACGCCAATTACATTAAGAGAATATGGCATTCTCCCGACCCTCCCGGATCTCGCGCCAATTTTTATCGTCGCGACATTGGTACCGACGTTTGGTCCATAGCATGTTATCATTATTACTTGAACAACAAGAACGAGAGCCATTTAAAATCGTTCAGTCCTTGGTTTTTCGACGCTTTTTTACCGAGAGATTACGTAAAAATCAAACCCTTGCCGAAAGATATTGCGGAAAGGGAAGAAGAATCCGACGATTTTCTAACGCCAAACTCCATCGTTAGAGAATATTGCGAATGCGAAAAATGCAACGATCCTTCCTTAGTGTCCGGAACGATCGGATTTTTGGTTCTCTTGAGCGAATGTCATCCCAACGTCAATTCAACGACGAAAATCTCCACTTCTTTCGATAAAGTGAAAGAATTGGTCGAACGAGAGTGTTTAAAACATGGAGAACGCGACTTTTGGCATGTTTTGACGAACGCTAGAACGCGACTAATCTTCAAAGAATTTTTGATGGACCTTTCTTTTTCGAAAGAAAATATGGCACTCGTACTTTGGATATTACGCGGATGCGCGTCACCCCATCTTTCGGCCGAAACGTTAGAAAACGTGTTCGGTTTCGGTTTTTTATCGATTTATTTTGGCAATTTGTCCTTCTTGCTCGAAGAAGAGCGTAAAAAGACGGGGATAGAGTCGAATCTGCGTATCTTTTATATAGATATTTTATTATCGTGGGTGAGGTCCAAAACGAAAGAAGATTTAAAATTCTGTTTGCACGAATGGTGTAAAAGCGAGGACGAGAACGATAAATGGTTGTTCGACGACGTCGTAAATGTCGTAAGACGAGACGATCCGAAAAAATTTCACGAGTCTGTCGATTGGTTGGTGCTTTTGAATGCTTGCACTTTCGGAGAAACATTTAATACGATTAAATGTTTCGAAAACGTCGTAAGGGTGATGGAAAAAGATGCCGAAAACGTAAAAAGCTATTTTATGTCGGTTCAAAAAGGTTCGTTCGAAGGACTCACAAACGTTCAAAACGCCGATTTGGTGGAAAGCATATCGAGAAACGTAAAATTTTTCGGCGAACCCATTTCCACCCAATTGTTGGATCGATTGCATCGATTGAATTTCAAGTCGCCCCAAATCGACTATTATGCTATTCCAAAAAATTTTTAATTTGTAACAATAAAAAAACACTATTTATCCGTCACTTTTTTCTTCTTCTTCTTCTTCTTGTATCGGTATCAAATACAAGCACATCTCGGTCCTTTCAGAATCGTTTAGAGGTCTGACGTATTTCCTTCCTCCCAATAATCTGGAATTCAATTCGTTCAACATGTTATCGTTGCTAAATTCGTTCGTAGACAGTAAGATGCATCTATCGTTCGAACCCGAGTGATCGCGATCGTTCACGCGAGACCACGCGATGCGAATCGATTCGGTGCAAGAAGCGCTTTGGCGTTCGCAACAATATATCCTAGCCACCATTCGACCGTCTTCGCCGCTTTTTCTATCTACCAGATGAAAGAGATCGGGTCCTCTCGCCGTGAACGGTTCCTTGTTCAGAATATATTCCCTATTGATGGAATCTCTTCGCGCGAAACGATCCGCCGTCGAACGATCGTATTTCACCTCGTAAAGGTCGAAAGCGGGAGTCAAATGTTTCGATTCGATCTTTCCTCCATCGACGCCGTCGAATTCCACGCCAGATTCTCTTTGACGACGAAGATGCGCTGCCAATTCGGCGAGATCGGGTTCTTCGTACCACGTCTCCATCAACACGTAACGATAATTTTTGTTATAAAGACGAACGATGCAAGAAGAATCGTCGTAATCGTCTTCTTTCCCCATCATGACGGATTCGTAACCCCTTCCGTTTGGTCGTTTTAAAAAGCGACCTACGCATTCCTTCTTTTCGTTATTGTCCAGCATTTTTTCGGTGTACGAGAAACGTAACGACGTTGCCTTCCCGAAGAACTTTTATTTTCCTACGCTATTTTACCTTAAAAAAATTCATTCTATCGCTTTGTGCCGGTATTGAGAATAGACGAAAAACGGTATAAAGATCATAATCCAACAAAGCGACCCTCCGATGACGTTAGACCAAAAAAAGAACATTTCGGTTTCGTATGCCGCCGAATACAACAAAAAACTACCGTAAATAAACGCCAAGAAGCAGGCAAAAAGTAACGGGATTCCGGCTCGACCCAGAAAACCGTGATCGATCTCTATCCATCCTATGAAAGCGCGAGCAATGCCGTCGTTAGGCATGGACGGTAAAAATTGAACGCCGTAAGCTCGTAATTCCAACGATTTAGATTCCCCCAAATCGATAGAACGTCCGACATTGTTCGGACTTAACGTCCTTCTTATCAGACTAGGACAATTGCGCGTTAACACGACGTAATTACAGTTCCAAATATCGGGTTTATGAATGTACAATCGAGTGTCGTCTCGACGATAATCTACGAATTTTGGGTCAGGTTGTTTCGATACGGGGTAAAACGCTCCGTCTTCGCCGGTGAACGCGTCTCCGAGAATCCATCCGTCGGAAGGGGACGGAGGGCCAACGTCGGTCGGACACCACACGTAACCTATCGGCGCGATCATTTTTTTTCTGCTCTCAAAACGGTGCCCTTTCGCTTAAAATTCGCCCTATTTTTTATGCGGTTCGGTTAAAACAAATTGGAGGGATGCAAATCAATTTTTTTTTCGTCGCGATTTATCTCAAAATTTATCCGCACCCGAACCCGTTCAAAAAGGATTTTAAGAATCGTATAACCATTACAAAATGCCCGTTCACTGCCACTTTAACGACGCCAAAACCAACGAATTCGTACCGCTGAGATTGGTAAACCTGGAACTGAGAGGATGTTTGGATCCGAGAGCGAAAACGGAAGGGAAAGATGCGGAATCGGACGAATTGGACCTCCTATTGTGGGTGGGAATAGCGTACGTCATGCGAAAGGAACGATTGATCGAAACGGAAGGAAAATCGGAAGAGGAAGCTGCCACCTTGGCCGCAAACGAAGTTTTTGGTCTTTCTTGCGGGACGGAATACGAAATTTATAGAAGAAAGATATTCGCACATTTTATAACGAAAAAGTATAGTTTTTGCGCTTACAGAACTTGATTAAAACATATTCTTTTCGTCGATCCGTTGTCTTTAATTTGTCTTCCGGAGCGCTCGTTCGAACAGGTCGCGAGTGTCTGGCGTTTGCTCCTATAAATAAACTAATGCTAATAATAGGAGCAAACACCAGACACTCGCAACCTGTCCGAACGAGCGCTCCACCCGCAGTTCAAAATTGTATTTTTTCGATTAATCCCATAGTAATAAAAATGTCCAACGAACCCCTTCTATGCCCTTCCAATTTATCGAGAAGGATAGAGAAATGGAATCGTCGTCGTCGCGTTCGAGCGATAATCATCATCATCATCACGAAACCGAAGAAGAAATTGCATTGTACGTCGCTCGAGAAGCGCTCCATCATTTCAAATGTAGAGATTGCGGCATTTCGAGAATGGATAGGTTGATGAAGGAAACGTTGTGTCAAACGTGCGGAGAAGAATACCCCGTTTGCGCCTTTTGCTTGGACGTGAGAACCGTAAAAAACGTTTTCGAAGGATGGTACTGTTGCAAAGAATGTACGTCGCCCGAAAATATAAAACCTTGCACCCAGTGCAGAGGGTGGAATTGGAAAAGAGCGAAAAGAGAAATATGCGACGAATGTCAGGGGTACGAAGTGACGATATGCGAAGAATGCGACCCTACTCCGCCGAATCCGAGGATTTGTTGTTCGAACGGGAGCGTACTTTATCATAGATCTAAAGAAAAGGAGGAATTTTTCAAAGAATCGAAAGGTTTAAATTGTCTCGATTGCGAAAACACCTCACGAGAACGACGAGAACAAGAAGAACGGAAGAATGAAATCAACAAATTCATGGCAAATCGGCCCGCCGTAGGAAGTCAAACCTCTTCTTCTTCTTCTTCTTCTTCTTCCAAGAAGAGAAAGAGAAGGGATCAACAAAGGAGGGCGGCTTTGATGAAACCCGAAATGCATTTTAAACGTGTAAAAATTTAATACATGTTATTTTTTTGTAAAATGTCATTTCTTGAGAAGAAGAAGCGCATCGCAAAAATGAAGAAAAGTAGGACGAAAAGGGGCACGAAATGGTTCAAAAAGGCGAAGACGTGGCTGGCCGTATTGCCCGTAGAATTGATACGCGAAATCGTACGTCTGTACTGCAAAATCGAATTTCCCCAAGATTATCATTCGGCGAGACGACTCAAGAGCGCCTTTTTGGGTAAAAAATCGCCAAAAATGCCCACGATGTGGACGTCTTGCATGTCGACGACGAGCAGGATTCGCTTGTGGCCCTTCTTGGAATCTCATCCGAAAGCCTTGGAAAGGTGCATGAACGAGAGACTCATCACTACCGACCTTCACGGAAACGTCTTTCCTCGCCTTTTCGTGTTGTATCTCTTTTATTCCAACCACGTGGTCAATAAAAGGCGCTTTTTTCGCTAGAAAGACTCGTTTCTCCATTGTTTTAGACAGGTCGCGAGTGTCTGGCGGTTGCTCCTATTATTAGCTTTAGTTTATTTTTATTTTCATCGCATCTTTTAAAATAAAAGTATACATCGAAACGCGTTTCATATTCGTTACCAAACGAACGTTAAAGAAGAAAAATGTCGTCTCGCCATCGAATATCATACAACGACAACGGACATTACGTGGGTTACGTGGGCGAGAGCGCCATCGATCGCGCGTGGCCGCTGGAAGGCAGAAACGTGGATCCGGTCACGGATCTCGTGACCTGCCCCATCACCTTGGAGGACGTTCCGTCTTCCGAAGCTGTGGTGCTCACCTGCTGCACGCAAGCGCTGTCTTACGAAGGCTACGTCGCGATACGAGATTCCAAAACGGACAAGGATAGCAAAGGAAGAACGAAATGTCCCCTGTGCAGACGACCCCTAACGACCCAATACATCAATTTGACCGTATTAAAAGCAAAAGGGTACGTCGGAGGCGAAAAGAGCGTTCGTTTGTACGGTCGCATATTGGGAGCCATTCGCCATAATTTTATGACCCATTTATCCAAATATTACAGAAAAGTTACCTTGAAGACGAAAAGGGTAGGATTCACGCCCGATCAAACGCTTAAAAAACTCTTGAGGAATGCGGGCGTTAAAAAGTACGTCGGCGTGGTTCGATTGGGCAGAGGAAAGAATCACAGCGGATATAAATTGAACGGAAGAGACGAACAGACGATAAAAGAATTGACCCTCCACAGCGGGACACGTTTGCACGTTTATATAGATAAAGATTAACTTTTTTTCTCGTTTTTTTGTTTGGAATCCCATCCGAAAGCTCTAGAAAGGTGCATGAACGAGAGACCTCACTACCGACCTTCACGGAAGCGCCTTTTCGTGTTGTATCTCTTTTATTCCAACCACGTCGTCAATAAAAGGCGCTTTTTTAGCTAGAAAGACTCGTTTCTCTGTGGTCTTGGACAGCTTACGAGTGTCTGGCGTTTGCTCCTATTATTGGAATTACATCTATTTATAGGAGCAAACGCCAGACACTCGCAACCTGTCTGCTTCATTCTAGATCTAGAGAAGGCGGAAAAGAACTGACATTTTCGTAATTTTTAAAGGTTCGTTCGAGCGTAAAATAAAGCCGCATCGGACGGTGACTAAGCTCTCTTCGAGGAGAGTTTTATACAAACAAACAAACAAACAAACAAGAAAACATGTCCAAGAGAGATCGTACGGCAATGCAAAAAGGCACGGAAGAGGCCATCGTCGCCAAAAACCTCGCCAACGAAAAATTGTTAAAGAAGATGCTCGCCATGGAGAAGGAATTTGGGTCCGATTGGCTCGCCGTGGCGATGGCTCAGCAAGGAGGTGCGCCCGCTCCCAAAAAGAAGAGGGTAGAAAAGGAGAAAAAGAGCGAAAAGAAGAAGAAGAAGAGCCAAGAAGGAAAGAAAGAAAAGAAGAAAAAAATGAGCAAACAAGAAGAATTTGCAAAGGAATTGTTCGGTTCTTTAAAATCTTCACAAGAAAAACCGGTAGAAGAAGAGACGAGCGACGAGAAAAAGGACGAAGACCCGGAAAAGAAGGAAAGGGTCGTCAGCGTCGCCGTGAACAAGAGAGGTAGGGTGTTGAAGAGAGGTTCGGTCTTTACGAAAAGAGAAAAGAGACAAGAGAGATTGGAAGGCCTCAACAGATTTGAATTTTTTCCAAACGAAGTGTTGCACCAAATGATGAGAACCGGGGGCTATCTGGATCCCGTCACGGCCAGCATGTTGGCCCGAACGTGCAAATTGCTCAATCGTAACGTTTTGGCCTCGAAAGATTATACGCTTCCGATCACTTTGAGCGCGATCAAAAAGACAAAAATCTTGTTGTCTTTCGTGAAGGACGCGGCAAAATCTGGAAAGAGCAAATTTTTCTCCTTTTTGAAGAATTCGCTAAAGGTCATCGGTCCTGGAAAGCATCCTCGATTCTTTTCCGAATACTTTTCTCGCGCCGCGAAAGAGGGTCATTTGGCCTTGTTGAAGGTGATGACGGGCTTTCGAACGAAACTTTCGCGATCCTCTCCGTCCGCCAACGATGATGAAAAAGAGGCGGGAGACGGTAAAAAAACGAAACGAGGATGGAAACACGTCGACGAAGAAAAGCAAAAGATGCTCATACGAGATATAATGAAGGTTTCCGATCCGCCGGGAGGAAGTAGCGTCTCCAACGTGAGGGTTTATTCAGGAGAAATACTCTTTCCCTTTCCTTGTTGGCCAAAATCGGACGATTCCAAAATTTGCGGAAACAACGACAAGACGCCCCATTGGTCTTTCAAAAAGAGAGCGGAAAAAAAGAGGGTAGAAAGAGGGGGAACCAAAAATCCCGTCTATTGTCTTCCCTTAATTTATGGGGCGGCCTCGAACGGCAAGGACAAGGTGGTAAAATGGTTGCTCGATTTGATCGTTTCCTTTTACGAAGACAAGAAGAAACACAAGATTTCCACGACCTGGAAGGGATATCAAACGACGGGTAGGGGCAAAAAACTCTACTTGACCGACTTGACCGATATAATATGTTATCAAAATTTAAAGTCGGTGGTGACGCGATTGTGTTCTCACGCTTTGGGTCATTCGTACGAGTACTTCAAACAAATGCAGCATCAGAGGTTCGAAAACGTTTCTCCCATCGAAAACGACGTGTGCGACGTTGCCGTGCGCAAGGGAAATTTGGACGCCGTCGTCAATTTCCAAACGATGATAGATCGATCGCATTGTAACATGCCCGAGATTCAATCGAGGGTGAAACAAGTGTGTTTCTATCACAAATCCAAAGAACCTGGATTGCTCACGCCTTTGAGAGAACGCTTCGTGGTTCACGTTCCCGGATTCGAAACGTTGAGCAGATACGTCTTGCTCGCGGCGGCGAGAAAGAAAAACACCGAAGCTCTGTTATGGGCCCACGAAAAGGGATTTTTGAAACCGATATTTTGGGATTATTTGGGAGAGGAAATGACGGAACACCATAAGGACTGGCATTCGTACGTCGAACGCTCCATGAATCCTAGAAACGCCGCCCAAGTAAATAAATACGAGAATCAAATCGACAAGGAATGGAAGCGCATGAAAGCCCTTCAAAGCGTCTTGGAGTACTTTATGGAATTGGATTGGTATCGCAAAACGAAAATGCAAGAAGAGGAAAAAGAAGGAGAAGAAGAGGAGAATCCCATCGTCAACGGAGACAGTTCCAAATTGTTTCGCGCCTACCTGCAAATGGCTCCTCTCGACAAGGTGACATTGTGGTTGGAGAGAGGCACATTCCATCCGGATCCCAAAGACGCGAACGCGTGGGATAAGACGGATAAAAGCGGCATGGACGGTTACTCGCAATACAACTTGCTAAAAGGTAACTACTACGCTCCCATTCCGTGGAAAACCTATGCGCTCTTGACGGACAAGGGTTTGGTGGTCAAGAACAACGTCATGGGCAGGATAGTGGCCGAGTTTTGGTCGAATTTGCCTTCCTTGTTGATTTTAGATGGTAGCGTCACGGTAAAATACAGAGACGGAGACATTGTACTGTCGGCTCCCTTTTTGAACGCGATGAGAGATTTGGTCGGAGACGACGATTATAAAAAAGGCCACGAGCTCATTTCTCAGCTCAAAATTCGTCAATTAAAGGAAAGGGTGCGACCGGCTTTGAACGAGACGCTAGAAAAACTAAAGGAGGCGAATGTAAAATATGGATGCGTTCCGGACGTCAAATGTCTCATGTTGGGCGTTTTTATAGACGTTCCCGAGCTGTCGGAGGCCTTGTACGCGATGGTGGACGCGAAAAGCTTGCACGATGCGGCGGGCACGGCCCTGAGCAAGGCGGCTTACATGAGGGGAAGCGTTCGTTGGTTGGAATGGTTAAAGAAGTTGAATTGTCATCACGCCCAGTTCGACGATATGAACGTGTCCTTCTTGGGACATTTGGAATGCTTGGAGTTTTTGATGGACAATGCGCCCAGAGAGTTGATAGGGAGGCAGATCGGTTACAAAAGGACCGTTTTATAAATAAATTATTTACGACGATGAAATGCACTTTATTGTACCGTGTTTTTGGACAGGTTGCGAGTGTCTGAGGGTCCCAAAGGGACCCGCGCAACCAAAGGTTGCTGGCGTTTGCTCCTATTATTGGAGCAAATGTTATTTATAGGAGCAAACGCCA
>Ga0310813_10000263_pt1 | contig 37134 bp, 8 predicted proteins | sample YN3metagenome_FD_203086 | JGI IMG/M metagenome (GOLD analysis project Ga0310813, IMG submission 203086) | Soil microbial communities from experimental microcosm in Duke University, North Carolina, United States - YN3 | ecosystem: Engineered > Artificial ecosystem > Soil microcosm > Unclassified ...
CTCGTGGCTCGTTGGTTGCAGGGAACGTTGAAAGACGGGAAAGGCGCCGGATCTACGACTTCCGGATTCTACGTCACCGTGGACGACGAAGACTTTGGACCGGAAGGAACCGTTTCGGAATTATTCAGATCGACCAGAACCGTTCAAACCACTTCTTCCGCCCACAAATACCATCCCGAATGGACGGAGGTGATACAACATTTTAAACTCGGTCCCGTCCCTTTCGACTATCCTTTTACGTTCGGAATAGAGAATGCGGGATCTAAAAAATCGAACCTCTTTTTGAAGGGTATCGAATTTTACGCGTGTCCTTCTTCGTATTGGGACGGCTACTTTGGAATCTCGTCGCCACCGCCGATTTCGGCGGAAACTACGGATTGCGATAAATTTTCAAAATCTACGACCTTTTGTTATTGTCAAAACGTAGGAGGTGCGGGAGAATACGAAAAAAGATGTACTTCGTCTTCGAATAGATTTTTAACGGGCGAGAAGGTGAAAGAGGCGTCCAATAGTCGTCACGGCATTTTCATACCCGGCTATTTTAACGATACGTTTTACGTGGACTGCGATTGCAAGTCGGGAATCCCGCCGTCCCCACCTTTGGAAGAATTGCCGACGGATCCTCCGACGCCGGAAACGATCCCGCCTCCGCCCGTTTCGGAACCCGAACCGACCGTCGTCTCCGATGACGATCCTCCCCCTCTTCTTCTTCTTCTTCCTCCCGAAACGCCTCACATTCTATTGCTTTGCAGAGATTTTAGCAGGTTCCACCCGGACATGTCATTCTTGCCAGGAGGAATCGAAAAGGGAATGGTAGACGCTCAACTGAACGCTACCACTCGAAAACCCGCTTGGAATAAGAAAAAATCGAGGACGTTCAACGGAAAAAAGTCTTTCGATACGTGGTTTAGAAACGGGCCTTGGAACGTGGCCAAAAAAGCCATCAAATTGGAGGGTTTTTCGATAGGATCATCTTCTTCTTCTAAGGAAAACGTTCCGAAGGAATACGTTTACGGAGGGGAGCGTTTCTTTCCCTTCGACGACGATAGAAACAAGGCGGAAGGAACTCACAATTTTTATTTTACTTGCGAACATCACGGCAGTTTCGTTTACGAAGAAAAGGCCAATCAAAGGATAACGTTCAAGGCGGACGACGACCTCTGGGTGTTCGTAAACGACAAATTGGCGGTAGACGTGGGAGGTATTCACGACACGGAAACCAGAATATTGGATTTGAACGAGCTGGGATTGATAAACGGACAAACGCACTCCATCGACTTTTTCTTCGCTCAAAGGAGACCTTTAAAGTCGGCGTTGGAAATTAGGACAAACTTTTATTTTCGGTGCGCGTCGGGATACGATTCTTGCGGGGTGTGCAAAATAGCCAATCCTTCTTCTCCTCCGCGCTGTCCGTTGGATTTGGCGTTTTTGGGGACTCCCGGGGAGGCTTCGTTTTCCGTCTCGCAGGCCGCTCCCGACGATGGAGAACCAGGATCTTCGTCCTTCGTTCGTTGCGATAGCGTAGAACCGGGAGAACCGTGCGACGATGCAAAGTCGAGTTTGAAAGGTTTGGGGGAATGCACGTTGAACAAGTTATTGGGGAGCGAAGACGCCTATTCGTTTTCGATGTATTCGAGAGAAGGCAACCCCATAAAGGAACCGCACGTGTTGGTCGCGACCCTGGACCATTACGGAAGCAGCGTCAGAAGAAGGGGAAATTGCGATAGCATATTGGGGGGCGATAGGTACGATTGGAACGATTCCACCGGATTTTGGAAGCCCACTTTTACCGACAATCCGGATTGGATCGTCTCTTCGTTTTTTTACGATTACAAATCCAAAATCATCAATTTGACGAGGGTCATAAAGCCTCAAAAAGACGGCAGAGAATGCAAAGATCACGCCGGAAATTCGGTGTCCAATTACAAAACGTTCGACGAAGGAAAAACGAAACTGTTTTCCGCCAGATACACGCTTTACGCGGTTTATCCCTCGGATCTGGAAAACGAGTATTCGGGAGAAAGGACCAAAGCTTTGGCTTCTTGTTACGTTAGAATACAAACGTGTTCTTCCTCGAAAACCGTTCCGCCTTTCGACTGCGTCCCTTCGGAGGCCTTGGTTTTTCACGATCCTTCTCTCTTCGTGTCGGGAGAAGGAGATAGGAACGATGCGACGGAAGATCAATCGATCGCGATCGAATATGACGATTATGACGACGATGCGACGGAAGAATACGGCATCGATCGACCGAACGGTTTCCCTCTCGTGTCCGTTAAAAACGTACAAACGACGTGCTACAAGAACGAAAAGACGATGATCGAATTTTCCACCTGTTCTTCTTATCGGTCTTCCGAAGGAAAACACGCCGTAAAATTGATTTTCGACGAAGCTTGGGCGACCGTAACGGGCTTGTCGAAAAACGCTTCTCGTTCCTTCCCGCCCAAACCTTTGAACGTGCTGCAAAAGGTCACGTTCGAAAGGGACAAGGCCAAAGAATGCGACATTTTTGGAAACAGGTCCGATTTTTTTTGTTGTCAAAACTGGTTTGCCATTTTCGAAAGATCGAAGGGCGTCGAATCGACGACCGAACTTAACGTGGATTGGATAGCCAACGTCTTCGACATGAATTTCGATCGATCGGTCGTCTCTGCCTCGACGGTCAAAGGCGAACCCGAAGGAAGCGTCAGTCGATTTTCCGTTCGATCCAAGCAAAAACTGGCCTCTTTAAATTCGTATTGTACAAAAAAATTGATAGACGAAAATCCCCTCGCAGTAGAAGGAAACGTTCCGGGGGCCACCGTAAAATTGTACGACGATCCGCACTACAAGGCGAGAGAAGAGACCGCCGGCCGTACGAAAACGAATCGATTCGACGTCAAGGACGAACAGAGGACCTACGCAAAAATCGAACCCAAAACGATGGACAAGGAAAAATGCAAAAAAGGACGCATGGTATTGTTGGAGGCGCATCTTTCTGCCGACGACGGCACGAAAGAGATCGAAATGGTCACCCTTTATCAATACGATCACAAAATTCAAAACGCCATGCACGGAAGCGAATTCTCTTGGAACGCCGACTTGTGTTACGGAAATTTTTCTTGGGTGATCAAAGTTCCTTCGTTTTGCAAGTCTTCGCGCGTGTTGAATTACGAACACCTCAATTCTAAAAATGCGATGAACCCGCGTTCCAACCAACTTTCCGAAGGATGGACCATAAACGAGAGAACCGCGGAAATTTGGCTTAATTACGGCTTTGGAAAGAGAAGCGTCAACGGAAAAGACGACGACGGCGGAGCGACGGAGGCGATAGATAATCAAAACGACGAAAAAAATCGCGGTCCGGCGAACGCCGACGACTTGGGGTGCGACGTCAAACTGTGGCTCGATTGGGTATTTTTCGAAAACGGCGACGGCGGTGGCGGTGGCGGTGGCGGCGACGCGACACGACAAGAAGCCGAAAATTTACCCCTCTTAAAGAAACGCGCTTTGCAAGGAGGAGGCTATCCGATAGACAGTTTTTCGGGTACGGTTCAAACCTCCGATATTCAACTCGAAATACAATGCGCCGACGGTCAATATTGGAATTCCGAAGCGGGAAAATGCGAACATCCGCTTTACAAAAAACTGTTCAAACACATGAATACCGAACTTTGGTGGGGTTTGATGGCCATACCCGCCGCCCTTGGAATTCTTCTGGTTCTCGTTTGTTTAATTTCTTGCGGTTACACCGGCACAAAATACTTTTTAAAAAGAAGAGAAGCGCAAAAAGCCGAGGAAATCGAAGAACAACTGCGACTACGTCGACAACAACAACAACAAACGAATCAATCGGGAGGTCAACCCGTTCCAGAAACGTCTATGGACAATTTTATAGGACACAGAACGATTACAAAAAGCGCAACGTCTAGGGGTTTTAGAAAAGAAAAGAGTCAATAAAAAATGTATATATATATTTATCGATCAACGTCGTTATTCGAAGGATAACGTAATTTTTTGCAGTTGACGCACATTAAAATTCGTAACGTGAGTTTCGAAAAAGAGTAACCCCAAGTATATCTTCTCTTTTCTACGGGGTCTTTTGGATTTCTATATATCGTAAGCATCATGTCTTCATTGTCGAACATGCTCAACACTTTGAGCACCCTTTTGATGGTCTTTTCTAACATGTAGATGGCAAAGCATCTCAAAAATAAGATAAAAAATAAGAACGATGGAATAGCTATGGCGATCATGGCCTCGTTGTAATCTTTTACGTCCGGTTCCACGTTCACGATGCCCGTTTCGCAAAAAGTATAGTGACAGCCCGTGGTCGTTTTCCCCATCATCGTAAAAAGTCCACTTTTTCTCCCGCCTCGTCCTTTCGATAGAGTTCTATTCGAAAAAAAAGAAGCCTTGTCTTCGAAATTATCGACGTCGGTCAACATCCACTCTTTAAAAGTGCGGAACGTTTGCGTTTTGTTTTTCCCAAAATCGTTTTCGTACCATCGTTTTTCCGAATCTAGACCGACGAAACCCCAATAATAATCGAAAGCTGCGAGATTGGACGGGTCCGGAAAGGATCCCACGGAATCCGAACACGACTCGCATCCTTCGTTGACGTAGTTCGGGTCCCCGTAATCTCCCATTTTCGCCCTTCTAGAAAAGTCTTCAAAAAATTGGACGTCCGTCGCGTTATCCTCGTCCATAAAATTTTCGACGAATAGGGTATCGTTTTCCACCGTGAACCATTCGTAAACGTTCATTTTTAGACAATAAAAGGCGTCCTTTTCGCCGCGATTTTCGAAATTGTCGGAAAACCACCACCATCGTTTCGTATCGCCGTCGACGGCGTTACAAGTCGAACCCGCGTTCGTGCCGTTCGTTCTTTCGACGTTTTGTTTTCGCACATCGTCGGTAGACGAAAAAAAATCGGAAATGTTGTACTTTAAATTTGGAGAGGAATAGTATTTGCCCTCGCAAGCGCAATCCCAATACAAATTTCGATATAGCGCCCTTTTTTCGTCGCGAAAGGTTTCGATCTTAATCTTGTTAAATCTTTCTTTTTCTAGTTTTTTCGTTACGGAAACTTTTCTACAATGAAAACCTCCAATTTTTCCGCAGCTTTTCTCGTTCGGATCTCCGCTTCGATCGATCGACGCGCTTTTTACGCCACCGAAAACTTCGAGGGCCCTTCCGTTGGTTTTTTGGACGACCTTGTATTTTATCCCGTAATGACCTCCCGTTTGCCAAGGAGGATATTTGTAATTTACCTCTTCCGGACACAGCAAACAATAGGAAATATCGTCCAAAGAAGAATCGTTCTTCGAAGAATCGTTCGACCTTCTTCTCGAAAGGAAAGAAGGATGAATCAACTGGTGGACGTTTCCGTCTTGCGTTTCCAATTGTCCGTAAGAAGACGGTTGATAGAGGCAACTTTGCATCAAGGAAAACGAATTTACGATGATGGCCGCGACCACCATGCTGTACAGCAACCATCTGGCCGTGACCACGCTTTTTCCGTGAGTTCCCAAAGAATTTTCTCCGCTCTCGTCGGTGCGTTTGGATGCGAACATGGACCTGCGCTTTCTTCTAGAACTTTTGGAGGCCATCAAACTTTCGTAACAACAAAAACAAAAGAAAAATTTGACGCATTCCCAAAAATAACGGAAGAATCCGGCCCTTCCGTTATCGTAATCGTCATCTTTTGCGGCTTTCATCAAGTATTCGTGATACGCGTCGTAATTCACGCCTTGGTCGTTTACCATTTCTTTCTCGTATTCCCTGTGAAGCCTTTCCACGGCGGTGGCGTTTTGGTTCACGCAACACCTGCAAGGCACGCATAGCATCCCCATTTTGCATCCCAAATGCTTTCTGACTCGTTCCTTGTATTTTTGATGGGGAGACGTATCGTTTTGGACATCTTCATCGTAGAAAGCCTCTTGAAGACGCTTCCTTTCGTCCAACGGGACGTTTCTCACGTCGCAGTCGGAAACGATGTCCGTATAACCGGTTCCCGGGATCATCGGAACGAAAGGGACGCAATTGTCGTACGTTTTCTGGTCTTCTCTGTTCACGTAGGTGGCGACCGCGGCGATGGCGAAATCCACTTCCCCGCACAAGGACAACTCTTCTCGACTGGGTCCGGCGTTATTTTTTTTTAAAGACCCGTTCGTCTTGCTTTGGGTCTCGTAAAAGGATCGAACGTTCTTGAGCCGTTTGAGCATTTGTATCAATTTTTCCTTGCTTCCCCAATACGGGAAATCCGGATCCAAATAGAACAAACAGGCCTCCAGAAAGAGTATCAAAGCCCCCATGACGATCCTCCAACCTTTCGATAAACCCAAAATGTTTTTCGAATTCCAAAAATTGACGCAATCGGGATCGTTGACTCCGCCTCTTCCTCCTACGATAAAACTTTTATCCAAAATACCGCCGGCATCCAAAAACAAGGCGCCGTTGTCGAAACTTTGATTTTTCAAAATCCAAGAAGCGTTTTCGTCGTCGTAGTAGTGGGAAAAGGATTCGTTCAAATTTTGTAACCCGGATCCGTTTCCTGAAAAAAACCACTTTAATTGCCGTTCGTCGGTTACGGCGAAAACGTTTTTTCCGCTCCACCCTTCGTTTTCAGTCGCATTTTGAAACGAGGAAGGTGACGACGACGTGGACCAATCGCACGCGTGCTTGTCGCTAGAGTAATTCAACGAAGCTCTCAAGTGAATTTGCCACATGAAGAAGAATATCACCAAGTAGACCCAAAACAGGGACACCCTGTACGTCATGTACGTCCGAACGTTGCATTTTTTAAACCCCTTGTTCTGCCGAGCCGTTTTGCCCAAAAAACCGTACGTTTTGACCGGTTTGCTACGATGGGCCATCAGCTGGAAAGTGTAATCGACGATGGCGAATAACGTGAACGCGTCTATGATCAACGTGACGGCGCTGGCCATCCTGTTGAACAGGCCCTCGGTCAACCAATCGATTTTACCCGTCACTTTGAGGGACTCGAGCGTTTTCAAGTCTCTTTCCCATTCCTCGTCCTCGTCCTTCTCGACCGTGCCGTTTTTTGTCGATTTCGGAACTACGGGACCGTTAGAGCGATCCGAATTCAACGCCGAATAGAGCGTTCTGAAAAAAAAGTTGCAATACTCTCTATCGTCGCGAAGTTTCCCAGAAGAAGCTATCGTCGAATCTCTGTTTACGATTTCTACCACGTCGTAAACGCATTCTTCTTCTCGCGTTTTCGTCACAACGTCCTCCTCGTCGTTCGAACCGTAAAAAACGTCCTTTCGTTTTTTTTTGGTCGTCAAACTCCACGAAGAGAGACCCTCCGAAAGAGCGTCGACGTCATCGTAAAAAATTTCTCTTTCGTTCTTTTCGCTCGTCGGCAACGTTCTGCTTCTGTCCTTGTCCACCAATCCGCAACTCGTCAATCCGAGAAACAACGGGGCGTAAGCGCCGTCGTCTCCGTCGGCTTTAGACGCCCATTCGGACGATAAAAAACCGCCGGAATCCATAAATCTCTTGGCAGAAGAGAGGAATTTTCTAAAAACGATCATGCGTTCGCCGTAAATTTCCAAACACGTTCCCACCGTTCGATTCAAATTGTATTCCGAATTTTGTCTGAATTTGAACTTGTAATCTATCACGTCGTACAGCGCCGATCTTCCCAAAGGATATCTCTTTCCGTCCTCGCTTTCTATCGCGATGGCCTTCACCGCGTCCACCGTGGAATTCAAACAAGCCGCCCCCAGATACAAACCCAACGCCAGAGATACGACGAAGAAAAAGATCGCCCCCTTATCCCTTTTCAAGGCTCTTATTTCCAACAGGGCTCCGAAAAAACACCTTCTCACCAACATTTCTATCGTCCAAGCGAAAAGAAAAGGCACGAAAATGACGAAAAAAAGTTTCAAAAACAGCCAATCCGCCCCCAACGAAAGAGACGCCGAATAACCGTCCGTGACGTGATTGATGACGATTCCGTACACGGGGTCGTTCACGGGCATCCACGAATAGGAGGTGGGATCTTCGCGATACGTCCAAAAATTTATGCCAAAGATGAGAGAAGCGCTCAACACTCTCGCAATGCCCACCCAATCGCACCAACACTTTTTCCCCATCCCTTCTTGCATTCTTCTACTCAAACCCGTCGACAATGCTATTTTGGAGGTCGACTTTCCACCCTTGTATTCGCTCATCTCGATCATTTCGACGCTTCCGTCGTCTTCGTCTTCGTCCATCGCCGCCGTCGACCTCTTTCCCAAACCACCCACTCCCGCTCCGGGCACGCGATGCCTTTCTACTCCTTCTTCTTCTTCCTCTCCGCTCGCGTAGGCCACCAAATCCCACATTTTCTTTGCTTCTTCGTATTTTCTCAAATCTTCCTCGTCTTCTCGATGGTTATCGTCGTCATCATCACCGCCGTCGTGGGAATTCGATTCGTTCTCAAAACGAATCCCCACCCTGTGACGCAAGCGACGACTCATATCGCGGGACGGCCCTTTTTTTTCTCCTTTTTACCGGAAAAAAGTAACCGCCTTTTTACGGTAAAAATCTCGATTTTACGAGAACTTCGTTCGAGCCGGACGGTCTTCCTTTTTTTCGGCGCGCCCATTGGAAAATTGATCGCGCACGCATATACGCATAAAGATTTTATTTTATTTTTGAACGTACATTTCGTTTCCGTCTTGATCGATGACTTTTTGATATGCAATTTTTCTGGTATGAAAAGAAGACCAAAAGGTTGCCAAAACGATGATTCCCTCGATGACGACGGCAGCAAAAACCGCCAAAAATACGGGACTCAATTTCAAATCGTCTCTCGTGTGTATGTCGGTGCAGACCAACGTGGGATCGCCGAAATTGGGACAGCACGTATAATTTCTGTTTTGCGCCAGACAACACCAATGAGGGTCGTTACAAACGTTTCCGGCTCCGGAAGTGTCCGTGAAGGGAGAATAATCGTCGTTGCATCGTACGTATTCCATGGAAAGGGCCACTATCGTGATGATGATCATGATGGCCGTGACGACGGCCCAGAAATTGAAGACGCAATGATAGGATTTGACGTCTTTCGCCAAGGTCAAAAAGTACAAAAACAACAATATCCAAAACAAAAGGGCGATCGGAGGAAGGAGGATATTGTTCGTATACCACAAGAAGGTGTACTTGTTGGTACAAATAGGCCCGGTAACGTTGAAAACGCCGCTGCTGTTTAGCGGTACCAGCGCGTTTTCGTAATAGTCCAAATTGGCTTGAACTTGAACCAAGAAAAAGACCGCAAAAAAGAACAGACACAGCACGAACATCGGTCGCACCCAATACGCCACCGGGTCCACTCGTCGTTTCTTCGAAAATTTGTCGGGATCTTCGGCGTCGTTCGACATTTCTATGCTTCTCTTGCCCGACCGCATATTTCTCGCGAGAACAAATGCATTTTCTTAATAAAACGACAAAAGCCATCTCCCTCGGCGAAATCGTCTTATTAAAAAAGTTTTTTTCGTCCAGAACGTCTTTCTTTTGGCGACGATTTCGAAAGGAAAAGGACGTTCTCGAAAAGAGAAAGGAATACGATTTTATTTTATAAAAATGAGAGAATCAATCTAACAGGCCGCTGTCGTCGTCGTAATCGTAATAGTAGTTTCCTTGATACAAATGAACGCCCAATTGATTGTTCCCTATAAAAAATCCCAATCCCAGAGCCACGAAAACGGAATCCACTATCACCCACCACCAATAAATCGGGTTCGGAGCGAAGGGTATCTGAAAATTTGCAGTGTCCGTCGGGGTTCCTGGAACGGAAGGAACGATGGGACATCCTTGCGGCGAATCGTTGGCGAATTTTAAACAATAGAGAGTCATGTTGGAAATGTCGCAAGCCACGTTCCTGGTGACCCCGTTGTTGCATTGAAAAAAGATTAGCACGATCAAAACGATGAAGATGAAAAGGTTCGCCAGTCCGCAAATGATGATGACGAACTCGTAGACCGTCCTCCTTTCGTGCGCGTTGAAATCGGCAACCTTCCACATGAAGGTGGGCGGAACCACGACGTTGATCATCTGTAAGGCAGCCAAACCCCAAATGAAAGTGTACGGGTCGTAAATGAACGAATTCGGGTTGGGCGCGTTCAAACCGTAAAAACCCAATTTCCATGGGATTTGAAACAGGACGCCCAGCACGTAGAAATGCAAGGCGACGTAAAACACGAAATGGAGCGCCAAAAAGGCGTACCTGTAGGAATCCATCATGGATTTCCCGTGTTGATATGCGTTCACCATGACGCGCGCCCTTACGACGTATCACGAAATGCGCGTTGTAGACGTTAATTTATTTACAATTTAAATATGATTTTCCTTTTTTTAACCGGGAAGGAAGGGATACCTCAGCCCACGCTCGATTTGGTTTTTCTGTTTCTGTATCTCGAAGCTTTTGTTTTGGACGTCCTGGGAACTCCGGGACGATAGGCTCTCGGCGCGTTCGGTCCAAAGTAAGGAAAGAAGAATAAAAATATGGGGGATTCGAGTATGGAGTTCCACCAATTGCCAAAATAGTTGAATCCGAAACTTCCCAAAGAATAGATTATATAGAAAGCCAGACCCAAGACCGAAAAGAATAAAGGCAAATTGAACACGGCCACGTATTCGAAACATTTGTCCGCCGCGCTTTGATTGTTCGCAATGACTTCGGAAAAATTGGTCGCGAAAAAGGGGGCGAGAGGTCCTGGAATGTTGGAAACCCCGGCCAAACCCGTCCCGGGAAACGAAAGACCCGTCTTGTTCAAATAGGTCACCAACCAAAATCTTGCGGGTTCCGGAAGCCAGCGTTGCCCCAGATAGGCCAGGGCGTCGAAAGCGCCGTTTTTGAATCCCAGTTCCTCGCAATCGATGACGCTGGTGAAAGAAGAATCCAACCTGGGATCGCAGGTCGCGGGACAGGAGACGTTATTGGTCGTAAAATCCGCCGGAATCATGGCCCTGCATCGGGTCAAGAATCCGACCAAAAAGTTGTTCAAGTCCGGAATGAACGGTTCGGGCACCATGAACGTGGGGAAGATGCGAAGACCCATGACGTCCGTCAGTCCCTCTCCGGCCGTCACCCCGCATCTCGGATTCCAGTAGTAAGCCAAATAGAGACATACTATCAACCAGACCATCCAAAGGGTTCCGCTCACGAAATAATCCAACGCCGATCCCAACAGACCCGCCAATTGCGGACAAACGAACCACAAGCCCAACTTTAATATCAATATGAACAAGGTTCCCGTCAGAAAACCGGTGTTGAATCCCAAGCCGAACGTTCCCATCAAATTCAAATCTCTGTTGCATCCTTGGAAGAAGAGCGTGTAAGCGATGCTTTGAAAGCCCACAGGTCCCTGGAAGGGGTCCAAATTGGCGTTCGTGAACAGTTCCGTGAACAAGGCCAACACGTTGGCGGTATCCGTAAATATAACGTCCACGAGATTGATAAAGACGGTGAAAAAGTATTGAGGCCAATTGGACCAGCCGTAGTCGGAAATGTTCGGCCAAACCACGGTGTAGTTGGACCACACGGAAGTGTTGAAAAAGGTGCTGGCGGGCAATCGTATCACCAAGGTGTTGTTCAAAATGTTCAATTGATAACAAAAGATTACGTAATCTTGCATTTTGGTGAGAACGTATTGAACCAATTTACAATCCAAACATGGCGTGCCGGTGCTGCATCCCGTACATTCGAAGCATTCTCCTTGGCAAGCGGGACCGTTAAAATTGCAATCGGAACACACGTCGCAATCGTAAAATCCTCCGGTGCCGAACACGCAACTGCTACAATTGGAACAAGAAGAACACGATTGGGTGATGCATCCCACGCACCTGGCGCAAGTGGTAATGTTGGGCGTTCCCGGTCTGGGAGGTATGCAAAGGTTGATCAGCGTGTCGTTGCTAAATTGTCCTCTTTTCATCGTTTCTCCTCCTCCTTCGTAATAATAGTTATAATCGTCTTCTCCTCCTCCTCCATAACCCGTAGCTTCCGTAGGATGTCCGGTGTATTTCATGTAATCGATGTAGCTTCCTCTCCAAAAAGAACCGGCGAACGCGGTCCATCCGGCTCCAAAATCGAAATCCCATTCGCTGATGGAAAGGAAAAACCTGTTTATGGTGGGTATCGAGCCTCTGGCGTACGTTTCTCTCATCTTTTCCACGTAACCGTCCAACAATCTTTCCGAAATTTTAGCCCTGATGGTGGGCCAATAAAGTCTCTCCCCTAGTTTCCCTGTCACATTTCTGAACAGAGAATAAAATGTGCCGGGGTTTCCGGTCGCCTTGTTGTAGCCGTTTTCGTCGTAAGCGGGATCGATTCTCGTTCCGTTGTTCAGGTCCGATTCCAAGGGAGCGCATTTGGCCACCCAGAACGTCGTGGCCTCGTATCTGAGATTAAAAAAGAATCGTTCTCCGGTATCTTTTCCGACGATTTCCAATTGAAAGTGAATTTCTCCGGGTCCGGCGCCACCTTCCAAATGATCCGTGAAGGTGAGATCGTTTTCTACCGGCGGTTTGAACAAAAAGGTCTCGAAAAAGTGTCTGTCCGTAAATATTTCCGCCTTTTTGTGTTCCGAATTCGTCAAATCCGATTTGAAAGTGCTAAAGAAGAAGCTCTTCCTGTCTTGGGCCGTAAAATATTCGGGCCTCACCATTCCGCGTCTGTACTTTTCGAAATCGCCCCCGAAGAGAATTTTATTCCAGTAACTCAAGAAGGCCTTCTTGGCCAGGCTCGCCGTTTTGGAAGAGGACATGTCTCGAGAGTGATTCGGATCGTCGCAGGCGGCGTCGTATCTCAAAAAAAAGTAATTTTTGCCCTTCTTTTCGTTCAAAAATCCCGCGACCAAATTCATGGTTCTCGGATAAGCGTCCTTCGATTCGTCCGTTTCTGTGGCCACGAGCTTGGAAACGAGAACGTTTTCGTGCCAAAAAACTTGGTTTTTGCAATGATCCAATCCTTTGAAGGAACCGTAATGATATTCGTATTTTTCGAATCCCAGCTTTAGAACGCTTTCTTTTCGATAAAAACCGTCTTCTTCCTCTTCTTTCTCTCCGTTTTGACCGAAAAAGGATTTTGACATTAAATGCCTTCCGGAGCCCATGAAATCCAAATGATAACGAGGGTCCGTTTCGTCTCCCCACAACGAATTCTGCAGGGAGGGATCGACGTGTAAAATTTGAAACAATCGAGTGACGTTTTGTTCCGCGTTTATGGAAGGATACAGCAGACCTTTTTGCATTTTGAAACCTCCGTGAAGCACAAAGTAATCCTTTTCGGATCGGATCAATTCTCGTTTTTCCAAAACGACTCTCGTCCCGTCCGAGTTCCAAGCGCACTTTACGCTCGCCACTTTCGCCTTAACTTCGTCGTCGTCGTCGTGATGAGGCTTCATGGCGTATTTTCCCGCTTCCAAAGCGCCTTCGACAATCTTTTTCATCAAATCGTTATAAACGTTTTTGCTATCGTGATTGACGTTCGTGTAATGCGTCCAAGATTTTGGTAACGTTTCGGTGAGATAATTTTTCAAAGAGAAACTCGGCTTGTGCATGGACAAATTATCCATCAATACTTTTGCGGCCAAATTGGATTGGTGCGTTTCGGAAGCGTCTCCCAACGAATAACTCATCCCTCTCTTTTTGGACGAAAGGACCACGTCCCTTTTTCTGGTCGGCGTTTCCGTAAAGTACCATTCGTCGTCGCCATCACCGTCTTCGATTTGAGGTTGAACGAAGGGAAAACCCACCTTTCCGGAGTGCGTGGTGGAAGTCCACAACAAGCGATCGCTTTCGGGATCCGGATTCAAAATTTTCTTGGCCAACCACGCTTCGTAAAGGTTCTCGTTGTGTTTGATGAAATTTTCCATGCTTTTTCTCCTAATCTTGTGGTTTTTCGGATAATAAATGAGCTTCATCTTTTCCATGGGCGGAAGATCTCCTCTTCTGGCGCCGTGAAAACCTTCCCTGAACGCGCTCGTAATTTTTTCGAATCCCTGCGCCCATCCGTTCATCGTAGGCCTTCCGTTTCCGTAACCGACGATCTTTCCTTCCTTCGCCAAAGCCTCTTCTTGCAGTCTTCTCTTTTCTAAAAATCTCTTCGCCGAAGGAGAGAGCGGAGCGGGAGGCGGTGGCGGTCTCAATCTGGTGGGATGCGACGTGCTCCTGTTGGCTTTCATGCGCGTCCAAGAGTCGTTGTAATATTGAATGATGGCTTGCAATTGTTCCAAGGTCAATTTTCCCGTGCCCGGTTGTACGTAGTCGGAGGCCAACGCGTCGTTGGTGTTACCGCTCGTGTTTACGCCCAAGGAAGCGAAATTCAAATAAATGTCGTTATTGTAGCCGACCGAAGAGCTCTTCATTTGACTCGTCAAAAAGTTTATCAGGGAAGAGTTTTCGTATTTCGAAGTCGTGTAACCGGAAAAGGTGAGGTTGGCCATGGTGAAGGCTATCCTGCCGTCGATCACGGGATACGATTGGTTATATTTTAGAATGTAAATGTAAGCTTTTCCCGCGAGATCCGTGTAAATTTCGATTCTAGTGTCGTTGAATATGGAAAGGGCCAGTTTCGTCGGCTCGTAGCTCGTTCCCATGCTCCCCTCCGAATTTCTCCAATACGTATAGTCGGTGGAATTCAAATCGATCACGAAGCCTGGATAGGGATAGTGAGGATCCAAACATCCCATCACGTTGCTGCCGTCCGCCAATTCGGAGGGCGTGCAAACGTTTTCCTCTTTGGAAAGCGTCGAAAAGGTGAGCCATTTTAGGTATTGCGCGGACGTCGAAGGGACGTCCGCAACGTTCTGTCTCTTTTTTTCGGTTTCGTCGTCCTCCGCCGTGCCATCATCGTCTTCGGACGGCGGCGGGGCGGGAGGATAGGGAAACGTAATTTCGACGTTACCCGACGTCGAATCGGCTCCCACCAAATCCATGACGGCGGAAGAATCGTTCTTTATCGCGTCGTACAAATTTTGTCCGAATTCGTTTCCGTGTATCGTGTCGTTCAAAATTCTGATTTGAATCTCTATCAATTCCACCAAAATGTCCGGAAGATTTACGATTTCGGTGTAATTGAAAGAGTTTGCGGGAGAATTGACGCCTCCAGGATAGAGGGCGGGATTTACGGATACGGGAACGAAGGCTCCTTGTTGGGATTGCCATCCCAAGTAATCGGAAAATAAGCCCATCATGTCCTTGAGCCCGTTGAAAAAGGTGTCGGAATTGTAAAAAAAGTCTCTGGGCAAGATCAATTGTCCGCCGGTCGCCGCTCGGATCTCTTCCGGTAGCGCGTATGCCGTGAAACATGCTCTCCAAACCGCCTCTTCGGTTCTGTGCAAAGAATAGAGATCGGTGTTTCCGTTTTCCGGAGTCCATTCCACCATGGCCCTCTTGCACAGAGAATCCGTCATTCCTTTCGCGTCGTCCTTGGTGAATTGTTCCGAATATTGTCTCTTCCACAGCATGGCGTACGAACCCGTTTCCGAAGGCTCCGCTTGTCTCTTTTTACGAGTCAAAGATTCCATGTTCCACTCTTTGTGCTCGCTCTTGGTGACGAAAAACGAATCGTATCCCGTGTTCCACGCTCTCGAAAGCCTCTCCCCGGTGCTCTCCCAAACCTCCCCGAACATTCCGCTCTTCTTCATCTTGTCCCACGAACTCGAGACGATTTCTTGAACGTAAGGCATCCGAACGTCGTAGGCGCCGAATTTGAACAATTCTTCGTTTCTCTTGTCGAATTCGTAAAAATAAGAGAGCCTCTTGAAGGCGCCTTCGTCCGGATCGAACCTCCAATAGTCGGGAATGCTTCTCTTTCCTTGAGCGAAAGGACCCAACAAGGCCGTTATGACCTTTATGAATATTCCTATCACTTGGGATATGAATTGGAGGAAAAAATTGAACATTTCGGCCACTCCGTCTCCCAAGACGAATTTCGTGACGCCGATGATGACCGCGATGGCGGCGTCCACCAATTTTTGCAAGCTTCCCAGGATGACCAAGATGACTTGGAAAAAGTCCCTGACGAATTGGGACACGGCGTTCGCAAAATTGTTGGAATCCAAAAAGAGCGCGTAAATTACGCCGAATCCGTCTCCTATAAATTTGGCGATGATGCTGAAAACGTCTCTAAAACCGTTTCCGGCGGCCACGGAAATGTCTCCCAAACATCCCGTGGTTCCGTCCAAGGTGGAAGGGCCAAACAGGAGGGGTCCTATGCATTCCGTGGTGGGAGGTCCCAAAAGACAGTTGAGGGTCAATCCGGCCGCCTGAACGGCTCCCGTAGTCTCGTTCAAGCCGGGAATGGTAGAATAGTTGAACGTGCTTCCGTACACCTCCGCGGTGGGGGGGACGGAGTAATTGACGAACCCTCCAAAGGTCACGTTGAAGCTCAGACCCAAGGTCATGTTGAGGTACGTCAAATTGACTCCGGTGAGATTGGGCCACGGAATGGTGGTGGTATTGTCGAAATCGTAGGTCAACAACTGGTTGGATATGCCCCACACCGGACCGCTGACGACGATGATGAAATTGGTGATGGCTTCGGCCATCGTGTTTCTTCCGACGAAATCCAAGGGCGTGACTCCGGACACCACGGTGAAAGCCAAATCTAAAACGAGTTGGATCTGTTGGTAGAGATATTTCGTCGCGACGACGAAGAACTTGCCCAGATAGGTAAAATCCGCTTGGAACCTGTCGGACATTGTGCATATTCCGAAACCGTGGGGAGAGGTGTTGCAATCGACGTAATCGAACGGCCAAGTGTAACGCGTTCCCACGCAATCGATTTCGATGATCACCCAAGGAAGTCCCAAGATGCATCCGAACCCCCCTATCAATCCCGCAAAAGCCTCGTAAGCGGTGTCCATGTACGTAAAACCTTGCGTATATCGAATGAATAGATATTGATCGCAATGGGGCGTGGGATAACCGTTTTCCAAACAATACAAGAGATCATACACGCAAGAAATTAGCAACGCCGTGGCTCTTTCCAAATTGGCGATAAATTGGGTTCCTGCGGAAATAATGTTGCATATGCAAGGAAAATCGTTCCCTCCAGGATTGATGAGATCCTGTAGATCGCGTACGAACACGCAAGGACAAACCAACAAATCTTCCATGTCCGAAGTAATGTCTCCGACGTTCGTGCACAGGTAATAATCGATGCACGCGGCGTATTCCGTGGTGGCAAAAACCAGGGGCGCCGTGGGATCGAACAGGGACATTATGGTTTCCGAAAGGGCCAGCAAGAAACCGATCAAAAGCTTTTGATTTTCGATGAACCATCGGAAGAGATACATTGGCACGCAACAAATATCCGGCACGTCCGGAGGAGGGCTTATGAAGAGACCCAAAAATTCAAAATCGAAAACCCAACACAAACAATCCGCAAACGCCGGAGGCAACAAGGGGTCGACGGGTTGAAACGGAAACAAGGGATTGTATCCGGGATTCAAACGAGGTCTTCTCAGCCACTTTAGCGCCCTTTCCAGTTCCACGCAATTGGGTCCGGATTTGCAGAGATAACTTCCCAATCCGACCTCTCCGGTGTTGGCGATGGTGTTGATGAAGCGACAGACGCCGGTGGTCAAAAAGCGCATTCCTTCCGCGAAGGATTTTGCCGGTTTCAAAAAGAGCTCCATCATGCAAAAGAGCCTCGGATCGAATTCGACCACGGCCAATTCGACGCAATAAAGCGCCCCCCCGAAGGTGTAAGGATCTCCCCCTACGGCGTCCCAAAAATCGTCGTACAAATTTTGATCGGCCAAAAATATCAGCATTCTGTCAATGTTGAAAATGTGGACCACGAATCCCGAGAGGAAATTGGAAGAAGCGACCACGCCTCTCAATAGGGCGGGAACCAAGCAACTCAAAGCGGGAGTCCAAATGTCGAAACCAATGTAGGGCGCGGTGATGGAATCCAAATCGGGTCCCGTAATGTTCAAACACTCTTCCATCGAATAGTCCTCTACCAAACCGCATTCGGCGCAAGGAATCTGTTGGTTGCTGTTATTGTAATTGTAACAGCTTCCGTTTTGTATGGTGCCGTACAGCAAGGTGTTTCCCGGCCATCGAATGCTCGGAGGAGGGGGATTGGTCGTGTTCAAAACGGCCAACGTGGGGAAATTGGCGGATAGCGTGTAATTTCTGACCGGGCCGGGGTTCACCAAAGTATCAAAAAAGAAGGGCGTGTAGCCCCTCCACAGCGTGTCGATCATGTAACGCGGTCCCGGGGGCAAAATTAGGGTCTGTTTGATGATCGTGGGCAAACCGATGAGAAGCTTGGTCGCCAGCATTTCCAATCTTCCGAAGCCCGAAACGATGGGGCCTATGGCACAAAATAAATTCTTGTGCAACGTGGTATTGGCGATGCAGGCCAAATACAAGGGTTGGACCAAATTTTCGTCTCCCATGACGTCCACTTCGGCCGTGAAATGGCAATACGTTTTGAGAAAAAAGGCGTTGGTGAACCTTCCGGCGTACACGGCCAGAGCGCCCAACCTTTCTCTGGTTCCGGATCCGGAGAGGTAGAATAGCGTCGTGTCGTTCGCGCCTCCCAAATTTTCGTAATTGTCGGTCACGTCGGCGGGAGTTCCCCCGACGATCAAAAAGTTTAAAATGGTGCGAAGAAAGCTGATGAAAAAGTTGACGGGAACTTGAACGGAAGCGACCTGAATGTTTCCGGCCTGATGTCCTATGCAGGCCAAATCTTCGCTGTCGATAATGTTGCTCGTCCAACGGGTCACCACGCCCAAATCCTTGCAGGCGCATTCGACGCCCAGCTCCAAATAAGGGATGGTGTCGTTGAAAAGCATATGGGTGAAAGGATAGACGGCCACGGAAGTGGTGAGCGGCTGGACGGCTCCGATCCAAATGAGAATCGAAATGATCCCTTGAAATACGGTTCTGGCCATCTTTACGCTGGCGGTCCACAACGTAAAGTCGTTGTCGCAATGAAGCAAAAGCTTCCACAGCGTCGTGCGACTCAGCAATCTCCCTATCAACCCCATCGCGTTCCACCAACACGCAAACTCTTCCCAAACGGTGGCGAACATGTCGAAAAACGGTCCCACCAATTGATCCCAGATGACCCAAAGGGTGCACCTGTAATAATACTCTGCATTTTCCATGATGGGTTGATAATTGGCCACCCAAATCTGAGAGGCCAACAATATGGTTCCCACCGCCACCACCCAGTGCAAATTGCCCAACAAAAAGGTTACCATGTTCCATATCGAGGACAAGGCGGAACTCGCCAAACCCAACAACGAACTGGGCAACCTGATGGGCAACCACAATAACCACAACAAAAAGGCCGTCAAGGCCAGGGAACCGCTGGAGCTGGCGTAGGGAGCGGGACCTCTATAATATTGTTCTTCGTATTGTTCTTGATCGTCGTAATAGACGCCTTCTCTGGAATCGTAGTATTTTCCTTCCATCGGGTCGTCCGCCGCCGCCGGTGTCTCTTCTTCGATCGTCGGTTCCGCGACGCTGGCGGCGCCGATGAATTCCGGAGAATCTCGTTTGATTCTTCTTTTCATGCCGATTTGGCCTCTGCGTTTCGTCGTGCTCATCGTCGCACGTCAAAAAACAACTAGACGGCCGTTCGATCGCGAAAAGATCGATTATTGATCATTAAAAACCTCGAAACCCGCGAGAAACGCTTCATTTTATTTAATTTTTTTAATATTACGATAAAAAAGCGTCATTCTTCGTGTTCCGGTGGTGGAATCAATAATTCCAGGTCCAAAAAAAGGATACCGAGGGATATTACCATAAAATACCATCCGAGAGCTTTCAAAACGGCCTTCAAAACATAATGCGAAATTCCAAGCTCCACGACGAGAAAAAACGACGAAGCGAGAGTATAAGGCAACGCGTCGTAGCCTTTGGCCAATAAAATTACGAAAAACATGACGAAACCGCATGGTATCCAAAGTAATCCGAGAAGAGCGGCCGAAATACACGCGTTTAGTTCCCCATCGCGAAAATTGGTCTCAAAGATTTTGAAAAGGTCGGCGCATTCATTACCGAATTGCGCAAGTCCCAACAAATAGGCCGGATGTAAGAAAATACGAACGCCACCGAAATCTTTGACGTAAAATCTAAATTCCGCAAAAATATCGTCGTTCTTGTAGTTTTCTTCCCTGCTTATCGTTCTCGTTTTCGTCATTATTTTTTTATATAAATTTTCGCCGGTCGACGATTTTTTAAACGTCGAGGTGGAATGGCGGATTCCAAATGGAACACCTGTTTTAGATTCTTCGTTTATACGTTATGGACCGCATTTTTCATCGCCATGGTCGCTCTCTTCGTTGCGGAACCGGATCAAAATTTGGCGATGAGCCAGAGGGACGATTCTCTCTGGTTGCGTCCCGGGGGTTCGGTATCGCAAGACAAGAACGTATTTCCTTCGGCGATAACCAACAACGCGAACGTCACCGATGTTTACAGAAACGGCACTTCGGAATTCGTTTGCGAACCGGTCAACGACGACGATTGGATTTACACTTTGACCAAAAATCGATTTTTGAGAGGATACAATAAATTTAGGAACCCCACCGACACTCCCATAACTCGCCCTCCCAGAATCGTGAATTTGAGTCCCCAATTATTCTCGTTTTCTTGTTCGATCTCGGACGACGACGGAAGGGCTACCATGGTTCTTTTCACTCCGGGGACGGACGAAGTCGGAATAATCTTTTCTTGCGCGTCGAAAATAGTATTGATCGCGGTTCGTTTCGAGGAGGAATTGAATTCTTTTGGGGATTGGGATTACGTCGTCAGGTCCGAGTCTTTTGGAAACTACGGCGCTGGAGTCGTGGCCAGATCCTATTCTTCGGCGTTTTACGACGGTTCGGTGATATACAATGCGGGAATCGTGAATACGACCACCAACAACACTTTGCACGTCCTGTGTTCCGTAGAAATCAAACCGACGACCTTATTGTCTTCCGGTCCGATGATTCTCGAATGGTGCGTTACCCTTTCCGACGACGATCGAGTTTATTCTTGGAACTTTGCGATATCCTACAAGTCGGGTTGCGTTTACGTGCCTTCCGTGAGAAACGGTACCACGTTATATCTGTTCAAAGTGTCTCTAAACGACGGTTCGGGACAGATTTCCGAGTTTCCGAACGCCTCGTTTGCCAACGTTTCTTCCAACTTCTCGTACAAGGGAAAGCTAACGTTGACAAAGTCCAACACCAAAGCGGAAAGGGTTTTGGTGACTTTGGGATACATCGTCGCCGCTTTCGATCAAGAACAGATACCGGGCACCAAAACGTTGCGGTTCAAAGGCGGGGCTTCCGCTTTTTATCCACCGGACGCGGTATCCGTGTCTTCTTTGAGTTACGACGGGGAGAGCATTTACGCTTTACGGCGCACGTACGACGGCGGGTTTATCATGTGGTCGGGACCCACCTGTAGATTGAGTTTTTCTCTTTTGAACGACGAAACGCTGTTACCGGAATACGAAATATTCGCTCCGGGAAGCGAGGGTTCCGAATGTAACGACGCTCTCATTTATAACGATTTTATATTCGTAAACGATAACGTTTTCTTTTCCGCCACGCGAGACGAACAAGATTGCATCGTTTATTCTTCGCACGTACAAAGTTCCGATCGGTCCGTTCTCGTTTATCGAGAGGGAAACGATGAAATTTGTTCTTCTTTGGTGGCGGACTTTGATTGTTTGAGGAGCTCGTTTTCGAGCGCAGTAATGTTAGATTTTTGCTACGTAAAATAAAAGAATCGAGCGCGTTCGATAAAAAACATTTATAAATCTTAAAGGTAAATCGAAAAAATGTCGATGATGCAACGCAGGAGGCGAGGAGGGGTTTTGGGCTCCGATACGTATGTACCGTCGTCGCAGCATTCTTCCCCATTTTCTCATTCGGGATTATCGCCCACGACCAGCGTCTCCGAACCTCACGTGTATCGTAAACATTCTAGAGGAGGAGGTGGTGGTGGTGGATTACCCGTCGTCTTAAAAGGCACCACGCACCCGGACGCCGAGCCTTCTCCTCAACGCGGAAAAACAAAGAGCACCACGACCTCCACCACCGTTTCTCCTACGAAGTACTCTTCCCTTTATGACGAACCTACACTCAGAGAGCAGTTCGTTTCTACAATCTACCAAGCCATTCGATACGCCGTGGCGTACAATTGTTCTTCTCCGGAAAAGAAGCCCTACGCCGACAACGTTTTGCGCGCCTTCGATTCTTCGTTTTTTAGATGGGCTAGAGATCCAAAAATGCTTCGACTTCCGAACCCGGAGAGAGATTATCGTCTCAAATTGGAAAATTCGGGACACACTTACGGCATAACGGCCGAACGATTGCACTTTTTGATCGACGCTTTCCCGTGGAAGGAAACGAACCAATTTTTGAAAAACGTTTTCAATTTGAACACGACCATAGAACAACAACGCTTAAAACTCGACTCTTCCGTCGGAAAAGACAAACCTCACTCGTTTTTTCAAAAATATCAAGCTCGGTTGGACTCTTTGGAAGAATTGGAAACGCGACGCGATCGAACGCTCTTCGATCACGCCGCTCCCATAAGCGTATTTTTAGACAAATGTCGCGTCATTTTGGACTCTTCCATCGACACGAAAGATTTGAAGACCGTCATGATCGATAGGAGAGCGGATTTTGGAGCTTTGACACCTTTCGAAAGAACAAAGTTGACGGTTTACGCTCACATTTTGAATCATTCCGAAATTGTCGTTTCTAGATGCCGTTCCGTGGCGCATGCTCTCGATCCAAAAATCGCCGCCATTCTTTTATCGAAGAATACGAACGCTTTTTCCGAAAAATACCCTCAAACTTCCGATTATCCTTTTATTTACGAAGGATTTCTAGCCATGGACGGTTTTCGACTCTTGGACTCCGAACGAGTCGAAGAGATCAGATCGGAATTGTCCAAGTTCGAAACCAACATTTTCAAGGCGGAGAAGGACGAAAACGAGGACAGTTTATTCTTTTCCGGAAAAGAAATCGTTAACGGGCTTTTCGAGGTCGAGAAGACCGACCTATCCGTCGTGTCGACGATGATGGTGGGCAATTTTAACGTGGGATCGACTCCTTACGCGACCGACCACGCGCTCTCGGCAATGTTGGAGGTGTACGCGAGATTGAAATCGGAAATGTCCGTGCTGTGCGCTTTGGAGCAATATCTGTTGCGCAGGGTAGACGCTCAAATTTTGTTTCGCGATTCTTCCGTCGTACCCAAAAAGATTCATCCTTCTCTTTCGAAGGGAAAAGGTAAAGATTTTTTCCAAGTCTCCGTGGATCCCATCACCTTCGGCGCCCGTCCCATCACCTTCGGCGCCCGTCACGACGGGGGTAAAAAGAGAAGCCACCCGATGCGATTGAGAACCAACGCGCTCGTTCGCGGCGCCGCGATGGCCAGCATCAAAGAACCGGGTAAAACCGCTCCTTTTACCGCCAAATCGCCCAACGGATGGCAAAAATACGGAGAATGGTTTTTGGATCGTCTGGGGCCTCTAGGCAGCGAACCCGGCAACGAAAACAACGTTCAAACGGACCCCAAGAAACGGTTCGATTTTTTCGACCGTTACAGGGAGGTCGTCGGAGGAGGAAAAGAACCGGGCGTCATGCCGAAATGGTGGGGGGAACCCGATCAACAAAAGGTGAACGACGAAATCGATTCCGTCATCAACAATTTGGAAGATTTTATAGAATCGGATAAACCCGGATCTTCCGGTCCTAGCGCTCCCGATTTTCTAAAAGAAATGATTGCGGAAAAAGAAAGAGAAGGAATCGTACCGAAGACGCCCATGGAAGCGGTGATCGACGCGTTGAGAAAATCGTGCAATCCTTACGACGTTGCCTTGAAGGACGTCGTGATGATGGAATTTTCTTCCAGAGAAGCTTACGAAAAGTACAAGAAGAAGGGGATCGTACCTAAAACGGGTAAAATGTACCTGGTGAGTCCGGAAAACATATATACCGAAGGAGAAAGAAGACGTTACTTGAGAGAATGCGACGCTTACCTGTCTCTCGCCTCCTTGGGCACGGTGGAACAATTGAAGGACATTTATTCCGACATGGACGATTGGATCGCCTTCAAAGAGAATGGGTTGAAACGGCAAAACAAAGGAGAAAGTTACTGGCAAAAATTCACGAAGGGCGTAGGTTTGGCGGGAAATCAAGATTTGAAGAGTTACAAACATCACGTTAGAGCTTTGAAACGATTCAAAGAAGAAATGAACCAATTTTTAAAAATGATCGAAAGACACGAAGAAGAGACTGCAAAATCTTACTCTCATACCGAAACGTTGAAAAAAGAAGCCCTAAAAGAATTAAAGAATAAGAAGGGGGAGAGCGCTTTACATTTGGGCATTCGATTGCCCGGTCAAAATAGGAGAAGAGACGAGGATATCGACGACGAAGAAGAAGAGGAGTATTACGACGACGAGGGCGAAGAGTTCGAAGGGGAGGAAGACGCCGATCCCGATCAAAGGCGTTCTCCTTCCCCTAGAAGGGCGGCCTCGAAAAGGGGAAGGGATTCCGGCGACGAAGATAGCGACGCCGACGAGAGAAACGATCGGAACGTATCGAAAAGGAGAAAACAAGACGACGATTCCAACAATCCACAAGAAAAGCTCATTCAAGCGGCCGTAACGGAGGTTCGACGTTCCCTTTCTCCCGACGAATCGGAAGAAGGAGACGACAACGAACCCTTTCCTCCGACCCCGGGCGATTCGTATCCCTCCACTCCCGTCGATTACCGGCGCGCGACCGACGTCGAAGTGGAAGAAGAAGAAGAAGAGGAAGACGATTATCGTGCCCATCTTTTACGCGTTCAGGTCGAAAAATTAAAAAACAAACGCCTGGACGAAGAGAGAGAAGCCCGAAAAGAATTGGAAGAGGAAACGGAGAGATTAAGACAACTCGAGAAAAAAAAGGAGGAAAGAAAAGAACGAGAGCGCGTCAGTCGAGAACAATTCGAAAGAGAAGAAATCGAGGCACAAAAGAAGGAAAAAGAGAGAAGATTACGAGCCGAACGCTCCAAAAGAGAATTAAAAGAGCGCGAAAGAATTTTTCGTGAAAAGGAAGAGTCGAGAAGAGCGAAAGTCGAAAAGGCCAGGAGAGAACGCGAAGAACGAGAAAAGGAGTTACGAGAAGCGGAAGACGAGGAGATCGAACTCACGGAATCCGCTCGCGTCAGGATACAGGAATTGAGACGAGCGAGACAAGAACGAGAAGCTTTATTGAGGCAAGCGGAAGAGGAGGAAGAAGAGGAACGTCAGAGACAAGAAGCAGAAGAAAATGAGGCCGTTCCAGCAAACGTCGGATTGCCTCCCGTTTACGACAGGGTTTCCGCTTCCATCGGAAAAGTAATCGTCGGCACCGTGGTGTTGGGGGCGATAGGCTTGATCGTTTCGTCTTACGGAACGGACGCGATGAAGGCGACCGAAACGACCGAAGTCGTTTTAAGAGCCGTGGAAGATCCTTCGGAGAGTTATTGGTCCAACGTCGTTAATTACGGAAAATATTTGGGCTCTCTGGCCGTCGGAGGGGTGACGGGAACCAAAAATTACGTCGTGGGATGGAGCGAAGCCGTCAACGACGCGTTATTGGGAGGGGACAAGATTAAAATCCCCGCCTCCGCCGTTTTGGGCGATTACGCTCCGAAAGGAAAGGATGTTCTTCTGGTGGGAAACAAAAGGACCCTGTTTCCGATTCCTTACGTGGGAAATGCGGATTACATGTCTTCCGTGTTGCACAAGAGGAGAATCGAAGATTTGATGGCAAAAGCGTCCACCGCAAAACCGGAAGACTTTAAGGAAATGGTGTCCGCCGCTTATTACAACATGCTCTCCGATTATTTGGTATTGGGTTCCGGATTAAAAGAATCGGATAGGGAAACGTTCCAAAACATTGTTCGGGATGCGTCGAGTCACTTTTCCGAAACCATAAATAACCCGGATAATTGGGATAACGCCAGTAGATTTTCCGATAGTCTGACCAGTTTACTTTACGACACTATCGAACCTTTCTCCGATTCCATAAGGACGATCGATAAAAACATTGTTTTGGTCAATCTGGACGAATCGTATCAAAATTTGTTCAAATCGTTGCATCCTCTCGCGACGGGCGCGACGAAGGAATTGGATTCTCTTTTGATCACTCACGACGTCGTGATGCATACGCGGTCCGCCTTCGGATTGAACCGGGACTTGTCTCGGGCCAAGAGCATGTTGTTGGATAAAGACTACATCGTTTCTGCTTACGATCAATTGCAAAACGAATTTAAAAAGTCTCCGGTGAGCGCGACCACCTCGGCGCCCGTTCCTTCGCCCGTCGTCGCCGCCGCGCCTGCTCCCGAAAAAACGCGATGGCAGAAATTCTGGCAGAATTTCAAAGAAGGAACGGATTTGAATTTGCCGTTGAGGATAGTTCGTTATTCGCTCACCACTTTTGCTTTTTGGACGGTCGTCAAGGTGGGCGGGTCCTTGTACTCTCACGGTTTCGGCGCTTGGGGAGAAATTGCGTCTCACGCGGTCGACGTTGCCGGCGGAATCGTAAACGCCAACACGCTTTTCGGTGCCGGCGAGTATTGGAGCCTATTCTGGTACGTGTGGCCCGCGATCTCTCCCGTGGGCATCGCCGTACTTTCGAGCTACCTGACGCCCGTCGTCGTGGCGACCGCGAAACTAAGATTCCAACAAAATCCGGTGGTTTGGATAGGCGTATTATCGTGCTTGCAGATCGGCTTCAGTCTCGCGCGACTCGCAGCCGTGGCTTGGCATTACGACATTTTAAACAGCGGAGGCAAAGTGTTGGAGGTTGCGACAAACAAGGAAACTCACCGAGCCGCTTCTTCCGCCGCGGGTTCCGCCGCGGGTTCCGTTATTTATTATTTGGGGGAAAACATCGTAAACCCGTTTTTGAAAGAGTTTGGGTCAAAAACGTATCAAGAGGTGTACGCCGCTTGGTCGCGAGGCACCACGCTGTTCGGGATAGGAGAGCTCGTACAAGCTTTGGGCAACGTCGTTACCGGCATCGCGGCCGTGGGAACGATCTTTAGCATATCCCTGTTCGTGTATTTGACCTTTTTCAGGTCTTCTTCTGGAAACGTCGTTCGAAGGGGGGCTTTGGCGAGTAAACCGAACGCAAAAAGCGGTGGACTTTGGAGCCTAGGCGTCAACGTGTCGACGGCGCTCTTTTACGGATACGGTTCGTTGTTTGCAGGTTATTATTTTTACAAGGGCGGTTTAGGAACGACCTTGGCCGCCGCGACCTTGGGCTTAAAGATTGCAAAGTACTATTCCGACATTTTTACCTCCAAAGATCCGATGAGAACCATAAATCCTAGAGTAATGTCCGGCGTCGGAGAACACGTCGTGCAAAAGTCCGACGTCGCTTACACCGTTTCCCGATGGGCTCAACTTTCCGCATTATTGTTTCAGGTTACAATGTTAATTCACGCAACGTCCAATGTAGGGGGAAACGTCGACGCCGCTCATTTTCTATCCCAAAATGTGGGACTTTGGGCGATAGGTTGGGGAGATTTTTTTTTACATCTCGCCGAAGTGAACACCTATTAAACGAACGAGATATAAAGGCAAAAAATAAATAAACCGTATTTTGTATAGATCCATCGTAGTAGATATGTCGCGTCCTTTCGATCAACAAAGGTCGTCTTATTCTTCTCTTTCGGATCGTCACCGTCTGACGGTGGGTAAAAAGACCACCGCCCCCGAATTTGTAGAACGATTCGTGCCGCCCAGAGGATCGAATTATCCGGCGGAACCGCGAGAAACCAAAACCGCGCATTTTTCGCCCGTCGATCGTAAACTACCGCCTTACGACGCGAGCGACGATCGCGGTCTCGCGTGGAAAGCGAAGGTCGCCATCGCAAAAATGCCTCTCGGTTCTATCGGAGAAAAAGGGGAGGACGCATTGGCCTTGCAGTTTTTCAAATCTTTTATAGATCGCGAATTGAGCTCGAAAGAATTTAAAAACGCCGTAAAGCACGCGGAACATTTGGACACTATAAGAAAATTATTGTTGGGGCTCGACGTTTTTCGAGGCAAGGTCGACGATCCTTCTTTCGACAAGAAACTAAACAAACTGAAAAAGAGCGCGGAAGAAAAGGCGCGCGTCATTTTCGAATGCATAAAGAAGGGTACAGAAGCTTCGGCGAGAGATTTTTTGTCGACCAAAAAAGCTCTCGGGTCTCATCGCGCGCGCGAACGAAGTGACGCGACTTATCCTCCCGGAGGAGGCGTCGCGTTCTTCGAAGCCGTGCTTTCGAACGTTTCTTCCGGCGTGGAAACTTCGTTGTTCGACCCGTTGTACGCGGAATTCATGGCCACCGAAGTTTCTATGCGCGCAAATCGAGAGGAATTGGTTCCTCTCGTTCAACGTCATTTGATTCGACGTTTGAAGAACGAGCATTGCGTTTCGTTGTGGAAGAACGTTTTGGAAAAATCGTCTTCCGTATCCGAGCGATTCGACGGATTGAAAAACGTTTCTCCTTTCGCGCTAAAGGTCGCCACCTTTCACATTTTCGTTCACCTGTTGAAGCACAGGACCGCAGAAATTTTCTGTCTCGAAAACCCTCCTTCGTTGGAACCCGTCGTGACGGAAAGGATCGGTGCCAGGAGAGGAGGAAAAGGACACGTCAAAAAAACCCTAAAAACGTTGAACGAGGCCGACGAAAAGAAATGGTTCGATTTTGTGGATAAAATGTACCTGAATTCCAACAGAAAGGGCGAAGATTTTGCCATCTTTGGAGGCATCAAAGAGAATTTGTACATTTCTAAGGCTTATTCCGTCGAAAATGCTCCAAAAACGCTGACACCCCAAGAGCGCGAATTTTTGAAAGCGGTGGTTTGGATTTTCTCGGATACCAAAGGTCCCAGGATTCAAAAAGAGTCTTTTAGCGAAACGTTTTCTAACGAAATGATCGATGTCATGATGGCCGAATTGAATTGGTTTTTTATGATCGCCGTCGAGGATTTGACGGAACCCGTCGGGGCCACCGAAACCCAATTATTGTCCTTTTTCAAGGACAAACGAACCGCGGTGGACGCGTTTATATCGGACGTTAAAAACAAGATTAATCTCCCCGATCGAAGAGCTCGCATACGCGCAAGTTTTAAAACGTTTTTCGACTCTGCCCTTTCGGCGACGACTAAAGGCGACGAACATCATCGAGACTTAGAACCGGGATACCGCAAATTAATGTCCGGGATAGGAGACGTCGTTTTGGATTGCGTGAGAGACGCGGCGACGGATACGACGTCTACCATAAAACACTATTCGAAACTTTTGAACGCTTCGTTAAATGCAAAGTTATCCAAAAAGGACATATCCAATCGAGAGGCGATATCCGATCAATTCGATGCCGAGTGCTCTCGATTCGCCGAGAGACTAAAACATTACGGTACGAAAAGCGGATTCAAGGGGCCAGTAACCGAAGCGCGTCATTTCGGAGCTTCGTTGAGCCACGTCGCGCCCGGCATGTTGGTGGGCGTCATGTGGCACGCTTACGGCCAAAAATTGGCTTATCATCACGCCGGATTGGATCAAAACCTCTCGTTGACCCAAATTTTAGCAAAGGTTAGAGGCAAGATTCCCGAGTTCGATTTTACCATTTTTACCCCTTACAAAAGTGAAGCGGCGGAAATGCTCAAAAAGCTCGAAAATAACGGCACCGATACGGGCGAAATGTTAAAAATTTTACACGTCAAAGACGAAGGAGGGGCGCAACCGACCGATTTGCTCTCTTGGTTCTCCGATACGAAGGAGAACAAATATCAACGCGTGACGGCCAATTTCATCGTGGTTTTACGATCCGCCATCAAACACTTGGCGAAACCGAAGGAAGAACGATTCGTATTATCCTCCGAAGGTTCTCCGACCGATCTTTCTCCTCTGGAGAAGGTAAATTTGATGCATCGCTTGATGAAAGAAACGCCGGGTTCCGAAAACTTATTCGGAGCGATACTGAAAAGCGAGAAAAGAGGAGATTCCGACGTTTATTACGTTTCGAAAGAATCGAAAGGCGTTTTGACCGATATTATAAAAGTATGGAACGCAAAAGGCGCCGACGCCGATAGTTCTTCTCTGTCTGCCTTTTTGAATCCTTCAAAAACCGACGTTGGAACCACGACAACGACGACGACTACCACCACCAAATCTCCTCCGATTCAAAAGGAAGAGATTGCATCTTCTCGATCGCTTTTAGAAGCCGTACATCCCACCGGCAATTCCACGGATCAGTGTTTTCCCGCACAACAATGGATATCGTACGTTCAACGAGAGAAGCGAGTTCACGATCCGGGCGTTCTAAACTCCGTATTGAAATCCATCGCCTCTGCCCTATCGTTTCTTCCAGAATCGTTGGGCCTGGATCTGTTAAATCCCGAATCCGGAGCGACGGTTCGAGGCGGGTTGAAAGATTGGTTGAGTTGGATGACCTCCTTTCCTACGGCGGAACGGTCGTCGTGGAAAGAAACGATAGGTTCGTTATTACTGCAATTCGGGGTCACCACGGGCGTGTATTATTCGTTGTACGCCTGCTTGGGAATAGACGCGAATACCGCAGACCAAATAGTAGGAACCTGTTTGATGACCATGGGGACCGTTTTCCTGTCCAATACCTTTTACAAATTGGCTTCCGTATTTTGGGACGTTTCCGTGGCCTCGAAAACGCCAGCCAACGAAGACGACGACGAAGAAGAAACGGATCTCGACATTATACGACCAGAAACGAAAAGTACCAAAAGAATCATCGAATCGGGAAAGGACGCTTCTTTTTATCAAGCCTACGCGGAAACCATGGTTCAAGATTTGTTGGGCGTGCGAGAGATTATGGCGGAGGCCGCCTCGAACGACTCGGCCGTTCGAGAAAAACTGTCCGACGTTTTCAACAATAGTTTGGGGTGGATAAGCAAGAGTTTTTTGGACAGCACCGCCAAGACTTATTTTTTGGCCGGAAAAATATCGCTTTATGGGGCGGGAGCCGTTCAAATCGTCATCAATTCTTATTTGAATTATCTTTTGGTCTCTTCGGCGTCTCCGTCCTCGTCTTTGGTGAACGAAGCTTTGGCCTATTTTTCGGGCGTTTCCGGTTTGGCCCTCGCCGCCGTCACTTCCGTGGGATTTTTGATCCTCTTGAAAAACTCTCCCCTGCACAGAAAGGTGGAAGAGAAGAACCGAAGTCTGTGGTCTTCGTTGACGAAAAAGAGCGGATATCCCTTTTTGAGGGAATTGCTAGAAGGAGAACCCGCTCGAACGGTCGGTTCGTACAAGGGCATCGTTTCTCTTCTACCGAGAGTTGCGGAAGGCTTCAAATCTCTCGTGACGCAATTTTCGGAATCCGAAGGCACTCAACTCGCGCTCGTTCTGGGATGGAGCGTTTGGGGTTTTTTGAGCGATAACGCGGCGTTTCGAGACGAAACGGTTTCCACTTTCGTGTCCTGGATCGTTTATTCGAGGTTATCTTGCGTTGGCTCGAAAATCGTAGAAGCTCGAACGCAGGAGATTTCCTTGAAAGGGGTCAGCGGTTTTGGAATATTCGTCTTGCACGTTTTCAAAGCCGTAGTAAACGCCATATTTTATTATCCCGCAAAATTGGGAATGTTCTTGATGGTGGACGCCGCCTTGGCCACGCAGGCCGTTTCCTTTTTTTGGAGGCACAACCACCAATTGCGAGAAAAGGTGCTCAAAACCTCCCCTCGAGAATATTCTTCCGCCGTCGCCGGTCTTTTCGCTTTCGTGGAGAGAAATTTGCCCTCCGACGCGGGTTTCGACTTTGACGTGGACAAATTGTCCTTGTTTAATCCCGTCACCTGGAACGCGTCCGCTTTGGTGGGAGCTTTTCTCATTTTCGAGCTCTTCAGTCTGACTTGGCAACACAAACTGTACGTCGATCAAAAGAGAAGCGCGACCATGGCCGAGAATATAATCTCCAAGTTGAGACACGAAACGTATTTTACCTCTTTGGGTAAACCTCTGTACGAAAAGGAAAAAAAGAGACAATAAAAAAAAATGTATATTTTAACGGCGACCGTAACGTTCTAAACGCAGTCTCAATTCGTACAAACCTTTTGTTTTCTCTTCCAAATCGTTTTTCATTTTTGAAAGGTAAGCCTTTTCCAATTCTTCATTGTCTCCGTCGGACGATAAGTGATTGGATATGCGATCTTCCACCAATTCCTTGTAAATGGGCAAAATGTAATTTTCCACGTAGTTGGTCAATTCGAAAGCTTCTTCATCGAAAACCAATTCGCCCTCGTCCTTTTCGTAAAAATAAAGAGGCCACGCCTTGTTCGTCGTTTTAACATTCTTTCGGCTCATCAATTTTTGCATCTCTTTCAACGGGAAGGAGTTTTTGGTGCGTTTTCCCGAAAACACCGATCGTCGTTTCCTCTTTTCGTTTCTTTCTCTCATCCACCATTTTAAGGCGTCGTAATTGAACGAACAAAAGGAAAAAAAGGTCATGGCCCTTCTCCTGTCGAAAAACATCTTTTCCATTTGTGCCACGGTCACGTCCGTTTTTTCTACCAAATCTATTCTCGCGAGGCCGTAATCGACCCATCGTCCTCCGGCGTACGATTCTATATAATTTATGCCCGCCAAGCATCCGTCGGACATTATCTTACACAATTCTTCCGTCCAATCCTTCGTCGTCGATTCCGTTTTCAAATCGTTCTCGTTAAAATCCTTTCTTCTTCCCAAACCAAAAGTTTCGTTTATCCAAGCCCATTTTTCCGACGACAACTCTTCGAACCTCTTCTTTTCTTTCGTATTTCTTTGCAAGAAACTCATCACGACTCCTATTTCTTTTCCCGAAAGGTGATCCGCGAATCTTCTGGACATGTGTTTTTTCGATTCGCCGTCCGCGGTTCGTTGTTCCCTAAAAGAAACGGATACCACGCCTTTCATCCTCTTGTCTTCCGATCTTTCGACGTTGTAAGACGAAAAATCTCGAAGTCGATCCATGGCAAACCGTCTGGCGTCCGGTTCCTCCCCTTCCACTTCTTCCTCTAAAAAATAATCGTATTCTTCCGGTAAACCCTCGTTTAAATCTGGAAATATGTTTTCTAACGCCTCCAAGAAGGAATTTAACCTATCGTCAAACTTTTGTACGCTTGCGATCAGAGTTTCGCACGTCTCTAAGGACAATTCTTGACATCTGATTATCTGCCACAAATTGTCGAAGCCATCGTTTCTATCTTCTCGGAAAAGAGGTATCCAGTCGTTTATCGACTCGTCCCCCGGACCGAACTTGTAATCTTTTGGTTTCGTGTGAAAGTCGTTCTCGGATTGTTTTTTGCTGTAAATTATCCTGTCTAGAGTCTTGCATAATGCCATCAATTGATTCGTCCCCCTGTCCGCGATTCCCGATTCGCCCCTGTCGGTCATCCACCAAGAATCGGACGTCCCCCTGCTCGCTTCGTTTGCCAACTCGCCCTCGGCGTTGGAAATCGCGTCGTAAACGTAATTCGTCGATTCGGCGTTAGAACCGGGCGAATTCCAAGCCGTAACGGTGGGTTTAAACTCTTCCAATATTCTTCTCTTTTCTTCGTCGAGCCGAACGGACCTGGCCCTGGCTTCTCTCGCTTCCAATTCTCCGACGTTTTTCAATTTTTCCGCAATTTTGAGCAAAAACTCCTTGCATATCGTCCAATGGGATTTGAAAGACAGGTGTTCGAAACACGGTACGTTCAAGATTTCCGTCAACCGAGAATTTTCGCTATTGAATTCTACGTTGCGATAAAAAAAATTGAATAAAAGATTTTGCATCGTTCTTTTCATCAAACGAGAGACAATCTTTTTGGCGCACGCTTTCAAAAGCGACGCCTTGGTCTCGCAAAAAACGGATCTGTAATCCGAAAAGTAACTCATCAAATCGGGATAGGCGGATTGAAATCTCGCAGGACTGGCAAAGTTTTTGGAATCTTCTTCTTCTTCTTCTTCTTCAACGGTTTCCGATATCATTCTTTTCGTGATGGGATTCCTTTTAGAAACGGGTAAATCAATTTTAACGGTAAAATGGTCCGAAAACACGTCCCTTCTGATGTTTTCCAAAATTACGATCCAATCGTCCGTCGAAGGTTCTTCGTCGAAAGAATAAAGTTTTCCGCATATCGCCGTAGACGAGGCCATTCTGACGGACGAGTTTATAAAGCATTTCATCATGATCTTTGCATTTTTTTGGGAAAATTCATCTTTGTCGACGCAAAAGGAATACCTGGAAAGAGAAAACAGTTCTTCGAAAGATCCGCTTTTTGTCAGTTCCGAATCTTCCGCAGAGTGAATCGGTAAGGGTATCATATCGTCTCGCGTCGCCTTGGAAAAGTATCCTTTGATGCCCAGAACCCCCATCAACCATCTTCTCTCCAAAAAACAAGCCCAGACGAATTTCGAAAGCTCCACGATGGGAATCTTTTCGTCCGCATTCGAACTCCCGCGACGATCGCTTTTGGAAACGAATCGAAGCAAGGGTCGACGAATTGCTTTCCATTCTCTTTCCGTCGATAAAGACGAGTTTTTGAGAAAAACGTCCTTCGCGAACGCCTGTCGTTGACGAACGTTTTTGGAAAAATCGTCGTTCAAGAAGGCCGGCCAATTCCCTATCGTCTCTATCAAGCCGTCCAAAACGCCGACTTCAAACTTTCCTTGGGGCATCCATCGCGATACGGCTCTATCGTACGTTATCACTCTAGGGCTCGGGTCTTTGATCGCCCATTCGTTCACGTTCACCTTCTTGACGCCGTTTTTACCGGAAGTTACAGTTACGCCGCCGTAACTCGAAGGAAGAAGCAAACTCTTCGTCAATCTCAAATCGTTTTCTACCTTTTTTTTCAACGGTAGCTTGGAAGTCGACGAGAAGGGGCCCGATAAAAGGCCGTAATAGCTCTTGTGCAAGCCATCGTAATACGTTTCGTATAGAGAAGAGAAAATTTTAGCAACGTAAGGATTCGCCTTTAATTTGAATCTATCGTCTTTTAAAAAGGTCAATTTTTCGACGTTCGGGGTTCCCATGATTTGATTCCCTTTCGACGCGTCCACCGAGAAAAATCCGTCCAGAGAAGTGCAGACCAAATTTAAAACGTCCGTTTTTATCGGAGGCCCTATCGCAAAATATGGATTCGATTCTTTACCGAAAATGGAGGAAATGTTCACTTCCGCCTTTCCGTTCCTGACCCGCAATACGGGTTCTTCGGTTTCGTTCTCGCCGTCCTTCGTGCTTTCGACCTTTTCTTCAAAATTTTCCACAGAATTTAGAACCACCGTGAGCACCTTGTAACAAGCCACCACGTCCGACGTTTCGTTAAATTCCAAAAACCGCTTCGGTTCTTTGAAGGGTGAAAAACCGTCGCCGCCGCCTCCGACTCGATCGTTTCCGGGATAAAGTTCGGAAACGCAGTGGGAGCCGTAAAACGGACCTCTGGTGTTGCAAGCCATCGGAGTGCCGTCCAATCCGAAAAGACTTCTTCCGATCGGATCTTCTTTTTCTTCGTGTTCCACTTTTGCGTTTTCGCCCTCGAACGCCCCTTTTCTTTCCGACAGAAATTTTTCGTACGCTTCTTCTACCCTCTCTATCGCATCTCCTCCGTCCGAATTTCCAAAAGCCGAAATTTGACCGGACCTCAACAGCGATTCCCAACACGCTTTTCCGGCGCACCAAAACCTCGGTCTCTTTTTGACCACGAAAAGGGTCACGGGAGTGGCTTCGTCCAGCGCAACGTTTTTAGAAGCGAAGGGATTCCAGACGAAGTTATCGTAAGATATCAAACTTTTCTGTCCTTGGTAATCGAACCCCGCGTGCCATTCCACCGTGACTCCGGTTTCCGCTTCGCATCTGCGTTCGAATCTCCTCTTTCCTTCCGCGTTCGCGGTTTGTCCTCCGACGTTCAAAAACGACTTTAAAGCGCTTTCCGTTTCCGTTTCTCCGCTGCCCCAACCGTAAAATTCCGACAAATCGACCACATCGTCGGGGTTTTGGCCAGACGTCGCCAGGCCTCCTCCGCCTCCGGTTCTCCTCGTCAGGCTGTTCAACGCCCCTTTTACTATCCTCTTTTGGATCGATAAAAGTCTTTCCAATCTGTCCAATTTTATTCGGGACTGAGAGTCTCTGGCGAAAGCCGTAACGTCTTTCAAATCGCCCCAACAAAGGGATCGGAAAACGGCGCCTTCCTTGATCCCCTCGTCTACATTCGGAAAGACGTCCATCTCTTCCACGCTCATGTTTTTTAGCAAATTTAGACCGTAAAGACCGTTCGATATTTCTCTCAAACGGTCGGCCAAAATGTGCGATCCCACGCCGTCGAACGCGTAACTTTTGAAGGGATAGGGGAACAAATTCACCGTCATGATGCTTGCGCACAAAGCCACTCGAATAAATTTCTTCGCCTCCAAGGCACTTCTTATTGCGTATTCGTCTTCGTTTCTGGATCCCGCAACGTCGTTCGACGGCGCGTTTTCGTGATCCGTAGGGGCGTAATAGGCGGAAGATCCCATCGCTATTCGATTTTCGTCCAAATAAACGCTCAATCCGGATCCCAACGTCGGTAGTATTCCGTCCACTTTTCGAACGGGAGATTTTGCATAATAATAGTCCTCGTTTCCCAAATTCAACACGGAAAAGGGTCTCCTCTTTGGGTCTGCGTATTTCGTATGTCCGTAAAGACGTATCCGCAATGATTCCGTCGCTTTTCCTTCTTCTTCTTCTTCTTCTTTTTCGGGCGTCGACCTGGCTTCCGCTTCTACGCATTGTCTCAACACGGTAGTCCCGTTGTAAAACGCGCATTCCTTTTTCATGTCCTCGTAATTTTCAAAGTCGAAAGGTTCTTCGGACGTTGCTCTATAACCGTCCAAAGCGTTTAGAAACGCTTTTATTATCGCCATGTACTTTAGATCGCAAACGGTCGGAAGTTCCTCGTTTTCAAAAGTGGATTCGGATAAGACGTTTTCGAAGCCGAATCTTCCCACACAAGGATACGATTTTGGACCGGACAGGGCTCCGGATTGTCTTTCTTTTATCATTTTCAGCAACGTCTCGATTAACGAGGATCTGGACGCGACTCCCGACTCCTCCGCCGGTCTTTCTACGCTTTGCATCATCATCAAAAATAAAGGTAATTTGGAGGCCGCGTCC
>Ga0310813_10000264_pt1 | contig 36934 bp, 20 predicted proteins | sample YN3metagenome_FD_203086 | JGI IMG/M metagenome (GOLD analysis project Ga0310813, IMG submission 203086) | Soil microbial communities from experimental microcosm in Duke University, North Carolina, United States - YN3 | ecosystem: Engineered > Artificial ecosystem > Soil microcosm > Unclassified...
TGATGACTTGATACAGGGGAACCAGTGTCATGTCTTGAGACTGTCCCACGGCACGAAACGTTAGCGGCTGCTTGCTATCGGCTTCGACCCATGCGGTAGGCTTGTTTGCGTCGGCGACGATGTCCGGAACCTTGTGCTGATCTGTCGGCTTCGGCTCATAGTCGCCGTACAGCATTTCCTTCGAGACCGCATCGAAGCGGCCGGCGAGAACGAGCGGACCATACATCATTGCCTGCACAGATTGATCGTCGGGCATGGCGTCTATGTGCAATTTCATTGGCAAGCTGAGTTCGATCTTGTCGCCGGTCTTCCAGACGCGTTCGAGCGCGAGATAGCTACTCGGACTCGAGAACACTGGCAACGTCGCTCCATTTACTTTCACGCTTCCGCTCTCGGTCCAGTAAGGAACTCTCAGATTGATGGCAAGCTGTTGAGAATGTTTTGCTGTAATCGTAAGAGTAGTTCCCTGCTGTTCGGGAAAACGGGTTTCTTGCTTGACTTGAAGGCCCTTTTCCGGCCATTCGAGACTAGAGTCAACATAGAGATTTATGTAAAGCGAATCGTCATCGTGGAAGTAGATCGAGTCGGTCAGCTTTGCGTACTCTTCCGATCCGGTTCCGGTGCAGCACCAGAGCGAATCGTACGGCTTGCCGAAAACTTTCCAATATCCCGAGGCCAGAGGCAAGTAGTACATCATAGTGCCGTCATCGGGATTGATTGTGCCGAGACGATGATTGAGCAACAGCCGTTCGTAGTAATCCATGTACCGCGCCTCCGGATTCCAGCCGAACAAGTGGCGTGTCAGCTTCATCATGTTGTAGGCGCAGCAATCTTCGGTTGTATTTGTGCTGAGTTCGGCGGCAAGCTTGCGGGGATCGGTGTTCCAGGATTCATGATTACTCGTTCCGCCCGTGCAATAGCTGCGCTCGCTCACGACTTCGTCCCAAAAATATTCAGCGATGTCGCGATAGTAGCGGTCGCCAGTAAGTTCGTAGTATCGGGCCGCGGCAATCACTTGGGGAATATGCGTGTTCACGTGCAAGCCCTTGAGTTCGTCGCGATGCGCTGCCAGCGGATCGAAAAACCACTTCTTGTCGAAACGCTGGGCAACATGCAGGTAATATCCTTTGCCGGTCACGGCATACAGATTGGAGAGGGTCTCTCCCATGCCGCCGTATTCAGTCCCAAGAATTCGCTGCATGTGGTCATAGCTGAACGAGCCGGTATAGCCAGCCGTCCATCCCGCCATTTTTTCGACGGCTTCAAGCGCCTGTTCATTGCCGGTATACAGATACATGTCGAGGAGTCCGGCCATAATTTTGTGAACTGTGTAGAACGGCGCCCACACGCGTTCGCGATTGCGGAGACGATCGAAGAATTCAACCGGAAATGCGCTGAGATAGCCGCCGTCATTCAAGCCCTTCTGACATTTGGCAAGTTCAGCCACGACCGTGTCGCCATTTTTCTTGAGATCGTCATTGCCAGTGCTCGCGTACATCAAAGCTACAGCGGAAAGGTAGTGGCCTCCGGCGTAATGGCCGCGAAGTTCGCAGTCGGGAGCTTCCCATCCACCCAGCGGTTGGGCGGAACTGGCGATCTTCGCATTGATGCGGAAGGTATGCAGCAAACGGTCGGGAGGAAGCGAATGCAGATACTTTCGATCGGCTTCCATTGCAGCAGTACACGGACCTTGGCCCAGTCGCACCTGCTTCATAGGAAATGGACGGACTTTCCACGGCACTTTCTCGCGGTTGGCGAGTTTGCCATCTTTCACGACGGCGTCAACGACTGGGTCCTGCGCAAAGAGACGTGTCGCTACGAGCGCCGAACCAGCTACGCTGACGGCTGCTGTCGCGAGAAAATTTCTGCGAGAGACTCTGCTGAAAGAAGACATCGGGCAGCTCCGAACCGCTTATTTCCTGCTGGATATTGTATACACTACACTCGTACCGCTCGGAATGCAAAGCGGAGGAGAATTCTAGTGGTGCGGTCAGAGCTATACTGCGCATGGACTTACGCGTCTATGGCTCGCCTACTTTGCCTTATCTCGCTCATCTTTATCTACGTGCACTTTTCATTCGGACAAAACTCCGCCGCAAGCGATCCCGCAGCCACCGCGAAACGGGCCCTTGCACTGGCACAGAAGGGCAAATGTAAAGAAGCGCTGCCCCTGCTGAAAAAGTCGACTTCGCATTTGACGGAGAAGCAGCTGAAATACGAATCGGCAATGGCGACAGCGCGTTGCGCCATGAGCCTTGAACAGGCCGAAGCCGCCGTTGAATCTCTGCTGCTGCTCAATCGTGAGTTCCCTCACGATCCGCAGGTGCTCTATACTACAACTCATTTTTACGGCGAGTTGGCGGTGCGCGCTTCACGGGAGCTCGCGGTGAGCGCGCCGAATTCCGCCGAGGCTCAGCAACTGGAAGCGGAAGCATTCGAGTCGCAGGGCAACTGGGAGAAGGCGACCGCGCAATATCAGAAAATCCTGGAGCAGAATCCGAAAACTCCGGAAATACATTATCGCCTGGGGCGCATTCTTCTCTCGAAGACACCCCCGGATGCCGAGGGCGCGAAGAAAGAATTTGAGCAGGAGCTTGCTATTGATCCGAACAATGCTTCTGCAGAATTCATGCTGGGCGAGACAGCGCGGCAGGCAGGTCAATGGAATGATGCGGCCGAACATTTCTCAAGAGCTGCCAAACTGGACGAAGGCTTCGTTGAGGCGTTCTTGGCGTTGGGCATGTCGCTGAACTCGAGTGGCAAGTTTGCTGACGCCATCGCGCCGCTGGAAAGATACGTCAAGATGCAGCCCGGCGATCCTGCGGGCCATTACCAACTCGCTACTGCATATGCTCGCACCGGCCGCAAACCTGATGCGGACCGCGAAATGGGACTACAGCGGGAAGCGGAAGCCAAAAATCCGCAGCAGGCGCACTGAGTCCATGTCAATAACGCCGAGTCGAACCTTTGACACTGCGCGGATTTGGTCTCGGCGAAATTTTCTGCAGGGATGCGCTTCGGTCATGGCCGCGTGTGGACAGCCGTCCTCGGCCGTCCGGTTGAGCGCAGTTTCACGGTATCTCGCGAGCGTTTTGCCTTCGCTGGCTTCTGGCCAGGAGGACAGCCAAGGGCGACTGTCCCCCCATCCGGATCGCTCTACTCCGGCCTTCGAAGAAATTCCTGTCTCGAAGAGCGGCATCACTTGGACCCACACCAATGGCCGCTCACCCATGGCACATCTTCCCGAGACCGTTGGTGCAGGCTGCGCCTTTCTCGATTACGACAATGACGGATGGATGGATATTTATTTTGTGAATAGCGGGCCGTGTGACTTCTACACCCCCGCGCAGCCACTACGAAATGCTCTTTACCACAACAATCGTGACGGGACGTTTACTGATGTGACTTTGAGAGCGGGCGTGGCTGGGAATGCTTATGGAATGGGAATCGCCGCAGGCGACTACGACGGCGATGGCTTTCCTGATTTGTATGTAACGCAGTATCCGCGCAGCATTCTCTATCACAACAATGGGGATGGCACATTCACAGATGTCACCACCCAAGCCGGTGTTTCGGCTCCCGGATGGGCAACCAGCGCGGTCTGGTTTGACTACGACAACGACGGACAGCTGGATCTCTTCGTCTGTCATTTCGTCGACTACAGCAAAGAGAAGCTCAAGTTCTGCGGCGACAAGCTGACCGGCGAGCGCGTGTATTGCATCCCGACTATCTACGATCCGATGCCATGCTGGCTGTTTCACAATAACGGTGATGGCACGTTTACCGATGTGAGCCGTGAATCGGGAATTGGGCACTCCCTCGCAAAAGCCTGGGGCGTGGTCGCGGCAGACATCAACAACGATGGCTGGATGGATCTTTATGTGACCAACGACACGACTCCGAATTTTCTTTTTGCAAATCGCGGCAGGGGCAAGTTCGAGGAAATAGGAACGCTCGGGGGAGTTGGCGCAAACGCATTTGGCAAGCCCCGCTCTGGCATGGGCGTTGATGCAGCCGACTACGACCAGGACGAGTGGCTCGATCTGTTCGAAGCCAATGTGGACCACGAACTTTTCTCGCTCTATCACAACGACAAAGACGAGGCATTCAGCGATGTGACCCTGCCGGCCGGCATCGGTGATGCCACCCGCATGCTCAGCGGCTGGGGGCTGAAGTTCTTCGATTCTGACAACGACGGAAATCTCGACTTGCTGCTTTGCAACGGCCATCCCGACGACAAGGTGGATGAGCGCATCCCGGGCGTAACTTTCCTTGAGCCGATGCTATTGTTTCGGAATATTGGAAAGAGATTTCAGAATGTCAGCGCCGAGAGCGGTCCGATTTTTTCACGGCCGCTTGCGGGTCGCGGCCTTGCGCTCGGCGACTTCGACAACGACGGATCGGTTGATGTTCTCGTAACCCAGAACAACGGCGCACCGATCCTGCTGCGCAATAACGCCGGAAAGCAAAACCACTGGCTCGGCGTGAAGCTAGTTGGCCGCAAAGCCAACATCGATGCGATCGGGGCGAAGGTGACCTGGCGCTCGGGCGATTTCGAGCGGCACATGTTCAAAGTTGGAGGCGGAAGCTATCTTTCCTCACACGATCCGCGTGTGGTGTTAGGAATTGGGCAGAGAACCAAGATTGATTGGCTGGAAGTACAATGGCCGCAGCCAAGCGGAAAGACGGAACGTTTTAGCGACATACCAATGGATCGGTACATCACGATCGTCGAAGGAGAAGGAAAGTGGAAGTAGGGCGACTTGCGACTCTGGCAACGCTCATCTTCTGCTTCTGTGCTGTCGCTGATGCTCAACTCGCGGTTGATGCCGAATTCGAACTGCGAACGGGAACGTCGTTCACGAGCCAGGGACGTTTTTCTGAAGCCATTCCCCATTTACTTGCCGCGCGGGGCCATGTTGCCAACGAATACGCAGCCAGCTTCAATCTCGCGCTTTGCTATGTGGCGACTGGAGCACCGCAGCGAGCCATTCCAATCTTGGATGAACTTCGCGGGACGAATCACGACAACGCGGATGTGAACAATCTGCTGGCGCAGGCTTACATAGCTGTGGCTCGCGACGATGATGCTTTTCAGGCACTACAGCGAGCGGCATCAATGACACCGAGCAGTGAAAAGCTGTATATGTTCATCGCCGACGCATGCATGCACAAGCAGAATTATGCACTCGGCATGAAGGTTGTCGAACTCGGGCTAAAGAATTTGCCGAACTCTTCGCAGCTGCACTTCGAGCGCGGGATGTTCCTCAGCTTGCTCGATCGCTTCGATGACGCGCGGCAGGATTTCGACCTCGCGCGCAAACTGTCTCCTAATTCGGAAATTGCTTACATTGCCGGTGCACAAGAGGCAATGTTCGAAGGAAAAGTAGTCGAGGCAGTTCGAAGCTCGCGCGAAGGAATCAGCAAGGGGCACCACAATTTCCTCTTGCTTACGCTTTTCGGCGAAGCGCTGCTGCGCTCGGGCATCACACCAGATCAGAAGGAGTTCGACGAAGCTCGCCAGGCGCTGGAAACCGCAGTTGCCGAGCGTCCGAATTACGTGAGTTCGCAGCTTGCCTTGGGAAAGTTGTATTTGCTCGACGGCCGCAGTGCGGATGCGATCACCCGTCTTGAGACAGCCCGCAACCTCAGCCCAAATAATCCGACCGCGTATTCCCAACTCGCAGCCGCCTATCGTAAGCAGGGCGAATTGCAAAAAGCTCAGGATGCGCTTGCGACGTTAGCGAAGCTCAACGAAGCACAAGCGGAGAAAATCAGGTCGACGCCGGGGGAAAGAAAAGCAGGTTACGGCGAAGCCGCGCCGCGGACGCAATAATCCACGCACGCCTTGTGAAGGTAAAACGAGAGGCTCGGCTCTTGGGCTATCAAAACGTGACCCGCGGGAACTTCCGTTCAACAATTCCCTGCCCTTCTTTGATCGCGATAATCTGGTCCGCTTTGAGGTTCGATAGTTTGGTGGTCGTCCCGCTCGGCCAGATGACCTCAAGCAAATCAATTTTCGTTTGTGCGGCCAACCCAAAATGCAGCCGCGGATCCTGCGCCGATTGATAACTCATGCCGCCTTTGCGCTGATCGTACAAAACCAGATCTCCTGCTCTGAGCTTCACGCGCGCGCCGACTCCGTCGCGATTGGACTTGGTCCCGATCAGCAGAATCTCCAGCCAGTGGTTCGCATTGCCGCCATTGTTGCGCAAAAGCTGCGGAGGCTGGCCATTATTGCTGACCAGCATGTCGAGCTGGCCCTCGTTGTCGAAATCGCCGACCGCAGCACCTCGGCTCACGCGCGGTAACGCAAAGTCCGGCCCGAGTTGATCGCTTATATTTTCGAAAATGCCGTGTCCGCTGTTGTGGAACGTGAGCTTCGACTCAGCGTACTTGGTGTCAGCGTGGTAGCGCTCGATATTGTCGAGCACGTGGCCATTGGCCATGAAAAGGTCAATGCGGCCATCGTTGTCGTAGTCGAAAAAGCGTGTGCCGAACCCGCTCATGTGGAATGTTGCGTAACCCAGCTTCGAGCGGAAGGTCGCGTCGTCGAATGAGCCGTCGCCAAGGTTCTGGTAGAAACGCGCCAGTTGCATGTCGAGATGCGTGACGACGAGATCCATGCGGCCGGTTCCGTTCGTGTCGGCTGCGTCGCACCCCATCCCGGCTTCGAACTGACCATCACCGCTGACAGCAACCCCCGCTAGATATCCGACTTCGCTAAAGGTCCCATTGCGATTGTTATGGAACAGAAAGTTCGGCATGTGATCGTTGGCAATGAAGACATCCTGCCAGCCGTCGTTGTCGTAATCGAAGGTGACAACGCCGAGCCCGTTGCCGGCCTTCATGCCGATACCTGATGACTTGCTCACGTCTGTAAATGTTCCGTCACCTTTGTTGTGGAAGAGCGTAGGCGGTTGCGGATTGAAGTCGTCGGGATGGCAGTAGCTGCGCATTCCCGGCCCACGATCGCCGCAATAGAAGTTGCGCTCAGGCGACCAGTCCACATAGTTCGCGATCACCAGATCGAGACGTCCATCATTGTCGTAGTCGAACCATGCCGCACTCGATGACCAGCGGCCCGTATTAGCGACCCCCGCCTTCGCGGTCGTGTCCGCAAACGTGCCGTCACCGTTGTTGTGATACAGAATGCAGCGCCCATATCCGCAGACGAACAAGTCAGGAAAGCCATCGTTGTCATAGTCGCCGACCGCCACGCCCATACCGAACAAGCATTCGGCGCCGACTCCAGCTTTGAGGGTCACGTCTGTAAAACTGCCATCACCGTTGTTCCGGTAGAGCGCGCTTCGCAGAGGACGAGCTGGTTTGTAGGCGGGGGTACCGGAGCTGTTCACCAAGTATAAGTCCAACAGGCCGTCCTGGTTGTAGTCAATCCAGCCGCAGCCGGATCCCATAGTCTCGATCAGGAACTTCTGCGGCGACGCGGCGTTGTCGTGGGTGAAGGTGATCCCGGCGGAGCGCGCGGTGTCGAGGAATACCGCGTGCTTTGAGGTGCCCCACTCCCTTCGACCAACGCCCGCAGTGACAGCTAACGAACCCAGAGATTTCAACAAATTGCGGCGGGAGACTTTTTTCACGGCGATTCGTCCAAACCGGTGATCTTAAACGCTAGGTGTCAATTCCTCGCCCGTCTTCCTCATCCGAGCGTGCGGTACAGCTGGCGTCCTCGGAAGAACTGTCTGCAATCGGTGATTCTGTTAGGCGCACCTGGCTCTGCCAAATTTAGCTTGACAATGATTCCGAATAAAGTATACAAAATCCAACCAGTGGGAGAACGTTTCCCCGATTGAGCGTGTCCTCAGCTCGGCGTTTTCTCCTCGTGGATCTTGCTTGAACGACTCTGTCGCAGGAGGCTCTATGTCCCGCAGGTACGCCGTTTCCGCCCTGTCTCTCGCCGCAACCGTTTTAGCCTTAGTTTGGCTTCTTCCCGGCGCAATCGCGCAGCACGGATCGGAGGGCACCGTTTCTGTTACGGTTCTAGATCCGAGCGGGAGCGTCGTGGACGGCGCGCAACTCGAGCTGCGAGACCTAGCCACCAATACAACACGAACGGCGCAGACCGAAGGAAATGGCGTCTACACGTTCGTGAATCTACCACTCGGCAACTACAAGCTGACTGTTTCGAAGCAGGGCTTTAAGTCTCACGTAGTTGACACTGTGATTGTGCAAGCCACGAAGACTACCGATGTCAAAGCGACGTTGGAAGTCGGGGCCTTGGCCGAAATGGTTGAAGTCACCGCCGCCGCGGCACCACTGATTGAGACTTCTTCCTCGGCCATCGGCAATGTGATCGACTTGAAGCAAATCGAAGATCTGCCTCTTCAGGGTCGCAACCTCACGACGCTAACGCAACTCGTGCCTGGATACACCGGCACTCTGGATGACGGCGGTGGGACTTGGAATGGTCTGCCCTCAATCGCACAAGGCAACAATATCGACGGTGTGCAGGGTAGCGCTGGCCGCATGAAGTTTGGCGGAGCCGCGGCACCTGCCGTTGAACCACGAATCGAAAATATTCAAGAAATGACGGTGCAGACAGACCAGCTTGATCTGAACCAGGGCTATGGCACCTCGAGCATGCAGATCAATTTTGTAACCCGGAGAGGCTCCAACGCGTTCCACGGTCGCTTGTACGAGGATTTTCAAAACGCAGCTCTAAACGCGACGGATTGGCAGAGCGATTTTCTGAACGCACAGACCCCCGGATCGGTGCCGGCGCCGCATCTCATCTTGAACGAGTTCGGAGGCAGCATCGGCGGACCCGTGATCAAAAATAAGCTGTTCTTTTTTGGGGGGCTCTCTTTTTACCGAAGACCCTCGCAGCAGTTAGCTTTCGCGCAAGTCATCTCTCCAGCAGCCCAGACCGGAATGTTCAGTTACATAGACAAGAACGGTGCCCCGCAGACGGTTGATTTATTTACGTTAGCGGCCAATTGTACGACTTGCGGATCTACTCCATTGCCAACAACCGTAAGTTCAGTGACCAGCGGCCAGCTGAACAATATCAATAGTGCTATAAAGCTCGGAGCGGTTAGTCCGGATTCTGATCCGAGTTTCGTTGATCTGCGCTGGCATGCACCTACACCTGACAACCATTACTATCCGACCGTTCGTGTGGACTACAACATGAACGATCGCATGCGTTTCAACGTGGCATGGAATTACACCCATACCGATCAGCCCGGAGGGGTTCTCCAAGCCCTTCCGGGTAGCGCCTTCTCAAATACCGGCGCTGCGAGCAAGTTCAAGAGCTACACGGCGGCCTTTGGCTTTGACTGGACGATTTCCCGAAGCATAGTGAACGAGTTTCGTGGAGGCTTTCTCTACAACGGGAACTTTTTTGGCTATAACGCAAAGACGCCAAAACCGGGGGATTTTATCGTTGCATGGAATCCCATTGTTCCCGTGAATGCCGTCAACCAAGGAGGCACTGCATTCGTGACGCCGGTAGGATCGTATTACCCCCTCTTCAACGCTTCCGACACAATGACGTGGCAGAAGCACTCACATACCCTGAATTTTGGGTTTTCGTGGTGGCGTGAACAGAACCATTACTATAACGGAGTATCCGGATTTCCGACGGTTACCCTTGGATTGGCAGGGCAGGACCCTGCCGTGAATGCCTTCACTACCAGCACATTGCCGAACTCGGCGGGCACCAATGCCGTTTCTGAGGCACAGGCAATCTACGCAAGCTTGGTTGGACGGATCAATGGCGCCAACGGCACCTATGTCTACGAGCAGAAAGCAAACTCTTACTGCAATGACGGTACTAATCCGGCCTGTATTGCGGCCTACAATCTTGATGAGTTGCAGAAGAGCTTTGGCCTCTTCGTCCAAGACTCATATCGCTTCAGGCCGACGTTGACTCTGAATTACGGACTGCGTTGGGACTTCACTTGGCCCGACCGTGACTTGACCAATGCCTACCATTCGGCTACGCCAGATGCGATTTGGGGACCATCGGGAATAAACAACCTCTTCAATCCTGGTGTGCTCAAAGGTACGAACAGTCCAACGCTGACCCAAAACAGCGCGCCAGCAAAACCCTGGTACGTTGCCCCGCAGCCCGCTGTGGGAATCGCGTGGAATCCGCAGACATTGGGGGGCAACACAGTGATCCGCGCAGGATTCGCTCTGCGTAGGTTCACAGAACCGCAGCAGTACTTCTGGAATCAGGCTTCAGATTACGGTTCATTCTATTTTCAGGGCTTCTCGTTTAACCCGCAGGCGGTTGGCGGGGGCACACAGCCACCTGGGACGTTTGCGCCCGGAACCCTATCACTGGACAACGACCTAGGTACAATCACTGGACTCGGCTGCAGCTCATCGCCGCTCCAGTACGCCTGCAATCCGCCTCAGTATCACGTCACCGAGCCGGAATCGGATTTCACGTTTATTGGTAACACTCCGGGGGTGAACGGCGTCGATAGTCATATCAAGCAGCCTTATACAGAATCGTGGAACCTTGGCATCCAACACCAGCTCGGCAACTCTCGTGCGATAGAAGTCCGCTACATCGGGAACCGCAGCCTGCGACAGTGGATCACGATCAATCCGAACGAAGTCAATATCTTCGAGAACGGGTTCCTGCAGGAATTCAAAAATGCGCAATCGAACCTTGCGCTGAATGGCGGGGCTTCTTTTGCGGACAGCAGCAACGGCGGCGTGCCAGGCACCATACCTCTGCCGATCATGAATGCTGCGTTCTCCAGCGACACCAGCCAGTTTACAAATGGTGGATTCATTAACCAGCTGCAGACTGGGCAGGCGGGAGGCTTCGCCAATACGCTGGCCACTACACCGCTTTGGTTCTGTGACATGGTCGGGAGCTCGGCATTTAGTCCATGCGCAACGAATGCGGGCATCAATGTCGCCGGCGCTGGCTATCCGATCAATTTCTTCCAAGTGAATCCTTATGCCATCGGAACCGGATTCGTGTTCAGTCAGTTAGTCTCCGAGGGATCGTCGAATTATCACGGACTGCAATTCGATTTCCGTCAGCGAAGCTGGCATGGTTTGCAGTTCGACGCGAACTATACCTGGTCACATACACTCGGCATCACGACTCAGAACAACTGGCAAGGGCAGGTGAGCTCATATACGTTGCGCAACATGCGGTTGAGTTATGGGCCGGCGCTGTTTGATATCCGCCACTCGATCCACATCAGCGGGACATATGACCTGCCATTTGGCAAGGGCAAGACCTTTGTTTCGAACAAGGCACTGGATCGGATTGTGGGCGGATGGACGATTGGTACAATCTTCACCTTGCAAACCGGCAATCCGTTCCCGATCGCAGGCGGCAACGGTAGTGCGAACGCCACTTTCAACGATTACGGAGACGGAGGAGTGGTTCTTAATGGTGTCACCGTCTCCCAGCTCCAGAGCTCAGTCGGCGTCTACCCCACTCCTGCTGCGGGTACAGGTCAACTACCGCCTCCCACCGTCGACTTCATCAACCCTAAGTATCTCGCGAACAACGGTGCGGGTGGTGGTGCGAACCAGTCTTTCATTGCGCCTAACATGAACCCCGGTACAATAGCGCGTCCGATTTGGCTCTACGGTCCGCACTTTATCAATACCGATCTTTCGTTATCGAAGCACGTTCCGATTACCGAAAGAGTCAGCTTTAGCCTGCAAGCGGAAGCATTGAACGCGTTCAACCATCCTAGCTTCCAGGTAGGTGCAGGATCTGGCTGCTCCTATTACTGCTACGCCAATGGCAACTGGCAGTTTCCGTGGGCCCAACTCGCTGGCTTTGGAATTGGTGGGCTCTCTCCCAGCTACCATCCCAGAGTGTTGGAGCTGAGGGCAAATGTCGAGTTCTGAGTCGTTTTTATCTTGCAGGGCGGTTCAGAGCCGCTCCTTCAGCTTCAGCGTAAGCTGAGTTAAGACGAAGCCCTTCGCTCCTGCACTGCCTGCTTGAGAGATTGCCCCGCGTACTGGATATGTTGCTTCATCAGTTTGCAGGCGTCGGCCACATTGCGTTGGCGACAGAGGTCCAGGATCTGATGGTGCTCTTCATTGGCGCGCTTGATGCCATGCGTGAGATATAGCTGCAGCCGGGTGTAGCGCTCTCCGCTGTTGTTTACGTTGCGAATGACCGTCATCGTATAGGGACGCTCGGCGCGCGAGTAGAGAATCGAGTGGAACTGCCAGTTTAGGCGTCCCCACGAGAAGAGATGATCTTCGTGCTGCAACTCGCTTTCGTAGCGACGCAGCACAACGTCGGCATCGGAGAAGTCGCTGTCGGTCAGGCGGGGAATGGAATGTTTCAGGATCTCCGGCTCGAGTAAGGCGCGAATGGTGAATAACTCTTCTATATCTGTCGGAGAAAGCGCCGGTACGATCGCGCCGCGGTTGGGAACGATCGTGATCAGTCCTTCGGCGTCGAGTTGGCGCAGGGCTTCGCGCACCGGAATGCGGCTCACCTGGTATTGCATGGCGATCGCGTCCTGGCGAAGCTGAGCACCTTCGGGGATGGTGCCGCGGATGATTTCTTCGCGTAGTTTATCGGCAACCGCGGAGGTCAACGATTGGCGCGGAATTGCAGTTTCTGTCGTGGCCACGACGTTCATATTAGCCCAACAGCTTAATAAAGAGGAGTTCGCCGCATTCAGTCAGAGCGAAGGCGGCAAACGTCTTGACTGCTGGATATTGTATACATAATATTGGGTTTGGTCCGTATTCATCAGCAGCGGGAAATTTAAATTTGCAGCGTAAACTCTTGGCGATATTGTAGTTGGTAACAATTCGGTCAATAAATGGAAGCGCGATACCAAGTCGGGGAAAACGAGCCTGCTACTTCAACGCGACGGCCAGCTCATAAAGATATTCGCCGGGTGCATGTCGTCGAATCACATACTGGCGGAGAACCCACGCGATTGGTAGTCGCTGGGGGGCCCGACTTGGGACGCGGGTCAATGGCCGACCGCCTGAAACACTTCCGCGCAGATTACGATCTTTTCCGTTCGGCGGTTGTGAATGAACCTCGCGGTTCTGACGTCGTGGTGGGCGCACTTCTCTGCGAGCCGCAAAACACGACATGTTCCGCGGGAGTTATTTTTTTCAATAACGTTGGCTACTTGGGAATGTGCGGGCACGGAACCATCGGGTTGGTCGCTTCGTTGGCGCACATGGGAAGGATCGAAGCGGGCGAGCATCGTATTGAAACTCCTGTCGGCATCGTCACCGCAACTCTGCACAACTCCGGCGACGTTACAGTTGAGAACGTCGTGAGCTATCGCAAGGCAGCGAATATCGCAGTGGATGTACCCTACGTCGGAACTGTGCAAGGCGACGTCGCGTGGGGTGGAAACTGGTTTTTTCTGACTGAAGATCATGTCTTCGATCTCTCTCTGAAGAATGTTGAGCCGCTAACAAAATTCACCTGGGCGGTTCGACAGGCATTAAATGCCGCTGAAATCACAGGCGGCGGGCATGAAATCGATCACATCGAGTTATTCGGAGCATCGTCAACTCCCGGTGTTGACAGTAAGAACTTCGTGTTGTGTCCGGGCAAAGCTTACGATCGTTCTCCCTGCGGCACTGGGACCAGCGCCAAACTCGCGTGTCTGTATGCAGACGGAAAGTTGCGCGAAGGAGATGTGTGGCGCCAGGAGAGCATCGTGGGCAGCGTTTTTGAGGGCAGAATCAAGGTACGGGACGGTAATGTTTATCCGAGCATCACCGGCTCGGCATACGTGAATGCCGAGAGCGAGTTGTTGCTTGACCCGCGAGATCCTTTCTGCCACGGCATTCGAGCATGAGCTCTGCAATTTTTGATGTAGTGATCGTCGGTGCGGGAATTGTGGGTGCAGCATGCGCCGACGAGTGCTCCCGGCTGGGAATGCAGGTTGCGGTCGTGGAGCAGGATGCGGTTGGCGGCGGGGCGACCGCTGCCGGCATGGGACACATTGTCACGATGGACGACTCCGATGCACAGTTCGCGCTCACTCGATATTCGCAGACGCTTTGGCAAGCGTTACGTCTGGAACTTCCGCGCGACGTGGAGTACGAACAATGCGGAACTATTTGGGTGGCTGCGGATGACGACGAAATGAAGGAAGTCTTTCGCAAGCGCGCATATTACGGCCAGCGCAACGTTCCTGTTGAGGTGCTGAACTCACGAGAGCTGGAATGCCTGGAGCCCAACCTGCGCAAGGGAATGGCGGGCGGACTGCTGGTTTCTGAAGACGCGGTGCTCTATCCACCATGCGCAGCGCGATTCCTGATTGAGCGCGCACAAAGCCGAGGCGCCAAGCTGTATTTCGGCGCGACGGTTGTAATGCTAGGTGGCGGAGACGTCCGCCTGGCGAATGGAACCGTCTTATCCGCGGCAACGATCGTCAATGCGGCAGGAACGTGGGCGACGACACTTACGCCAGGAATCTCGGTGAAAAAGCGCAAAGGCCAACTGGTCATTACCGATCGCTACCCGGGATTTGTTCGTCATCAATTAGTTGAACTTGGATATCTCAAGCGCGCCCATTCTGTGAACGCCGATTCTGTCGCTTTCAATGTTCAGCCGCGACAGACTGGGCAACTGCTGATTGGATCATCGAGACAATATGGCTCAGAAACCAAGCATGTGGATTTTGAAATCCTGAGTCGCATGATTGAGCGCGCACAGCATTACTTGCCTTCGCTCGCGAGTGCTTCCGCAATCCGTGTCTGGACGGGATTCCGCGCCGCCACTCCCGACAAGCTGCCGCTGATCGGGACATGGCCACCGGATTCGACGGTGTATCTCGCAACGGGGCATGAAGGATTGGGAATCACGACTTCTCTGGGAACGGCCAAGTTGCTCGCTGCACAGCTGACCGGCGGGAAGAGTGAAATTCCGGCGGCGCCATATTCGCCATCACGAACGACGAGCCTGGAGCATGCACATGCCTGAGCAGATCACCGTCGCAATCAATGGCAGCAGCGTAGTTGTGCCTGCTGGCGTAACCGTTGCTGCGGCCATGGCACTCGCGGGTGTGCCGTGCAGGACGTCTGCCACCGGGGAACCGCGTGGCGCGTTGTGCGCAATGGGAATCTGCTTCGAATGCCGTGCGCGTATTGACGGCGTACCGCACCGGCGCAGCTGCCAAATTCGTTGCTCGGCAGGAATGCAGGTCAGCACCGATGATTAGCGTTGGAAAACAATTCGACGTGGTGGTTGTCGGTGGCGGTCCTGCAGGTCTGGCCGCGGCGGTGTGCGCCTCGGAGCAGGGCGCCCGCGTGGCACTTGTTGACGACAATCCCAAACTCGGCGGGCAAATCTGGCGAACCGGACTCGTCGACGCCGGCAAAGAACTCGCGGATTGGTCGCGGAGATTGATTTCAGGCGGTGTCGAGATTTTGTCCGGCGCGCGAGTGTTTGACGGTCCCAGGCCCGATATCGTGCGCGCGGAAACTGACCAGGGTCTCCTCGCAATCGGATATCGAAAACTGGTTCTCGCCACAGGCGCTAGAGAGCGGTTCCTGCCGTTTCCCAGGTGGACTTTGCCAAACGTGATGGGCGCCGGAGCGCTGCAGGCTTTTGTTAAATCGGGTTTTCCGATTGCCGGCAAGCGAGTGGTAGTCGCCGGCACTGGTCCATTGCTGCTCGCTGTTGCCGCATACCTGCGAGGCAAAGGTGCAGAGATCGCGATGATTTGTGAGCAGGCATCGCGAGCATCATTAGCGACGTTTAGTTTGTCGCTACTTGGGCATAGACAAAAGATCGCGCAAGGATTGTCGCTTCGAAAGGAATTAGCCGGAGTTCCCTTCCGCACAAGTTGCTGGCCCATTGCAGCGGCAGGTAATGGCGTGCTCAAGGCGGTGCTGATATCGAAAGGCGCGAACTTCCAAAAAATTGACTGTGATTTTCTCGCTTGCGGATTTCACCTGGTCCCGAACACTGAATTGCCTGCTCTCCTGGGATGCCGCTTGCGAGATGGCTTTGTGGAGGTCGACCGGCTTCAACAGACCTCCATGCCAGGAGTCTATTGCGCAGGCGAGCCTACCGGAATCGGCGGCGTGGAATTGTCGGTGGTCGAAGGCCAGGTCGCAGGACTTGCCGCCGTCGGTCGAGAAGACGCTGCAGAAAGGCTATTTGGCGAAGGCCGAAAACTGCGCAAGTTCGCCCACGCATTGGAGCGTGCATTCGCGCTCCGCCCGGAGCTGAAAAGTACCTGTCTGCCGGAGACGATTGTTTGTCGTTGCGAAGATGTGACCTACGCTCGCCTGAAGCCGTACAGCTCATGGCGCGCGGCAAAGCTGCAATCCCGTTGTGGCATGGGGCCGTGCCAGGGCCGCGTCTGCGGGCCCGCGACGGAGTTTCTGTTCGGGTGGGCGCAGGACTCGGTTCGGCCGCCAGTGTTCCCCACTCGGATTGAATCTCTGGTCGTAAGCGCTTCTGAGGCAGAGCAGCCTATCGTGCACTGATGCGAGGAACTCGATGAACTGGAATGGCGTAATGCCGGCGATCACAACCTGTTTCGACGCGAAGCTTGAAGTCGACCACAACTTCATGGCGAAGCACTGCAACTGGCTTCTCGATAACGGATGCACTGGTATTGTGACGCTCGGGTCTCTGGGAGAAGGCGCAACACTGTCCAACGAAGAGAAAGGTGAAATTCTCCGGAACTCTGTCAAAGCAGTGCGTGGCCGAGCACCCGTGCTGGCTTCGATTTCCGCGCTTTCAACGGGCGAGGCGGTGTCGCTCGCCAAAGATGCCGCCGAAATGGGTTGTGATGCGTTGATGGTGTTACCTCCCTACGTGTACCAGGGGGACTGGCGCGAGATGAAGACGCATGTCGCAGCCGTGTTTCGCGCGACTCCGCTCGCCTGCATGCTCTACAACAATCCGGTTGCATACGGAACCGACTTTCTTCCCGAGCAGATTCAGGAACTTGCAGAGGAACACCCGAATTTTGAGTCGGTAAAAGAGTCGAGTACTGATGCGCGCCGCGTGAGCGCAATACGCGCTTTACTCGGAGACAGACTTGAAATATTTGTGGGCGTCGACGATGCCATTCTCGAAGGAATTGGCGTTGGCGCGTCAGGCTGGATCGCGGGGCTTGCCAACGCCCTGCCGCGTGAATCGGTAGACCTGTTCAATTACGCGAGGAACAGCGAACAAGAAAAAGCGTTCGACCTGTACCGCTGGTTTTTACCCCTGCTGCGCATGGATACTGTCCCGGAATTTGTACAACTCATCAAGCTGGTTCAAGCGGAAGTTGGAATGGGCAACGCGCGTGTGCGTGCGCCGCGATTGGAGTTGACCGGGGCGAAGTTGGAACAAACCCGTGCCATTATCCGAACCGCCCTGAACACTCGCCCACGCGTAACGAATGGACACGCTGTCCCTGCAAACTGATACTCCTACATGAATACGTTCAGAACACTAGTGCACATCAGTCTTGTTTTTGTCGGCGCTCTGGCAGCTTCCGCCGAGGACAAACTCGCGGCCACGCCGCCAATGGGATGGAACAGCTGGAACCATTTCGCGGACAAAGTTGATGATAAAACTGTTCGCGAAACCGCCGAAGCGCTGGTCTCGACCGGACTCAAAGCCGCCGGGTACATCTATCTCAACATTGACGACACCTGGGAAGGCGACCGGGATAAGGATGGAGTAATCCATCCGAACCAGAAATTTCCTGACATGAAGGCCCTTGCAGACTACGTCCACGGCAAGGGGTTGAAGCTTGGCATTTACTCATCGCCGGGGCCAAAGACATGCGCGGGTTTTGAAGGCAGTCTTGGGCATGAAGAGCAGGATGCGCGGACCTATGCGCAATGGGGAATCGACTATCTGAAATACGACTGGTGCCAGCAGCCGCCCGCGAATGTCGAGCAAATGAAGACCGCCTATTCGAAGATGCACGAGGCCTTGGCGAAAACAGGGCGGCCAATTGTCCTGAGCCTCTGCCAATACGGCTGGAACAAAGTTTGGGAGTGGGGCCCATCTGTCGGAGGCAATCTGTGGCGGACCACTGGCGACATCAGTGATCGCTATGCGGTCATGGCGGAGATTGGCTTCAACCAGAATGGCCTCGAACATTTCGCTGGCCCGGGACATTGGAACGATCCCGACATGCTGGAAGTTGGAAACGGCGGAATGAATGAAGACGAATACAGGACCCATTTCAGCCTGTGGGCCATACTGGCCGCGCCACTCATTGCAGGAAATGATCTGAACAAGATGACGCCTTACACGGTCGAGATTCTGACCAATCGAGAATTAATTGCCGTCGATCAAGACCCGGCAGGAAAGCAGGGCTTCCGAATCGCGCAAGAAGGTCCGTTTGAAGTCTGGATGAAGACCATGGCCGACGGAAGCAAAGTCGTAGGGTTGTTCAATCGACAGCGCACGGTGGAGCAGATGTCGGTAAGCTTCGCGCAAATCGGTATTTCCGGCGACGCAGGCGTGCGTGATCTCTGGTTAAAGAAAGATTTGGGAAGTTTCAAAGAGAAGTACAGCGCATATGTGCCAGCGCATGGCGTGGTGCTGGTGCGCATCACCGAGAAATAAGAGAACCTTCAGGAGCTTTCCTCTATGCGGCATCGACGAGCGCCGTCGGTTGCGAGTTTGTGTTCCCTGGTCACTTCCCTGCTGTTGTTTGCATGCTCGCTCAGTTTCGCGCAGGGCACGGTGCAAGAGTACGAACGCGCCCGACAGTTCCTCCCCGGAAATTTACGGCATTCAATCTACGTCGCCGAAGTTTCTCCGCATTGGCTCGATAAGGACAATCGCTTCTGGTATCACAAAGTCAGCCCAAAAGGCGGCGAATTTATTCTGGTTGACGCCGAGCACAATACTGCTGGGCCGGCATTCGATCACGAGAAACTCGCCGCAACGCTGGGCCGGGTTACCCACCGCGAGTTTTCCGCTACTGACCTGCCCTTCGACTCGATTGACTTCTCGGATGACCAGAAATCTCTTCGATTCCATTTGGAAGGTTCCCAATGGACCTGCACGCTCAGCGATTACGAATGCAAATCTGTAGCTTCAGATGAATCGGAAGAGGCAGTCTCGCCGGACAAGAAATGGAAGGCCTTCGTCAAAGATCACAATTTGTACGTGAAAAGTGTTTCCACGGGCGCTGAGGCCCAACTCACAACCGACGGTGTGAGCGGATGTGACTACGCAACTCCACTCCCGACGCTCAGGCTTCTGGTGGAGCAAGGAACTGACGAGCCGAAACAGCCTGCTGCTGTTTTCTGGTCGCCCGACTCAACCAGGCTGATCAGCTACCGGACCGATTCGCGGGCCTCTGCGCGCTTTACAAGCATTCAGTTTGTTCCACCAGATCAGCTCCGGCCCAAAGCCTACAACGTTGTCTATCCATTGCCTGGTGAAGTGCTCGCAAAATCCGAACCTGTCATCTTCGAGATTCCCTCAGGAAAACGGATTGATGTGAAGTCACCGCCAATCGAGCTCCCGTTTCAGGATGGGCCCGGCTTTGAATGGTCTCCCAACAGCAAGACGATTTTCTATGACTACGATGAGCGCGGGTTCAAAACCAAGGAGATTCGCACCATCGATCCGGAAACCGGCGAGCAGAAAGTCGTGCTGCGTGAACACTCCGATCAATACGTTGATCCCGGAGAGACTTTCTATCGCTTTGATCACGCGACCGGCGAAGTGATCCTCGCCTCCGAGCGCGACGGCTGGAACCATCTTTATCTATACAACAAAGCTGGACAACTCCTAAACCAAATCACGCAGGGACCCTGGGTTGTTCGTCAAATCGAATACATTGATGAAAAGAATCGGCGCGTGTTCTTTCTCGCCGGAGGACGCGAAAAGAATGAGGATCCCTACCAGACGCATCTCTACAGCATCGCCTTCGATGGAAAAGGTTTGACCCTGCTGACATCGGAGAATGCCAATCATTCCGTCAGCGTTTCGCCGGACGGAACGTTTTTTGTGGACACCTATTCGGGTGTCGATCTTCCCAGCCAGTCCGTTTTACGAAGATCGAAAGATGGCTCCGAAGTGCGCGTCTTGGAGAAGTCAGAAATTAGCGCTGTGCAGCAGACAGGCTGGAAATTCGCCGAGCCATTCCAAGGCAAGGCTGCCGACGCCGCCACCGACCTGTATGCCCTCATCTGGAAGCCGTCGAACTTCGATCCCGCAAAAAAGTATCCCATCGTTGAGCACGTCTATACCGGCCCACAAGACTTCTTCGTCCCGAAGACGTTTGGTGGAACATTACGCCTGCAATCCGTAGCTGAGTTGGGATTCATCGTCGTCATGATCGACGGCCGCGGAACTGCCGGCCGCTCACGTTCATTTCACTGGTTTTCGTACAGGAACCTCGGTGGCGCTTTTGAAGATCACGTTGCCATGATCAAACAAATGGCGGCGCGCTTTCCCTTTATGGACGTTGATCGCGTCGGGATTTTCGGTACGTCAGCCGGAGGTTATGGCGCAGCTCACGCGATGCTGGCATATCCCGACTTTTACAAAGTTGGCGTGACCATCTCGGGCGATCACGATGCACGACTGGATAAAGCGTGGTGGAACGAAGCTTACCAGGGATATCCAGTTCAGGATGACTATGCCTCGCAGTCGAATGTCACGATGGCAAGCCACTTACAAGGGCATCTGCTGATCGAGCACGGTGATATTGACGACAACGTTCATCCGGTTGAGACCATGCGCTTCGTAGATGCTCTGATGAGCGCCAACAAGGATTTCGACATGCTGCTAGTGCCAAATATGTATCACGGAGAAAGCGGGCCACACGCGCCGTATCTGGTGAAGCGGCGATGGGACTACTTTGTAAAGTATCTACTCGGCGTGACGCCGCCGAAGGACTTTTCGCTCAGTGAGGAGGACCTGTCGCGCGGTCCGCGCCGGCAGCCAGTCGAACACACCATGCATTGATCTTATTGTCCGCTGAGTGCGGACAGCGTTGCCGATCAGAACCGCTGTTACAGACTGAACTCGAAAGAGTGACCCATGGGCAAGTACTACAACCGTCGAGAAGCACTGAAGACAATGGCGGCTGCTTCCGCCGCTGCAATGCTGCCTGCGACTGTGTCGGCACAGAGTACGCAGGCCGAGGAAAATGAAATTGAAATCCGGCTGACTTCGATCAGCCAGAACACTTTAAGGCTGACACTGCTTCCGATCCGCAATGGCAACGTCGGCGCGATTTCCAACGACGGATCGCTGGTAAAAACAAATTGGGGCCCTCCGACCGCAACCTTACGCGGCGATGTTCGTGATCGCGCTGTCAAGTGCGGAGCGCTGAACGTGCACATAAATGCCAGCCCGCTCACTTTCACGCTTACTAACTCAAATGAAGCGCTCTTACAGAAACTGACCATCACCTCTTCGGACGGAAGTATTTCGTTCCTCACTGGAGATTCTCCTCTCCTCGGTCTCGGGGAAGGCGGCCCGCAATTCGACCGTCGCGGTTCAGTGGACGAAATGCGCAGCGGCCAGGGCGGCTATAAGCTGGGCACGCATGGCGGCCGTGTCCCTATTCCCTGGATCATCGGCACTTCCGGTTGGGCGATGTTCATTCACCAGCCGTTCGGAAAATTCGACTTCACGGGAGCGGAAAGTAAGTTTGTGCCGAGTTCGCAGCAAGATACACTGCCGTTGGATCTCTTCTTTATAGGCGCTGCTGATCCCAAAACCATCATGGCGGAGTATGCGCGCCTAACCGGCAATCCGGAGCTTCCGCCGCTGTGGAGTTTTGGATATCAGCAATCTCATCGCACTCTGGCAAGCAGAGAGGAAGTCCTCGAAGAAGCAAAAACGTTTCGAGCTAAAAAGCTGCCTTGCGATTCGCTGATTTATCTTGGCACTGGCTTTTGCCCCTCCGGATGGAACACTGAAAACGGATCATTCGCGTGGAACTCGCATGTCTTTCCAGATCCACAAAGGATGATCAACGAACTTCACAACGACAACTTCCGCGTGGTGCTCCACAACGTTATTTTGACCGACAAGCTGCGCGGTTCGGTAAGTGATCCATGTAATCTCGAGACCTTTGACCAAGAGCACGCGAGTTGCCACTGGGACGCCCACCGGAAGGACTTCGCAATGGGTGTGGACGGCTGGTGGCCGGATGAAGGCGATCCGCTGGACATCGCGTCACGTCTGACGCGAAACCGAATGTACTGGGAAGGTCCGCAGATTGATCGGCCGAACGAGCGACCGTATGCGTTGCACCGCAATGGATACGCGGGCATGCAGCGATACGCTTCGTTCTTATGGTCCGGAGACGTGTATTCAACCTGGGAGACATTGAAGACGCACATCCCGATCGCGATTAACACGGGGCTCAGCGGTATCCCTTATTGGGGCACCGATATCGGCGGTTTTGTCCCCACTAAGGAATTTACAGCCGAACTCTACCTGCGCTGGTTTCAATTCGGCGCGTTCTGTCCTTTGTTTCGTTGTCATGGACGCAACTGGACGCTGCGCTTGCCTTGGGGGTGGAACACCGGCGATCCCGGCCCGATGGAGATCAGTCGCTACGAAGGGGCGGCGGTTCCGGATGCGAACCAATTGCACAATTCGCAGGTTGAGCCGATCTGTCGCAAGTATCTGGAACTTCGCTATCGCATGCTTCCCTATCTTTATAGCGCCGTGCGGGAGTGCACGCTGACAGGAATGCCGATCATTCGCGCTCTGTGGCTGCACTATCCGGAGGACCCGAAGGCAGTGGCTCGGGGCGAGCAGTACTTGTGGGGGCGAGATGTGCTGGTCGCGCCCGTCGTGGAGCAAGGCGCAACATCTCGCCAACTCTACCTTCCGCGAGGAACCTGGTACGACTTCTGGACAAACGAACGCATGGAAGGCGGACGGGAGATTTCGCGCACAGTTGATCTTGAAACGATTCCGCTCTACGTCCGCGCGGGCTCGATTCTCCCCCTTGGCCCCGTGAAGCAGCACGTTTACGAGGCATCGGGAGAACCAGTCACTATTTGCTTGTACCCAGGATCTGACGCCTCGTTCTTCTTATACGAGGACGATGGCAAGTCATTCGACTACCGCAAAGGCGAATGGATGGGTGTGCAGATGTCCTGGAATGACGCGCAACGAACGCTCAATATCAGCTTGCCTGATGGTGCACGCATGTTGCCACCCCTGCGCCGCAATCTCGAAATCAAGCTCGAACAGACCAAACGGCAGGTGGAGTTCACCGGGAAACCGCTAAAAGTCCAACTCTAGTCGCATCAGTTTCGAACATCTCCGAGGACATCATGGATAGACGTCGCTTCCTGCAAAGTACCACGCTCACCACTGCCGCCGCCTGTCTGCCGCAACTGAGCGAGGCGAATGCAAAATCGGCCCGAGTCATTCCATCTAGCCTCGTCCAGCTTGCAGGTGTTGACATCGGCGGGCATACATTGATGTGCGAATTCACTCTCGAGTCAACTCGTTGGAAGGTGTATGAAGATCTGCGGACCCGCGAAGGGTCGATCACATACGTTTCTGCCGCCGGCGCGCGTGTGCTCACGAAAAGCGCCGATGCTTCCTTGGCTGAAGAGACCACTCCGTACCTCGGCTTTGCGCTCAAAGACATCGGCACGTCACCACGTGACCTGCTTGCCGAGCGCCTGCTCGAAGGAGGAGACGATCCCGATCCTGCTAAAGTGAAAGCCGCCGCCCCGCCGATTGGGTCCGTACCACCCAGTGGCCCGAGTTGGCGCCTGCCCTGGGACACCTTCGTCGGGACGAAAGAATGTTTCGACACCATGCCAGTGTTTCCGGGCGGAAGCACCAGAACGTATCATCCCGTTCCGTTCTTCCCCGAAACGAACCAGCCACAGGACAAGAAGACTCCTCGCAAACGTTTCGATGGACTAGTGGGTGGCTGGATGCCGGCGGTGCGCAAAGTGTTTCCAGAAGGCGAAAGCGCCTACACCGAAATTATTGTATTTGGCGATGTTGAAGCGCGCGACAAGTTCATTGTACAAACCTGGCATCGCACCGCGCGAATTGAGAACGGGAAAATCACGAAAGTAGTTTACGGCTACAGTTATCCCGAATTCCCACCGGCGCGGGTCGATCCCCACCCGGAAGCTTTCTACCGTGCTCTACTGATCTTCACCGCCTATTGGGAGAACCTGCTCGACGACCTCGCCCCAGTTTCAGTTCCAAAACCTGTGTGGGTGGATATGTCGAAGCACGCGTTCGCAAAGGAACTCATGGTGAGGCCCGGAGGGGTTTATCCGAAGTATGGCGCAGTCGATCGCGACTACTACGGCTCGGAGTACGACGGCTTCCAGGACATTTTCACCAGCTCCGTATATACCAACCTGGAGTGGGGCCGCTTCGACATAGCCCGCACGGTCATTGATAACTACTTCTCAGATTTTGTGGACGCGGAGGGCATGATCAACATGCGCGGACCTGAGACCGCGCAGTTCGGATTGACTCTTTCGCTGCTCGCCCGATACTTCAACTACACGCGCGATCGCGAGCTGCTGACAAAGCATAGGAACAAGATTGATGCCACGGCGAAGCTGCTCTGCGATATGCACGATGAGAGTCTTCGCCGGGCAAAAGATGACGTGGGCTATGGACTCATTCACGGATGGAGCGAATCGGATTCATGTTTAACGCCGCAGACGCAAATCTGGTGGCTTCCTTACTATGCAAACAACGCCTTCACGGCACGAGGCCTGCGCGATCTGAGCCGTGTCTGGGAATCTCTTGGCCGTTCGCCTGAAGCTGACAAGCGAGCAACTGACTGGCAGTCGAGGAGCAAAACTCTGCAAGATGCCGTTGTCGCCAGCATCCAGAAGAACATCCGTCGCGATCTGGATCCGCCATACATCGGCACTTACGCAGGCGCGACCGGAACCTTTTGGGAATCCATGCAGAATGAGCATCCGAGCCCGCAACAATGGCCTCACCGGCCGTATGCGGAATTGCTGCAGGCTGATGTTTTGCCGTCAGAGATGACCAACCTGATCATCAACTGCATGCAAAGTTACGGAGCAACTACGCTCGGCGTCCTGGCGAACGTGGAACCACCACACCTTGAAGGCCGCGACATCCTCGGCTTCATCTCTTACGGTTACGCGCAGGCGCTGTTGCGAATGGACCGCATTGAAGAGTTCCTCCTGTTCTTGTACTCGCATGGTTTTCACGACCACACGCGCGGAAGTTGGACCGCGGGCGAAGTTGCCGGTATTGACGGCGACAACGCGCTGTTCTGCATTCCTGCGCAGCTTACAATTCCGATCCTGGTACGCTGGATGTTAGTGCTGGAAGATTCCGATGAAGAACGGATTCATCTGGCTAAGGGAGTTCCGCGTGAGTGGGTGATCTCGGGCGAGGAAATCCGCATTGAACGCGCTCCCACTCGATTTGGACGACTAACATTGAAGATGATGGCCGAACATTCCACGTCAAAAGTGAAGGCCGCGGTTGATCTGGAACCTCCCAGCTCGGCAAAAGAGATTCAGCTGAAAATACGACTCCCAAAACAACACGCAATACGCGACGCGTCGGTCAATGGTCGAGTGGCGAAAATCGGAGGTCTGCATAACGACTGCGTGATCATTCAGCCAAACCGTGAAAAGCATTTCGAAATTCTTGCGGACTTCTCCTAACTGGCCGCTTGCGAGTTAAGATCAGAACGATCAGCCGCTGCTCGCGCCGGGGCCTCACGTACCCATGCCACGCTTAAATCCGCTTGCTCATCTACTGATACTCGCGACCGTCGCTTTCGGGCAGACGAACCAAAACGGCGCATCAACGCGGCAGATTCAGGTTGCGCTTCGCGCCGGGGAGTTTGCCCAAGCCCTGCAACTCTCCGATTCGGCTCTGAAAGCTTCCCCCACGAACGCGACTCTCTGGACGATGAAAGGGATCGCACTCTCAAGGCTTGGGCGTGATAAGGACGCGCTGGTTGCATACAGCCACGCGTTGAGTATTTCGCCACAATATGTGGCGGCCCTGGAAGGCGCAGCAGAACTTGAGTACAAGGAAGGCAGCGGGCGCGCGGCGCCACTGCTGGAGCGCATCTTGAAGCTTCAGCCTGACAATGCCACCAGCCATGCCATGCTCGCGGTTCTGGCTTACAAGCAGCACGACTGCGCATCAGCGGTGAAACATTTCCGCTCTGCCAGGCAAGTCATCAACTCTCAACTGGTCGCACTTGCGCAGTTCGGTTCCTGCCTGTTGGAGACACAGCAGTCTGCCGATGCGGTCGCGGTCTTCCAGCAGATTCAGTCACAGCAACCTGACGATCCGCACGCGCGCTATAACCTGGCGGTTGCGCAGTTGAGCGCAAATCAGCCGAAGGACGCGATCGCCAGTCTACAGCCGCTGCTTCAATCGTCAGCTCCCGATCCCGATGTTCTCGACCTTGCGTCTTCCGCCTATGAAGAAACTGGAGACACACCGCAGGCCGTGCAGTTGCTGCGGCAGGCGATCATCGCCAATCCGAAGAATTCGAAATATTACGTGGATTTTGCGGCCATTTCTTTCAATCACCAATCGTTTCAGGTTGGCGTGGACATGATCAATGCCGGCCTGCAGCAAATTCCAAAGGCGGCAAATTTGTACGTGGCTCGAGGAATTCTCTACGTGCAGTTGGGCCAGTTTGAAAAAGCTGAAACCGACTTCGCAAACGCCACACAGCTCGATCCCAGCCAGACGTCTGGTGCTGTGGCGCAGGGACTGGCGCTGGTGCAGCAGAGCAACCTTGATCAGGCGCTGGCAACCGTGCGATCACAGCTCAAAGCGCATCCGAAAGATGCGTTCCTCCAATATATGCAGGCGCAAATCTTGTCCCAGCAGGGTGCAGAACCGGATACGGCGCAGTTCAAGGAGGCGGTCGCGGCAGCACTGCTCTCAACTCAAATCAATCCGAATGTTGTGCTGGCGCGCGATCTGCTCGGAAATTTGTATTTGAAGGACGGCCAGATTGAAAAATCTATTGAGCAGTCACGGCGTGCGTTGCATTTGAGCCCGTCAGACCAGGAGGCCCTGTATCACCTTATTCAGGCGCTGCGAAAAAGCGGCAAGGACTCAAAAGGCGAACTACCCGGTTTGGTAAAGCGACTGGCCGAGTTGCGCAAAGAGGCGCGGAACACAGGGGCGACAAGATATCGGCTCTACGAGCCCGATAAAGAAGGTGGAGAAGCACCGCAGCCAAAATGATTGGAGATTCGAGCTAAGAATCACCTTCGACCAACTTGTAACGAGAGCGCTGCTTCTGCTCTTTCGCTGCGGCTTTTCGCACTTCCGCAAGGCGTTTCAGTAGCTGCGCAGTTTCTGCGGTGTCTCCAGTTTTTCTTAAAACCTGAATCAGACGGTACAACGAGGCTTGATCTTTGGGATCAATCTGCAGCGCCTTACGGCACTGTTCAGACGCCGCGCGATTCTCTCCCGATTGGAAATAAAGTTTCCCGAGCACAGCATGGGCTGCGCCAAGGCCTGGGCGCAGTGCAACCGCCTTCTTCGCGGACTGCAATGCCAGCTTAAAATCTGTGGTGCCGGGCTCAGCGCCTTTTTGCGCCAGCACGTCCGCCTGAAGATACAGCAGCAGCGGATCGTCAGGTTTGCGTTTAAGCTTTTCACGAACATCGGTGAGCGCGCGATCTAGGTCGTTCTGCTGGACTGCGAGCAAGCCCTGGGCAGCCGCCGTCAAAGACTGGCTTGGGTCAAGCTGGTATGCTTTCTCCAAATCGGCTTCAGCTTTCGCGTAATCGGCGATCTGCACGTACAACACGCCACGAGCGAGATACAGCTGTGCTGCATCCGGCAACTGTGCAATGCCGTCACTCACAACGTTGATACCGACCTGCGCCGAGTCGTGCGCCGCAGACAGGTTTGCGAAATCCACGTACAGGTCACTATTTTGGGGATCGCGCAGGATCGCCTGCCGCAAAGTGTTTACCGCTTTATCGGTATCGCCGGCATCTTCGTAGGCATTCGCGGCCAGCTCAAGCGTTTGCGGATCGGCGCTATCAAGCAGCGGCTCTAGCGTCGCAACCGCGTCATTTGGCTTTTGGGTCAGGAGTTGTATGGAAGCAAGCAGCTGGCGTTCACGCGGATCATCCTGTAGGCGCAAAGCTCGCTGCAAGACCGGGGGCACATCGTCGAGCTTTTGCAATCGGACCAGACAGGTGGCATAGGCGTGCAGGCCATCGAGCTGTGAGTCGAGGAGATCACCAGATTTTGCGAAGTGCTGGACCGCGAGCTGGCAATTCCCATGCTTGTACTCAAGCACGGCGATCATGGCGTGGCTCATCGTATCGCCCGGACGCAGACGCAGGATGTGCTCAAGCACCGGAACGCCCGCGAGATCTCCGGCCTCGTAATAGAGCTGCGCCTTTTGCTGCAGCGCCGGGAGATGGTTCGGCGCAAGCTTCAGGGCATTGCGGAACGAAGACAGGGCCTCTTGCCTCTTCCCTTCTCCGGCGAGCGCGACACCTTGCAAAGTCCAGAGTTGAGGATCAGAGGGAGACTGCTGGATTGCTGCTCGCGCGAGTTCGACCGCTTGCTGATATTCGTGAGCACGCAATGCGGCAGTGATTTGCCCCGCCGAGTCCTGTGCAGGAGCGCTCGTCGACAACAGAATGCAGGTCACGAAAATTAGACGTAATTTGTGTGCGAGCAAGGAAAATCTCAAATCAGGCGTCTGGAAATTCTAACCGCAGGCGGGCAGGCCGCCACTGATGACGAGCTCATCTTGAAAAAAGCCCTGCCGCGGCCAAGCGGCAGGGCTGAGTGGAGGTGACCACAGTTATGCCTCAGAACGAAATCCTGCCTCCCAGTTGCCAGAATCTGGGCTGATGAGACAGGGTGGCAAAGCCGAAATTGGAATCGGGGAAGTTGGTGTCGACGTTTGTATAATTCGGGCGATTGAAGAGGTTGAAGAATTCAAACCGGATTTGGAAGGCGACCCTTTCGGTAATGCGCGTGTCCTTGTAAAAGTTGACATCCGTTTCGATGAAGTTGGGCCCGCGGAACCGTTGTGCCTTCTCGTTTCCTTCCTGTCCAAAAGTGGGAACCGCAAAATCAGTCTTCGGAATTGCGCCTGTGAGCCACGATCGGTTGTTGTGTGACTGGCCGTAGCTGGTCGCATCCGGGTAATCAAGGTTATCCCCATCACCGTTGTAGTCACCGCTACCTGTCGCATACGCCACGGCCGGATCTGATGCTGAGCAACCCGTGCCATTGCTGAACGCACCCGATTGGCAAACCGCAACGAAGCCGTTGAAGTTTGCGGCGGTTATCGGATATCCGGACTGGAAAATGCTTGTGCCGCTGATTCCCCAACCACCAGTCAAATGGCCCGCTGCGCCGTTTCCATTGTTCAACCCTTTTAACGAATAGTTGAAGCTGAGAGAAAAGCGGTTAGGCACATCGGTCACTGAAGGCCCGTAATATTGCCCCGGATTCAGCAGCGCGGAATTGGGATAGTTAAGCGCATCGTCCTTAGAACTTGAGCGCGTGTAGGACGCGTCGAAGAAGCCACGCGGGAAACGCCCTTTGAAGTCGAAGTAAACGCTCTCGTAGTTACCGTGTCGGTCATTATCGGCATAGTTGATCTGTCCGAAACCCGGATTGAGACGAATCGGATTCGGGTTAGGAAGAGCGATGGGGCTGTTGTTTTCCTGAACTATCAAATCACCTGGGAAGGCATTTATGTCGACACCGTAGGAGACGTTGCCAATCGAGTTCCCATTACCGACGATATTATAAGAATGCGAACCGGAGTAGCCAACGCTGGCCGCGAAAATACTTCCGAGTTTGCGCTCGAGGGATAGAGCCCATACATCTGACTTCGGGGACTTCAGGTGTGGGTTGATGCCGCCAATGGTGTCACTGAGCCCGACCTGTCCGCCCTGTGCGTTAAGCCCGCCAGTAAACGTCGGGAAGGTAAATCCGAATGGCGGTTTGTTGCCACTCCCGAGTACGAAAATTGGGGCTTGTGAGGTCGCGGTGCCCCCCCGCACAAAGTTGGGCAAGACCAGCCCTGGCGGATTGCCACGGAATTCTTCCTGGACGTTTGCCGACGTTAACCAGTTGTTGTAAATGCCGAACCCGCCACGCACGACCCACTGGCCATTGCTTGTTGGGTCCCAGGCGAAACCCACGCGAGGACTGAACAGGTAATTGACTGAGCTCAATAGGGCGTTGTGCGTCGGCTTGGCAACGCCATTCGCCACCTTTTCTTGCTCAGTTGAACCGGTGCCCCGATAGAAGTTGCCAAACACTGTTGAGGCGCTCCTCGACCATGGGTTACCACTATCGTCGTACCGCAATCCCAAAGTTAGAGTCAGGTTCCTTCTGGCCTTCCAGGTGTCTTCGACAAAGATTCCAAACGTCCTCGAGGCTGCGTCCCAATTCCACAGTTGTTGGGTTCCTGTCACAGGGTCATACATAATGCCGTTTTCGTTTACGGGATTGTCCTGTGCTAATTCCAACAAGTTGTTGAACGAGAATTTTGGAGTCGACCACGGCCCCTGGAATGGTTCGACATCATCGCCATACCAGCCTTCATAACCGAACTTGAACGTGTGCGTGCCGCGGATGTGCGTCAGCACATCGCGCCAATGATAGTTGTGCTGGATGAAATCTCCTTGCGCGAATCCCACACCATAGGCCATGCCGCCATCAACGTTAATACCATTTACGCTTATATCGGGTACGGTGTAATCCTTAGCGCCGGTGCCTAGTACACCTTCGATTCTGCTCTGGCCCGCTGTAAACTCATTGATTGTGGTCGCAGCGAAGGTGTGGGTCCAGGAAATCTGGCCCGCTACCTGCCATGTGTTGTTCAATGCGGAGAACTGCGTCATCGGTGACGGCGCGCCGTTCGTCAGGAGCGTACGGAAAAGGCTGGCGTACACGCGGTCTTTCTTGAAGCCCTGATCGATTCGTGCAAAGTATTGTGTACCATTTCGTACTGACACGGCACCAAAGAATCCCGTATCAATCATCGGCAAATTACATGGCACTCCATTTTGCCCAGCTGTTGTGCCGCAGCCGCCAGCTGCACTACCAAAAACCTGCTGCGCCGTTGAAGACACCGCTGCACCGCCGATTCCGGATGGCAAGTAGTTGGTTAGCACCTGTGTTCCTACTGTGTTGGGATAATTCGCTTGCGCAAAGGTGATGAACTGGGGATCTACGAAGGTCACCGATCCGCCAGCGCTTTGCGAAGAGCGCAGCGGTTCAACCGCAAAGTAGAAGAAGCTGTTGTGGTGCGGAATGATCGGACCACCAATCGCGAAGTCCATATTGTTTGAATGGAAAGGCTTGTAGGGACTTGCGTCCGAACTTACAAAATGCTGATTGGCAAACATTTTTTGGTAATTAAAGTAATCTGACGCCGAACCATGGAACTGGTCCGTGCCGGACTTGGTCGTAAAAATGGTTTGCAGACCGGCCGCGCGGCTGTATTCGCTGCTGAACGTGTTGACCTGAATGCTTGTCTCCTGGATCGCTTCAGGCTGCGGTGTGAGGTTCAACACGCCCTGTCGAATCGCGCTGGTCACGTCGAGACCATCCACAACATACTGGTTGTTGTTTTGTCCTTGGCCATTGGCGCTCGCGTCCACCTGAGTTTCTGTCGAGAAGTTATCCACGCCCGATGCGGGGCTTCCCGATGCGCTCGTACCTAAACCCGAAACACCTGGCGCTAATGTAACCAGGGTGACCAGATTCCGTCCCACCACAGGTAACTCTGCCACTGCCTGATTCTCAAGCGTCAACTGATTCCGACTATCTGCGGTGTCAACGATCGGAGTTGTCGCAGTCACGTTCACCGCTTCGGTAACGGTGCCGACCTTCAAGGTCACGGGCACATTCAGGTTTTGCTCGGTCAATAAAGTGATGCCAGACTCCGACTTGGCATATCCGGACGCCTCGACCGTCAGCTTGTAAGCGCCCGGCGCTAGGCTAACAAAGCGATAATTGCCGCCGTCGTCGGTTGTGGTTGTTCGGGTGCCTTGTGTCCCCATGTTTACCAATGTCACATTGGCCTTTGGCACCACCGCCCCGCTTGGATCCTGAACTACACCTTGAACATTGCTGGTGAACTGGGCGGAGCAGAGAGTTGCTCCCAGCAGAAGAATGGCAAATCCGGCCGCAACGGCCCGTCGCGTCAGTGGTCTAGGCATGATGCATCCTCCGTGGTGCTGATCGGCGCTTGTTCGAATTTGAATTACGATCGAACCGCATGCAGTAGTGCGCCCGCCAGAACGATGTTTGGCGCAGGCGTTTTGAGTAATCGTTTGCTGATGGTGGATAACGCTAGCGCATACCCGTGACCGTAGTCAAGAAAAATTTAGTACTTTCGCATTAGAAAATCGTTCGCGCCTCGGCTGTAGCCATCAATAATTGGCCTTTTTGTCTCACCGGCTGCGTTGACTGGACTGAAGTCCTTGACGCAAACGGGTGCTAGGCGGTATAAGGCTTCAGATAACGATTACTTACACTTACCCGCGTACCGAACTTAGGAGGGCTGTATGAACAGGTCTCGTAGGCAGTTTATGCAGACGGGCGCACTGGCGGCCGGTTCTGCAATCGCACTGCGCTCGCGCCGTGCCTGGTCTCTTGCATCGACCGATTTAGCGGTCACGCCTCCGCTCTCCGTCTTCGACTATGCGCAGGTACAACTGCTTGAGGGGCATCTGCGGGAGCAGTTCGACCGCAATCACGATGTGTTTTTGCACCTGAGTGAAGACGCTATGCTGAAGCCCTTCCGCGAGCGCTCGGGGATGCCCGCACCCGGCCCGGACATGGGAGGCTGGTACGATAACGCAGATGACTTTAATCCCCCCGAGAATTTTCACGCGTTCATTCCCGGGCACAGTTTTGGACAATATCTTTCCGGCCTGGCGCGGGCGTATGCGGTAACTGGCGACAAGGCTACGCAGGAAAAAGTTCACCGGCTGGTACGTGGGTTTGGAGAGACGGTCGAGCCGTCTGGCAAGTTTTACGTGGATTATCACCTGCCCGCTTATACGTATGACAAGACCAGCTGCGGCCTGATCGACGCGCATGAATTCGCGAAGTGTCCTGATGCGCTCGACGTGCATTGGCGCGCGACGAAGGCAGCTCTTCCCTTTCTTCCCGAAAAGGCACTGAGCCGCGCAGAGCAGCGCGCGCGTCCGCACAAGATGGTTGCGGACACGTGGGACGAGACCTACACACTTCCGGAAAATTTCTTTTTGGCGTACCTGCGAAGCGGGAAATCCGAGTATAGCGATCTGGCGAAGCGCTTCATCGAAGAAGACTACTTCGGACCATTGGCAGAAGGTCACAACGCCCTGGTGGGCGAGCACGCGTACAGTCACGTGAATGCGCTCAGCTCGGCGATGCAGTCGTATCTGGTGCTCGGCGACGAGAAGTATTTGCGCGCGGCAACGAATGGCCTGCGGATGGTGCATGAGCAAAGTTATGCGACGGGGGGGTGGGGGCCAAATGAGGCCTTTGTCGAACCAGGGCGAGGACTCCTTGATGAGAGCCTGGGGACAACCCACGCCAGCTTTGAGACTCCGTGCGGAGCCTACGGACATTTCAAGATCACGCGTTACTTACTGCGTGTGACCCGCGACTCACGTTACGGCGACAGCATGGAACGCGTGCTCTTGAACACGATTGCCGGAGCAACTCCGACCCTTGCCGATGGCACCACCTTCTACTACTCCGACTACAATCGCGAGGCGGTGAAGGTCCACTATCGCGACAAATGGCCGTGCTGCTCGGGAACATTCCCGCAGCTGACGGCTGACTACGGCATCAGCTCCTATTACAAGAGCGCGGACGGAATCTACGTAAATCTGTTCGTCCCTTCGCGGGTCTTATGGTCTCAGAACAGCACGCAGTGCACGCTTACGCAAACCACGGCTTATCCCCGCGAAAACACCAGTACGCTGCAAGTCGGGCTGCAGCGGCCGGAATCCTTCACGGTGTGCGTTCGCATACCCGGCTGGTCGAGCTCGAAAAACAGCGTTTCAGTCAACGGAAAAGCGATTGAGGCTGCGATCGAACCCGGCAAGTTTTTAGCCATTCAGCGTTCCTGGAAAGACGGCGACCGCATAGAACTGGAATTCGACATGCCACTGCGGCTGGAAGCCATTGACGAGCAAAATAAGGACAACGTGGCGCTGGTACGCGGGCCGCTTGCGTTGTTTGCTGTTGGTAATATTCCTAAGCGAATCACGCGCGCGCAACTGCTGGCAGCAAGGGTGGCCGCGAGTTCGTCTGATGACTGGAAGGTAGACACTGACAAGGGAGCGATGACGCTGCGTCCCTTCGCCGCGATCATGTCAGAACAGTATCGCTTGTACAACCGCGTGAACGCCTGAAGTGCCTGTATATTGAAGTGGCACGCTGGGGAATATGGATATTCGTGAAATCGCCCGCCGGGCCAAAGTCTCGACCGCGACTGTCTCGCGTACGATTAATCGCGTCCCCACGGTTGATCCACAATTAGCTAAGCGGGTCTGGAAAGTCGTCGAGGAGCTTGGTTATTACCCGAACACTCAGGCGCGCGCGCTGGTTTCCGGACGGAGCAGAATCGTCGGACTGATCGTTTCCGAGATTACCAATCCCTTCTTCCCCGAAATTGTACAGTCATTTGAAGACATCGCCGTCCAGCACAACTATGAAATTTTGCTGACTTCGACGGTACACGACCCTAAGCGAATGGAGGCGTCGGTCCGGCGCATGATCGAGCGGCGAGTAGAGGGAGTCGCGATCCTTACGTTCGGAATGGAGGACTCACTGCTCGACGGTCTGCGGTTTCGCAAGGTGCCGCTGGTGTTTGTGGACGTGGGACCGAATGTGCCCCTGGTCAGCAATATAAAAATCGATTACCAGCACGGGATCCGCCAGGCTGTACAGCATTTGGCTGCGATGCGCCACGAGCGGATCGCTTTCGTTACCGGGCCACTGACACTGAAATCGGCGATTGCACGAAAAGCGGCATTTGAGGAATCCCTTCGCGAAATCGGTAAAGTGGTGGACCCGCAACTCATCATTGAAGGCGACCACACCATGGAGGGTGGAATGCGAGCCCTCACCCAGCTTGCGAAGGAGCCTCATCGGCCTACCGCGATCATGTGCTCGAACGACCTAACTGCGATTGGAGTAATGCGAGAAGCATTTGACATGGGTATTTCCATTCCCCAAGAGCTTTCGGTTATTGGGTTTGATGATGTACGACTGGCGCAATTCGTAACTCCGCCGCTGACCACGATTCAGATGTCTCAAACGGAAATTGCCCGGCTCGCGTTTAAGGCCCTGATCAGCGAAATGGAGCGCGACGAACCGTCAACGACCGGTACGGAGTACCTCATGCAGACCAATCTTGTTCTTCGAAACTCCACCGCACTGGCACCGCGCGCATCATCCGTTCAGGAATGAACGTGCGACAGACCACAAAAAATGTCTTTGGGAAATCCAGTTTCACTTTGCTAACGTCTTCTTCGCTTTTGGAGATTGGTTAATAGCCGGACCGAAGATCTTTCAGGCGGGTCTTTTTTTTACGAAGGATGCCGGAGTCTAAAAACTGCTAATCGACTGAATCAACTAACCCGGGATGGAGATTCGATTTTAGAGTTCCATGCTTTGCGAATTCCAGATTTAGACGAGAATTCTGCACTGCGCCTTCGGTGGCGTGCTGCCGGGCATAGCGCAGTTCCGGCAGATCCGGATCGGCGTGGCTCCATCGTTGTAAAGCTTCTTGAAATTCACGAGAAGCGGTGCCGGCGTCTTTCTGATGCTCGGCACACAGTGCGAGTGCGTAATGGCCAGCCGCGTAATCAGGATCGTGGCTGATCATGGTTTTCGCCGCTTCAGCGGCGAGGTCCCACACTCCGGTTTTGCGCGCGAACGAGGAAAAAGCTTCCAGTTGCAGACGTTCGACCGCAGAGGTATCAGGGCTATTGGCAGACCGGATTCGCCGGGACAACTCACGCAGTCCCTCCAGGGCATCGGCGTTATTTCCGGCTTTGAGTTTCAATTCTATTTGGAGAAGTAGAAGGTGTGGACGAAGGGCGGCAGCATCAGGGGGGTTAAGGCCGGCAGAGATCGTAGACGCCTTCCCCAACTCAGTGGCCGCAAGTTCATGGTTATTCAACTGCATATCCGCCTGGCCAGCGAGAGCATGAGCTGTGGCCTGAGCCAGAGGCGAAGGTAGAGACTGCATAGCCTGCGCGGCGTGTTGAGCTTCTGCGAACCGGTCGCGTGTGAGCAGAAAAAGTGGCCAATTGCTCCGGTTCATCATGGCGTAGTCAGTGAATACAGGCGTTGCGATTTCTTCCTTTAAGACGAATTCCGCCGACTTCATCTGCCCGATAGCCTGATAGCAATCGGCCAGCAGCGCGAGATTATGAGCATGGTGCCAATTCAAATAAGAAGGAATGCGCTCCGCGCGGGCATATTTTTTTTCCAGCGCATCGGCTGTGACGAATTGAACTATGGCCTGTTGGAGTTGGCCATTGCGGAGCAGTTCATGACCGAGCATGTGTTGCGCGTGAGGAACGGCGGGCGCCGCGCGCGCATAATTTTGTGCATGCGCGAGGGCTTCGGCCGCGTTTCCCGTGTTTTCGTAGCAGTGCGCAAGGTAGTGTTCGGCTGCGAAGCGTCCCTCGTGAATTTTGAGCGCGTTCGCGTAATAGGGGATCGAAGCCGCCACGCAACCCTGTCCGTCGGCAAAAGGCGTGGGTTCCTCAGCATTGCCGCGCAGAAGCAGAAGCTCGAGGTCATTCGGAGCTAGTTGCAATGCACTGTCGAGCGCTTCACGGACCCTTACGAGGCGAGCTGAGTCCTGCGGCGCGAGCATGGCTTCGAGTTGGAGACGGCGAACCTGGATTCTTTGCTTTTCGCGATCGCTGAGGCTACTGGCAAGAGAGTCTGAGCGGTCGAGAGACTCGCGAGCCGCGTCATAATCGATCGGCGAGAATGCGTAGCTTAGTCCGAGGTATG
>Ga0310813_10000266_pt1 | contig 36407 bp, 32 predicted proteins | sample YN3metagenome_FD_203086 | JGI IMG/M metagenome (GOLD analysis project Ga0310813, IMG submission 203086) | Soil microbial communities from experimental microcosm in Duke University, North Carolina, United States - YN3 | ecosystem: Engineered > Artificial ecosystem > Soil microcosm > Unclassified...
TTCAGGTCGCCGATCACGAGGACCGGTTTGCTGCGGCTCATGTTGTGACCTGAACCTACTGGAGCCGCCCGGTCCGCGCAATCATTTCAGCAGTTTGGTCGGGTCCGCCTTGGGCTGGAGGATCAGGCCGATGCCGTTGCAGTCGTCGCAGAGATACGCGACGTGCCGCAGCAGCGTCCCGCGGCCCTGGCAGTCCCGGCACTTGTAGGCCTCGGCAAAGCTCTCGAAGGTCGGCTTCGGGACTTCGCGGGCGCAGCCGCGCGCCTTGCACTCGGTCTTGCCGGTGGCCTTGCACTTGGGGCAGTCGACGTTGTTGTAGCGGCCCTTTCCCTGGCAGCCGGGGCAGCCCTTCACGCCGTTGAAGGTCTGGATCTTCCCCGAGCCGCCGCACTTCGTGCACTCGAGGTTGACCTTCTTGTCGCCCTTGCAGGCGCTGCAGTTCACCTTGTGGGTGCCGCCGCAAAGGTTGCAGGGCGCCTCGTCGCGGATCGACTTGGCCAGCGCGATGAGATGGTCGCGCGCCGAGCCGCTGGCGCCCGTCGCGGCGGACTCCAGGTATGCGGCCGGCTTCTGGTAGTTCCGGTTGTCCCCCAGCGCCTTGAAGAGGAGCAGGAGCGCATAGGCGTAGCGGACGTTGAGCTCCCCGACGTTCCGATAGTCGTTGTTGAACTGGATCACGCCCATGCCGTACTCGCCGGACGCAAGCCACTTGCGGTAATCGTCCATCGCGAGGCCTTCCTTGCGGCCCCAGACGGCGCCGAATTCCGACTTCTCGTAGTTCAGGTCCTTGAAGGCCGCCTCGATCTCCGGCGTGGGCTTGCCCTTGTTCTTCTCGATCAGCGCGCTCGCGGGCCCGGCGACGAAGAGCGAGAGCGCCTCCACCGGCTGCCCCTTCGCGCGGAGGTCCTTGATCTTGCCCGCCAGGAACTTCACCCCGTCCGAGACGTCCTTGTCCTCGAGCGTTTCGAGCTTCGTCGCGTCGAGGATCTTGAAGAAGGCCTGAAGCGCCTCGAGCGCGTCGGACTTCTGGTCGGTCGACAGCTTCACCTCGGTCGCCTGGAACTCGGCGGCCCCGGGGGGCGTGATGAACCTCTTGCCGTCCGGCGTGGAGCGGATCCGGACCTCCTTGCGGTCCGCCTGGATCAGGATCGACGTGGTTTCGGAGCGGATCTCGAGGCGGCCGCTGTACTTCGCCTCGCCGGACGGACCCTTGACCAGGACGGTGTCCGAGGCGAGGCCCCACTGGACGTCGGTCTTCTCCAGGAACTGGCTCCCCGCGGTCGCCACGTCGGCGAGCGCCGTCTTGCCGTCGGCGGCCTTGCGGAACTGAGCCAGGGCCGCCGCTCGCTGGACCAGGTCGCTCCGCTTCGCGGGGTCGACCAGCACGACGAACGCGTCGTGCAGCGTGCCCACCGAGGGACTCTCCACGGGCGCGGGCTTCGACGGTTCGGGATCCGGGGACTTGATGACCGGCTTGGGCGGAGGCGGCGGCGCTTCCTTCACCTTGACGGGCGCGTCCGTCCCCGCGATCTGGGAGTGGAAGCGCTCGCGCACCAGGCGCATCAGCTTCATCACGTTGATCAGCTTCTCGTCGAGGTCGGGGTAGCCCTCGGGGAAGAGCTCGCGCGCCTCCACGAAGGCCTCGCGGGCCTTCTGGACCTTCGGCAGGGCCTCGCGGAACTTCGCCTCGGCGGCCTTCTCGTCGGACATGACGACCGCCTCGGAGTAGAGCTTCTTGGCGTCCTCGACGAGCTTGTCGGCGTCGCCGAGCACCTCCTTGGGGTGCTTGAACCACTGGGTGACCTCGGCCTTGGGGAAGCCGACCGTCTGGCCCTCGACGGTGACCTCGTAGCCGTCGGGCTTCTCCACGACCTTGCCCGACAGCTTGCGGCCGTCCTTGAGGATGATCCCGTCGCCGAGCGCGGTGGAGACCGCGAGGCTCAGGATGGCCAGGGTGTAGACGGTTCGACGCATGAAAGCCCTCTGTTCTCAGTTACTTATACGTTTCGCGATGGATCCCGGGGGAGATCTTACCTATACAGACGCCACCCGGAGGGCCCGTTGAGAGGGAAATCCGACGCACGCTCCGAATTCACTTCGCGTTCGCCCAGACCCGGTCGAACTCGGAGGCGGGCTTGAGAACGACCCCCTTGACCCAGAAGACCTGCTTGCTGTCCTTGTTGGAGAGCAGCCAGCGGGCGTAGGCGTGGTAGTTGTCCTTGATGGTCAGGATCCGCGCCGTCACGGTGAAGCGCTGCTTCCCCCGCAGATTGGCCGTCACGTCGTGGAAGGCCGTGTCGGCGCCCTTGGTGATGTCGTAGAGGATCTCCGAGCGGCCCCCTTCGGCAGTGACGAAGCATTCGATCCGGGCGCCCGGCTTCTCCTCGATCAGGCCGCCGACGGCCCGCACCTGGCATTCCACGATCTCCCCTCCCGCGTCGATGGCGATCGACGCGAGGCCCTGCTGGGCCGTGGGGGCGATGAACTTGAGGTCGACCGCGCCCAGCCCCTTCGGCTTGTCGTCCTTGCGGTAGAGGGGCGTGTCGCCTTCGTGCCAGTCCATCATCACCGTACCGTTCAGGTTGCTCTTGAGGGCGCTCGGGCGCCACAGCGTGTCGAAGCCGGTCGACCAGGCGACCTTCGAGAACCAGCGGCTGCCGCGGAGGACGAAGCCCATGGACTCCAGCTCGCGCTTGATGTCCTCGCGGGTCTCCGCCTTCCGCTCCGGGATCGGCGCCCCGGCGGCGATCGAGGTCTTGAGCACCCACTCGCCGTCCATCTGGACGTAGCCGGCCGCGTTGCGCGCGAACGCCTCCTCGGGCGTCTTCTCGAGAATCGTGTAGGCCACGAGCTCCCGGTGCACCGGCATCCCCATCTCCTGGCACCAGACCAGGAGCTGCAGCAGCGCGTCGCGGTAGCGCTCGCCGGCGCCGAGCTTGCTCTGGAACTCGGCCCGCAGATCGTCCGACGTGATGAGCCGCTCGACGTCGTCCTTGGCCACCGTGATGTCGCCCACCACGGTCCGGATCGAGACGGCGGCCGGGGTGTCCTGGAGCAGCTTACCGCTGAAGCGGCGGCCGTCCTTGAGCAGGATGGCCTCCGGAACGGGCGCTTTCGGCAGGAAGCCCCGCAGGCGCTCGATCTGCCGGGCGAAGCTCTCGACCCGGCGGTTGGCCTGTCCCACGGCCACCTTCGAGCCGCTGATCTTCTGCGAAAGCATTGCGTACTCGTCCTCGCTGCATTCGCCGGCGCCGATGATCTTCTCGATCCGGAGGCGTTCCTCGTCCGTGAGCTGCGGGGACGGCAGCGAGAGCACGTGCTTCTGGATCTCCTGGGCGAACGACTGCGTGATCTTGATGTAGCCGTGCTGGGCCAGGACGGCGCCCGTGCCTGAGGCGGCACCGAAGTACAGGATGACCTCGCGCTCGTAGCCCCGGCGGACGCGGACCCGCAGGAAGGTGCCGGGCGGGATCTGCCCGATCGAGCGGGTGATGCGGCTCGCCGCCTCCACGGGCTTCATCTTGCTGAAGTCGTAGTCGTCGATGCCGAGGATCTCGTCGTTACCTTCCAGCAGTTCCGGCAGGTTCGCCCCCAGCTCGCCCTGGGAGGCCTGCTGGAAGCGCTGGCGCGCGCCGCCCAGGGAGCGGGCGTACTCCATCTGCTGTCCCGAGTCGTCCCGCAGCCGCGCCGCCTCCTTGGAGAGGACCAGCAGGTTTACCTCGGCGGCCGCCCGGTCGATCTCGGGCTTCGAATTCTTGGGGACGTAGTTCGACGGCGCCTGGCGGCTGCCCGCGGCGCCGACGTTCTTCTTGTACTTGGTGCTCGAGATGGGGGCGTTGCGGTCTACTTCGGAGTCCGCCTTCGCCTTCAGGGCGCCGACGCACCAGTAGACGCCGTAGCCGCCGGCGGCGAAGAAAGCGGCCCAGAAGAGCCAGCCCCAGAGAGGCGTGTCGATGGGATTCGCGATGCCGCGGCGCTGGATGGCCATGAGGCTATTCTATCCTCCGGAAGCGGCTCTGACCCCCACTATTCTACGGACGGACGCCGCCCCCGTTCGATTGACCCCCCGGGCAAAATCGTTAGAATGTCCGCCATGAACATCGACTCGACCCCCGACGTCGTCGCCAAAGCCTACGACAAGACCCGCCGCAACGTGGACATCGTCCGCAAGCGGCTCAACCGCCCCCTGACGCTCGCGGAGAAGGTGCTCTACGGGCACCTGGACGACGCGGCGAAGCAGGAACTGGCGCCCGGCAAGGCCATCCTGCAGCTGCGCGTCGACCGCGTCGCCATGCAGGACGCCACGGCCCAGATGGCGATCCTCCAGTTCGCCCAGGCCCAGATCCCCCGCACGGCCGTGCCCACGACGGTCCACTGCGACCACCTGATCCAGGCCTACATCGGCGCCCAGAAGGACACCGAGACCGCCCGCAGCGTCAACCGGGAGGTCTACGACTTCCTCGCGTCCGCCTCCAAGAAGTACGGCATCGGCTTCTGGAAGCCGGGCGCGGGCATCATCCACCAGGTCGTGCTCGAGAACTACGCCTTCCCGGGCGGCCTCATGATCGGCACCGACTCCCACACGCCCAACGCCGGCGGCCTGGGCATGATCGCGGTCGGCGTCGGCGGCGCCGACGCGGTGGACGCGATGGCGGGCCTCCCCTGGGAGGTCAAGCACCCCAAGATGATCGGGGTGAAGCTGACGGGGAAGCTCAACGGCTGGGCCTCGCCCAAGGACGTCATCCTCTGGGTCTGCCAGCAGCTCACCGTCAAGGGCGGCACGGACCACATCGTCGAGTACTTCGGCCCCGGCTGCGCGTCCATCAGCGCCACCGGCAAGGGCACGATCTGCAACATGGGCGCCGAGCACGGCGCGACCACCTCGATCTTCCCCTACGACGAGCGGATGGCGACCTACCTCAAGGCCACGCGGCGCTCCGAGCTGGCCGCCCTGGCGGCCAAGAACGCCGACCTGCTCCGCGCGGACGACGGCGCGCCCTACGACAAGGTCCTCGAGCTCGACCTGTCGACGCTGGAGCCCTACGTGACCGGACCCCACACGCCCGACCGCGCCCGTCCCATCTCGAAACTGAAGGACGAGGTCGCCACGGAGGGCTTCCCCGACAAGCTCTCGAGCGCGCTGATCGGCAGCTGCACCAACTCGTCCTACGAGGACATCGCCCGCGTGGTCGACGTGGCCCGGCAAGCGAAGTCCGCCGGCGCGAAGACGGCGGTCCCCTTCCTCGTCTCCCCCGGATCGGACCAGATCTACGAGACGATCAAGCGCGACGACTTCGTCGGCGCTCTCGAGAGCGTGGGCGCCATCGTCCTGGCGAACGCCTGCGGCCCCTGCATCGGCCAGTGGAAGCGCGACGACGTGAAGCCCGGCGAGAAGAACTCGATCCTCAACTCGTTCAATCGCAACTTCCCCGGCCGCAACGACGGCAACGCGGAGACCCTGTCGTTCATCGCGAGCCCCGAGATCGTCATGGCGCTGGGCCTCGCGGGCCGCCTCTCCTTCAACCCGCTGACGGACGCGCTGCCCAACGGCGCGAAGCTCAAGCCCCCCGCCCCGGCCGACGAGGTGCCCCCCAAGGGCTTCGTCACGCCCATGGAGGGCTACGACGCGCCCGCGGAGGACGGCTCGAAGGTCGAGGTCATCGTCGACCCGAAGAGCCCCCGCCTCCAGCTGCTGCAGCCCTTCCAGCCCTGGGACGGCCGCGACTTCGCGGAGTCGCCGCTGCTCCTCAAGGCGAAGGGCAAGTGCACGACGGACCACATCTCCCCCGCCGGAAAGTGGCTCGCCTTCCGCGGCCACCTGGACAAGATCAGCGACAACATGTTCACGGGGGCGATCGACGCGTGGAGCGGCCAGGCGGTCGGCGACGCGGCGCCCCGCAAGGCCCGCGAGTTCAAGTCGGCCGGCCGCCGCTGGGTCGTGGTGGGCGACGTGAATTACGGCGAGGGGTCGAGCCGCGAGCACGCGGCGATGTCGCCGCGCTACCTCGGCGCGGCCGCGATCCTGGTCCGCAGCTTCGCCCGCATCCACGAGACGAACCTCAAGAAGCAGGGCGTGCTGCCGCTGACCTTCGCGAACGCCGACGACTACGAGAAGGTCCAGAAGGACGACCGGATCAGCATCGTGGGGCTCAAGGACCTCGCGCCCGGCAAGGAGGTCCAGCTGGTGCTGCACCACGCCGACGGGAAGACCGAGAAGATCGCGGCGAAGCACTCGATGACGACGGAGCAGATCGAGTGGTTCAAGGCGGGCTCGGCGCTCAACCTGCTGAAGTCGAAGTATAAAGGTTAGTTCGAGCCGATCTCGGCCCGCAGGATCCGCAGCGCCAGTTCGAGCTGCAGGCCCGTATTCCACTCCGGGCCGGCCTGGCTCTTCAGGATGATCAGGCGTCCGATCATCGACGCGGAGCCGCGGCCTTCCACGAACTTCTGGATGAGCTCGTTCATCTTCTTCCGGTTCTCGACGTCGTTGAACTTGCCGGCCTTGAAGTCCTTCTCCTCGGCCTCGCTGAGGGTGAGCGCGGCGGCGTACTGCTTCAGGTGCTGCTTGCCCAGCTTCCGGCCCAGCTCCGCCTCGTCCTTGGACTCCGTCTCCTTCAGGTACTGCTGGTAGGCCTTGTCGTACTTGGCCTTGAGGTCGCCCGCCTGGGCCACGCCGAGTTTTTCCGCGGCGGGCCCGAAGAGCTCCGCGGAGCGCTCGGCCGGCGTCTTCGAGCAGGAAACGACCGCCAGCAGCGTCAGGACGGCAATGGTTCGCCTCACAGGCCTCCCTTCTCCCGGACGAGGGCGTCGAAGAAGCGGTTCCACTCGCCTCCCGCCTTCTCGAACTTGGCTCGGAACTCGTCGTAGCGCCCGTAGCGGCGCTGCATGAGGATCTGCGCGTTGTTCACCGGAAGCCCGGCGACGCGGTCGCGTTCCGATACGATCTCGCGGGCCGGCTTGCCGGACTTGTAGAGAGCGTCGAGCTTCCGGAAGACGTCCCGGGCCTTCTCGTCCCGGCGCTCCTCGGCCGCGAAGGCGCGGACCGTGCGGTCGTACTGGGGCGACGCGATCCCGTGGCGCCGGCGGGCGAACTCGAGCGCCCCCTGCCAGCCCACGAAGCTCGCGAGCCCCTCGTTGAAATCGGTCCCGCCGGGCAGGTAGATCGTGCCGTGGGTCAGCTCGTGCAGGATCAGCGCCACGAGCTGCTCGTCGGGATAATCGAGCATCGTCGACAGCACGGGGTCCGGGAAGTATCCCAGCGTCGAATACGCGGCGGCCGTCCCGACGGACACGTCGTACCCCTCCTGGATCAGGGCCCGGGCCTCCTCCTGCGCGTCCTCCTTGTGGAAGAAGCCTTTATACGGGACGTCCCCGACGATCGGAAACCACCACAGATACGGCTCGAAGCGGTCCTTGCGGCAGGCCGAGACGATGTAGGTGATCGGCTGCCCCTTGGTGTCGTAGAACGACTCGTAGTTCGAGGAGCGCTTCAGGCCGAGCTCGTGCTCGCCGAAGGCCTTGATCTCGCGGACGAAAAGCAGCTTCAGCTTCACCCGGTCCGGGACTTTGGGATCGGCGAGGAGCGTGTCGATGCGTTCCGAGTTGAGCAGGACGCGCAGCTGGCCCTGGGCCTGGGTGAGGATGTAGCAGCCGCAGAGCGGGGGCAGGAGCAGAAGCAGCGCGAGCCGGCTCATTACTCCTATTATCGCCCTCCTCCGCGCCTTTCTGAGGGCGCTTCGGAGGGTGAGCGCCGGGCGCCGTTTACTGATAGACGATGCTGTCCTCTTCCTTGGCGCCGTGGCAGGTCAGGCACTTGCAATCGCAGGAAATGCCCTGCCGGGTCTCCTTGCGGATCCCTTCGCCCTTGCAGGTGCCGCACTTCTTGCTCTTGATCTCCTTCTTCACGGCGCCGGAGTTCTTGGCGTACTCGGCCTCGACGAAGTTGCGGCGGTCGGACGTGGACGCGTTCGCCCACCACTCATCCTTCGTCTCAAGCTTCTTGCCCAGGGGCTGGGGCTGGTTGTTCGGCTGGCCCTTCCCGCCGGTGTTGCCGCCGGGGTTGTTGCGGTTGCCGCCGAACCCGAAGCCGCCGTTGTTGCCGTTGCCGTTGCCGCCGTTGCGGTTGCCGCCGTTGTTCGGGTTGTTGGGCTGCGTCTTCGCGTCCGTGTCGAGGCCGCCGTCCTGGCCGCCCTTCACGATCCACGAGCCGTCGCCGTAGGACACCGTGCGGGGCTTGAGCTCGCGCTTGGCCCAGGCGGCGTTGATCTCCTCGGGCGTGGCCTTCATCCGCTTCGCCAGCTCCGCGACGACCGCCTCGTCGATCTTGTTGGCCAGGTTCATCGCCTCGGCGACCTTGTACTTGGCGCTGCCGTACTGGCTGAAGAGCGAGGAGCGGCGGTCCTTGTAGGCCTGGGGGACGTTCTCGGCCAGGTACTCCGCGCGCTTGCCCTCGTAGTCCTTGGCCTTCTTCTGGATATCGTCGGCGAGGGTCTTGTTCTGCTTGGCGACGTCCGTGTCCGCGAAGTCCGAGAGCAGCTTCTTCGCCGTCTCGATCGCCTTCTGGAACTCGATCGTCTCGATGAACTCCTTCACCTGCGCGAGCAGCGCCGCCGCCTTGCCTTCCTTGATGAGCAGCTCGTTCTTGGCCAGGATCGAGTCGCTCTCTTCCTTCTTCGAGGGGTCCGCGGCCGCGGCCTTCTGGTAGAACTCCTTCGCGCGCTCGTAGAGCTTGACCGAGGCCGCGAAGGTGCCGATCTCCATCATGGAGCCGTAGTCCTTCTCGTTGGCCTTCGCGGCGCGCAGGTCGACCATCTCGTCGGGGCTGTACGCGTCCGACTCGGGGACCTTCACGGCCTCGTAGGGCCGCAGGAGCGCGCTCTTGGGGACCTGCACGGGCGCCTTGGCGTCCTTCGTCTTGATGTGCAGGCCGTTCGCGTCCTCCTTCACGAGGACGCCGACCACGTCGCGGCCGGCCGTCATGGCCCGCACGCCGTCGAGCATGACGCCGACGACCTTGATCTCGGCCACGCGGTTGGAGAGGCGGGCCCGCTCGACGTCGCTGATCTGGTTCCAGCGCACGAAGACGGTGCCGCCGGTGTCCCAGCGCTGCACGGAGAAGCCTTCGCGGTTGGCCTCGTCGACGAGCACGACGCCGCTGAGGACGCGGCCGCTCTTGAGCTTGACGGTATCCTGGTCCCCGCCCGCGGCCGACGCGGGGAGCGCGAGAAGGGGAGCGAGAAGGAGTGCGCCCAGGAGACGGCTCATAGCGTCAAGCCCTCTATACCCACAGGAATCCTATAGTACACAACACCTTAGATTCAAGGGAGTTCCGTATCTTCCCAGAATAGAGAATACAGAATAGAGAATGCGCAGGCGCTGCCACGGGAGAATAACGGCAGGACTACCCGCGCGGTATCCGGCAAAGAGCGAACCTCCGCTGAGGATTGCGGGAGCGTACGAACGATGTCGGGAATTGATCCGGGAGGGGTTTCCGGCGGTGAGGGGGTTGCCGGTTGGGTCGTCCTTCGCGGGCCGTTTCTATTCTCTTCAGGCCGTATCCGGCAGAAACCGCTGCGTCTCGGACTTCAGGTACTCGAGGCACTCGGCGGAGTCGTCGAAGGTCAGCGCCTTCTCGGCCACCGCCTGGGCCTCCTTGATCGAAACCGAGCGGATCAGCTTCTTCAGGTCGGGGATGATAAAGGGCACGACGCTGAAGTTGCGCAGCCCGAGGCCGAGCAGGAGCAGCGTGAAGTTGATGTCGCTGGACATCTCGCCGCAGACCGAGACCGACTTGCCGGCCTTCGTGCCCGCCTCGATCACCTGCTTGAGCAGGCGGATGACGGCCGGGTGAGCCGGCTGGTAGAGCGAGGCCACGCGACCGTTCGCGCGGTCCACCGCGACGGAGTACGCGATGAGGTCGTTCGTGCCGACGCTGAAGAAGTCCACGTGCGGCGCGAGCATGTCTGCCACGACGGCGGCCGACGGGATCTCGATCATGATGCCCAGCTTCATGCCGTCGCCGGTGGGCTCCTCGTGGCTCCGCAGTTCCTGGCGCACCTCCTCGACGACTTCCTTCACCTGGCGGACCTCGGCGAGCGACGAGATCATGGGGATCATCATCTCGACGTTGCCGATCGAGGCGGAGCGCAGGATCGCGCGGATCTGGGTCTTGAAGATCTCCGGCTTCTCGAAACAGAGGCGGATGGCGCGCGTCCCGAGGAACGGGTTCGCCTCGCGCTCCGTGATGCCGTCGTGGGGCATCTTGTCCGCCCCGAGGTCGAGGGTGCGGATGATGATGCGGCGGTTCCCCAGCAGGGACACCGCGCGGTTGTAGGCGTCCTGGTGGTCCTTCTCGGTCGGGCTGAAGTTGTGGCCGAGGTAGAGGAACTCCGTGCGGTAGAGGCCGATGCCCTCCGCGCCGTGGTTGAGCGCCGTCGGGATCTCCTCCGGCGACTCGATGTTGGCGAAGATCTCGACGCGCGTGCCGTCCGTCGTCACGGCGGGCAGGTTCTGGAGTTCCTTCGCGCGGCGCTGCTCGATGAGCAGGTGATTGCGCTCCATCGCCTGGTAGCGCTTGAGCGTGCCCTCGTCGGGCTCGATGATCACCGTGCCCGTCGTGCCGTCGATGATGATGATCTCGCCGGACGTCACGTCGCTCGCGACGGACTCCACGTCCAGGACCGCCGGGATGCCGAGCGACTTGGCCACGATGGCGGTGTGCGACGTGAGGCCGCCGACCTCGGTCAGGATGCCGAGGACCTTGGTGCGGTCCAGCTTGATGGTCTGGCTGGGCGAGAGGTCGTGCGCGACGATGATCGACTTCCCCGAGAGCTGGGGCGTGTCGTCCTTCTTGCCCCCCACGAGGTGGCGAAGCAGCGCCTTTTCGAGCTCGACGAAGTCCGAAAGGACCCGCTTGGCGAAGCCCTCGGCGTCCGAGTCCTCCAGAAGCTTGATCTTGCGGCGCAGAGTGCGCGACGTGGCGTAGTCCGCCGTGTGCGCGTGGTTGCGGATCTCCCCGGCGATTTCCTCGGCGAGCGTGGGGTCCTGGAGCAGGGTCACCTGCGCTTCGAGGATCGACCCCGCGACGTCCCGGACCTTCTTGGACATGGCGGCCAGCTGGGCCCGGATCTCCGCGGCCGCGGCCTGGACGGACTTGCGAAAGCGCTCGATCTCGATATCGATCTCGCGCGGCGCGATCGTGCGCCGGTTGATCCGGTACTCTTCACGATCGAAGACGAGAGCTTCGCCGATCGCGTAGCCGGCCGAGACGCCGATGCCCCTGCGGATTTCCATGTTTGTTCAGAAGCCCGAAGCCCGGGAAGAGCCGTCCGCCCGGGCTCCGGAGATTATTCTTCGCCGAACTTGCCGTCGATGAGCTTGGAGAGCGCCTCGACGGCCTGGTCCGCGTCGTCCCCTTCCGCGCGGAGCGTCAGCCGCGTGCCCGCGACCGCCGCCAGGGTGAGAAGGTCGATCGAGGACTTCGCGTTGACCGTCTGTCCGTCCTTCACGACGCTGACGCGGGACTTGAACTTGGCCGCGGTTCCCGCGAATTCGGCGGAGGGCCGAACGTGGAGTCCCAGCGTGTTGAGAATCGTGACCTGTTTTTCGGAGACCATCGACGTCCGCAGCGGCGTTAGACCGCCACTTCCTCGACTTCGCGGAAAATTTCTTCGATGTCGCGGACGCTCTTGGCACCCCGCAGGAACTTGACGAAGTTCGGCTTCTTCAGGGCCGACATGACCTTCTGGAGGGCCTTCAGGTAGGCCTCGTTCTTCGAAGGAGGCGAGATAATCAGGAAAATCAGGTGGACGGGCTGGCCGTCGACCGCGTTGAAGTCGAGCGCCGCGGAGGCGCGCCCGAAGGCGCCGATGACGTTCTTGACCCCCTCCAGCTTGGCGTGGGGGACGCCGACGCCGCCCCCGATGCCGGTGGACCCGATCTTCTCGCGCTGCACGATCGCGTCGACGATCTCGGAAACGACGAACTTCTCCCCCTCGTACGCCTTGCGGGCGGCCTGGACGAGTTCCTGGATGGCGCCTTTCTTGTCCGTGGCTTTGAGGGCGGGGATGATCGCCTTTTTCGAGATGAATTCGGTGAGCTTCACTAGGTCCTCGCTGTAACGTCCGGGATTCTAGTGGAAGCTCGGATTGTCGTCAACCCCCCCCACCCCCTACTGGAAACAGAAGAGGGGATCCCCCCTCCGTACCTTCCCCAGGGGGAGGCCAGGAGGGGGACGGCTCTGCTCGAGGTTCCTGGTTCGGGGGTCACCACCAGACGTCGGCTTTGCCTTCGGCCGGCGCTGCGAGGCCCGGCTTCCGGGGCGTGTCATGGTTGCCCTTGCGGGTCAGCTTCTCCTTGAACTTGATCAGCTGACGCTCCATCTTCTCCACGACCTGGTCCAGCGCCGCCAGGGCGGTCTTGTCGCTCTTCTGGGAGACGATCACGTGGTCGTGCAGCCCCGAGGCGATCATCTCGACGGAGTACTTCGTATCCCCGTCGGTGTCGAGGATGACCTCAATCTTCTTGAGGTGGTCGAAGAAATGCTCGAGGTGGTGGGCCTTCTGGTAGGCGACTTCCTTGAGCGCGTCCGTGAACTTCGCGTGCCGTGCCGTCACCGTGACCTTCATCGTCCAACCCTCCGACAGTATCTCTCGTCGTCGATCCAGGGTTCCTGCGCCCCTAGCGGCCGTGGGCCAGCCGCTCCCCCGCTCGGGGGTCCAGCTGGGGCGTGTTGAAGATCTTCTCCATCGTGACGCGGTACTCGTACTCCGGCCGGCGCCACGTCACTTTGTCTCCGTGGTAGATAGCGTAGCAGGCGCGCGTGTCGCCGTCGCGCGGCTGCCCCACGGAGCCGATGTTGATGAAGTATTTCTTGCCCGGTTCAAAGGTGAACTCGTAGTTGCAGTCCTTCGGGTGGATGAACTGCGAGTCCTCGGTGATCACCCCGGGGTCGTGCGTGTGGCCGGCGAAGCAGACCCGCTCGAAGCGCGAGAAGATGTCCTTGATCTTCTCCGGCACCCCGCCGGTCAGGTCGATGCAATCCGAACGGAGCACGTACTCCATGGTCGGGTCCCGGGGAGAGCCGTGGACGAAGAGGGCGCCGTCCTCCTGATGGGTCAGCTTCAGGTTCTGGAGGAACGCCCACTGCTCCTTCTTCGCCTTGCCCGACAGGAAGCCCGGGCGCAGCTGGTCCCGGGTCCAGGTGACCGCCGCCTTGGCGACGGGATTGAATCCGTAGGCTTCCTTGAGCACCGCCTCGTCGTGGTTGCCCATCAGGCTGAGCTTCCAGTTCATCGCCTTCTCGACGACGAAGCGAGGGTCGGGCCCGTACCCGATCAGATCGCCCAGGCAATAGATGTCCTTGATGCCCTGGCTCTCGATGTCGGCGAGGACTTTGGTCAGGGACTCCTGGTTGGAATGCAGATCGGAGATCAGGGCGACGGGCATTGTGCGCTTATGATAGCACAGGAGTTCCTCGGGCCGCAAGCAAGCGACAAACAGGTTTTTTCCCGCCGAGGTTCCAAATCCCTGTGGTCCCCCCTCCGATTTTGGGAGATTCCAGCCCCGGACGAGCTATACTTCCCGGCCATGAATCCCTGGCATGACGTCGCGATCGGCGAGGACCCGACCCGCGCCTTCCACTGCGTCATCGAAGTCCCCAGCGGCAGCAAGAACAAATACGAGCTGGACAAGACGACCGGGCTGCTGCGCCTGGACCGGGTGCTCTACAGCGCCGTCCACTACCCCGCCAACTACGGCTTCATCCCGCGAACGTACTGCGGCGACGGGGACCCCCTGGACGTCCTGGTGCTCTGCCAGGAACCCGTGGTCCCGCTTGTCATCATGCGGGCGCGTCCGATCGGCGTGATCACCATGACCGACGAGGAAGGCCAGGACGACAAGATCATCGCCGTGGCGGTGGACGATCCGGAGTTCGTGGACGTCAACGACATCCGGGAGCTGCAGCCCCACCGGCTGCGAGAGATCCAGCAGTTCCTCCGGGACTACAAGTCCCTGGAAGGCAAGACCGCGAGGGTCGGTCCCCTGGAGGGCTCCAAGAAGGCGCACCGGGTGATCCGGGATGCCATCGCGCTCTACCGCGACGAGATCTACCCGACCCTCGGCGTCCCCGCCACCAAGCGGCCGTAGATCGCCGCCAGCCGCTCGCCCGCGTCGCGCCAGTCGAACTGTCGTCGAACCTTCTCCCGCCCCGCCAGGCCCAGCGAGCGGCCCCGGTCCGGACGCGCCAGGAGCTCCCGGAGGGCGGCGTTGAGCCCCTCGACCGAGCGCGGCGGGACGAGGCGCCCGGTCACCCCGTCGATCACCACTTCCCGCGCGCCGTCGCAATCGAAGGCCACCACCGGGCGGCCCACCAGCAGCCCCTGCACCGCCGCCCGCGGGAGGCCTTCCCAGACCGACGGGTGCACCAGGACGTCCATCGAGGCGATCAGGTCCGGCACCGCCTCGGGCGGGACGTGGCCCGCGAAGGTCGCCTTCACGCCGCGCTCGGCCACCCGCCGCTCGATCGACTCGCGCTCCTCGCCGTCCCCGACGAAGAGGAGATGCACTCCCGGCGGCGCCGCCTCCACCAGGTAGCGGTGGCCCTTGTGCGTCGCCATCCGCGACACGATCCCGACGACCGGCACGTCCGCGGGAATGTTCAGGCAGGCGCGGCACTCCGCCGCGTCCAGGAACTGCTCGGTCTCGATCCCGCTGTAGACGACCTCGAAGCGCTCCGGCGGCCCCAGGCGGGCGGCGATCGACTTGCGCCGCATCTCCTCCCCGACGCAGACCACCTGGTCCGTCACGTACGACGCCGCCTTCTCCAGCGACCAGTACAGCGCCTGCGTCGCGACCCCCTGGCCCTCGAAGAACGGGAGCCCGTGGTTGGTGTGGACCACGACAGGGACCTTCGCGGCCCACGCGGCCGCGCGGCCCAGGATCCCCGCCTTGCTGGAATGCGTGTGGACGATGTCCGGGTGCCCGCTCTCGAAGAGGCCCCGCAGCCGAGAGAAGGCCGCCGCGTCCCGCGCGGGCGCGATCGGCCGCACCAGCTCCTCCACCACGACGACCTCGATGCCCCGGCCCCGGGCGTCCTCGAGCAGGGACCCTTCCCGCCCCTCGGGCGGGCCCGTGATGAGCAGGATCTCGTAGCGGTCCAGGAGCGCCTGGCAGGACAGGATTGTGTTCTCTTGCGCGCCCCCGGCGATGAGCCGGGTGATGACGTGGTGGACGACCGGCTTCCTCATTCCTCTTCGGAAGAGGTCGGGCGGCAGCGCGGCTTCCCGTCGTAGCGGACCTCGACGAGCGTCAGCCCCTTCGCGGGCACGTTGGCCCCGGCCTTCGTGCGATCCTTCGCCTCGAGGACCGTCCGGACCCACTCCACCGGTTCGGAGCCCAGGCCGACGCGCAGCAGCGTCCCGACCATCGACCGCACCTGATTGTAGAGGAATCCGTCGCCCGTCACGACAAAATCGATGAAGGGCGGCGCCGCGACGATCTCGAACGAGCAGATCGTCCGGACCGTCCTCTCCTTCTTCGACATTTCGCTCCCGAACGAGCGGAAGTCGTGCGTCCCCACCAGGATCTTCGCGGCCGCCTTCAGCTTCTCGACGTCCAGCGGCGCCTTCACGAGGTGCACCCGGAGGCGCTCCAGCGCGCCCCGCACCTGCCGGTTGAGGACGCGGTAGCGGTAGGTCTTCGAGGTCGCCGCGTACTGCGAGTGGAACGGGAGCGGGACCTCCATGGCGCCGACGACGGCGATGTCGTCCGGAAGGTGCGCGTTGAGCGCGTCGGGCCACTTGCGCGACGGCATCGGGCTCTGCGTGTGGAAGTTCGCGACCTGGCCTTCGGCGTGGACGCCCGCGTCGGTGCGGCCGGCGCCGATCACCAGCACCTTCCGCCCTTCGATCTCCTGCAGCGCGCGCTGCAGCTCGCCCTGGACCGTGGGCTTGTCCTTCTGCAGCTGCCAGCCGTAGAGATTCGTGCCGTCGTACTCGACGACGATGCGGATGTTCCGGGCCTTCGCCATCTACTTCTTGATGATGACTTCGGCGATCTGGACCGCGTTGAGCGCCGCGCCCTTGAGGATGTTATCCGCCACGACCCACAGGTGGAGGCCGTTCGGGACGGTCCAGTCCTCGCGGATACGGCCGACGAAGGTCTCGCCCTTCCCGCTGACCTCCGCGGGCGTGGGGAAATCCTCCTGCTTCTCGCAGACGACGACGCCGGGGGCCTTCTTGAGGAGCGCGATGGCCTCGGCGGCCGTGAGCTTCTTCTCGGTCTCGATGTTGACGCTCTCGCTGTGCGAGTTCTTGACCGGGATGCGGACGCAGGTCGGGGAGACCCGGATGTTCGGGTCGCCCATGATCTTCTTGGTCTCCTCGATCATCTTCGTCTCTTCGGTCGTGTACCCGTTCGCGAGGAACGCGTCCTTCTGGGGGATCTGCGCGATGGCGTTGAACGCGATCTGGCGCGGGAAGATCGAGCGCTTGGGGGCGGTCGTCTTCATCTCCATCGCGTGGACCTCGTTTTCGAACTCCTCCAGGGCGCGGCCGCCGGCGCCGCTGATCGCCTGGTAGGTCGAGACCACGACGCGCTTGATCTTCGCGGCGTCGTGGATCGGCTTGAGCGCCACGACCATCTGGATCGTGGAGCAGTTGGGGTTGGCGATGATGCCCTTGTGCTTCCAGATGTCGGCGGAGTTGACCTCCGGGACCACCAGCGGCGTGGCCGCATCCATGCGCCAGGCGCTGGAGTTGTCGACCACGACGGCGCCCTGCTTGGCGAAGAGGGGCGCGTACTCCTTCGAGATGGACGAGCCGGCGCTGAAGAACGCGAAGTCGAACTTCTCGACCTTTTGGGGCGTCAGGCCCACGATGCGGCAGGGTTTGCCGTTCACGTGGAGGACCTTGCCCTCGGACTTCGGCGAGGCGTAAAGGACGACTTCAGAGCAGGGGAACTTCCGCTGCTCGATGCACTCGATGAACTTGAGGCCGACCGCGCCGGTAGCGCCGACGATGGCAACGCGATAGGTTTTGCTCATGGGACACGTCCTTCAAGGTTAGAGGTCAGAGAGAAAAAAGAGAGAAAGCCAGGTGTGAACTACCGCTTTCGTCTCTCAGTTCTCATGTAGGGTCCGCTCTTTCCGCCCGACTTCTCGAGAAGGCGGATTCTACAAATTTCCATTCCCCTGTCAATAGCCTTGCACATGTCGTAGACCGTGAGGGCGCAGACGGCCGCTCCCGTCAGGGCCTCCATCTCGACCCCCGTCCGGTCGATCGCCTCCGCCCGGGAAACGATGCGCAGGCGCGTCGCCGACGGCGCCGAAAACTCGATCCCGACCTTGGTCAGCGCGAGCGGATGGCAGAGGGGGATGAGCGACGACGTATGCTTGGCGGCGTTGATGCCCGCGATCCGGGCCACCTCGAGGACGCTCCCCTTGGGGTTCTTCCCCTTCTTGATCGCCGCCATCGTGGCGCTCTTCATGAGCAGCTCGGCCTCGGCGACCGCCACCCGATGGGTCGCGGCCTTCGGGCCCACGTCCACCATGCGGGCCTCGCCGTCGGGCCCGACGTGGCTCAGCTTCTTCGCCACGTCAGCGCTCCTTAAAGAGGATCCGGCGGGCGATCGGGATCGGAGGGTACCCGGTCCGCAGCAGGTCGTCGTGGAAGGCGCGGAGGCTGCCGCCCATGCGGGCCTTGTACTCGTCCCGCAGCTTCAGGATCTCGTGCTTCCCCAGCGTGTAGACGAGGTAGGTCGGGTCGGCCGTCCCGCGCCGGGCCTCGCGCTCGGCGCCGACCCGCTCCATGTAGCCCTCGTTGACAAAGAGCTCCACCGCCTGCTCGTAGGTCATGCCGAACGCGTGCATCTCGATGCCCGCGAGGTAGCGGCAGATCCGGACCAGCGCGAGCTGGAGCTGGTGAAGGCGCAGGGAGGGATCGGGGTGCTGCTCGGCGTAGAGCTGCTCGCAGTAGTGCGCCCAGCCTTCCGAGAAGGAGGCGCAACCGAAGGCGCGGCGGACCTTCGAGGACACGCGCTGGACGTGGAGGAACTGGGTGTAGTGCCCCGGGAAGGCTTCGTGGACCGAGATCAGCGGCAGGCTGTACTTGTTGAAGAACGAGAGGTGCGCGTCCTGGCGGTCGGTCGCCCACGACGGATCGGGCAGCGTGATCGAGTAATAGGCGTCGCGCGCCACCTTCTCGAAGGGTCCGGGCACCTCCATCGACGCGAACGAGAGCGACCTCCGGAACGCCGGCGTCTCCTGGACCCGGCACGCGGCGTCGGCGGGCACGGTCGTCACCTCGGAAGCCCAGGCCTTCAGGCGGTCGAGCATCGCCTGCGTCTCGGGGATCAGGCGCTCCCCCGCCGGGTGGTCGCGCGAGGTTTCCTTGAGGAGCGCCTTCACCGGGCGGTCCCCGGCCAGCGCCTTGATCTGGCCCTGGGTGATGTGGAGCAGCTCGTAGCCGCGATCGAGGAGCTCCTTCACGGGGACGTCGATGCCCTCCTCGAACTTCACCTTGAGCTGGAAGACGTCCCGGCCGAGCGCGAAGCTGCCGGTGGAGGCCGGGAGGAGCTCCTTCCGCATCCAGTCGACGAACTTCTCGATCCCCTCGAGCGCCGGCTTCAGCGCGTCGTTGAATCGCGCGCGGATCGCGTCGTCCTTCGCCTCCGCGAAGGCCTGCACGAGGCTGGTCTTGAGGAAGGCGTGCGTGCCCGAGAACTCCTCGATCGCCACCTCGGTGAAGATGCGGGGCGGGTGCTTCAGGTTCTCGCGGCCCGCCGCGAGGATCTCGGGGACGCGGCGGAGCCGTTCGGCCGCCAGCGCCATGCGGCGCTCCGGGGTGTCGAACGCGAGGGTCGCCAGGCTGTAAAGGCCCTCCGAGATGATCTCGCGATAGAAGTTGGGGTTCTTCTCCCAGCCGCGGACCTGGCGCAGGTCGAGGATCGCGGCGTCGGTCTGCAGCTTCAGGATCTCGAGGTCGTAGAAGGCGTCGTCGTCCAGCGCGGACGCCTCGATCGCCAGCAGCTTGGCGTGGTAGCGCTGCAGCGCCTGGACCTGGCTCTCGATCGCGTCGCGGGTCCAGCGTCCGAGCTGGCCATCGTAGTCGTGGACGCCGTCCCGCGTAGCCGTCCCGGGATGCACCGCGTAGTGCCAGTCGAGGTAGGCGTCCGCGAGGGAGCGGAAGCGCAGCGGCTCGGCGAGGCGATCGTCCGGGCGGACCCCGGCGCTGGGTCCGCCGTCGGGCCCGTAAATCGTGCAGGAACTCAGGAGTCCGACGGCGGCGACGCAGAGAAGTCGTTTCACGGCGGGCCCTAAGATACTGCGCGGGGAATCAAAACGCACCGTCTATTTTGATACAAACAGCTATCCTCTAGGAAGTGAACCGAGACGCCGCCCTCGCCCGCCTCCAGCGCGACACCTTCGACCTCCTCGTCATCGGGGGCGGGATCACCGGCTGCGGCATCGCCCTCGACGCGGCCTCCCGCGGCATGAAGGTCGCGCTGATCGAGCGGGACGACTTCTCCTCCGGGACCTCGAGCAAGTCGTCGAAGCTCATCCACGGCGGCCTGCGCTATCTGAGGCAGCTGCAGTTCAAGGTCACCCTCGAGGCCTCGCGCGAAAAGGCCCGCCTCAAGCGCATGGCGCCGCACCTGGTCGAGGACCTGCCCTTCCTGCTGCCCCTCTGGACTCGAGCGGCCCGTCCCATGATCGCCTCCGGCCTCTGGATCTACGACGCGGCCGCGGGCTTCCCGAAGGGCCTGATCCACAAGCACCTCGGCCGCGACGAGACGCTGGCCACCCTGCCCGGCCTCCACGAGGACGGGCTCCGGGGCGGCTTCGTCTACTACGATGCGCGCGCGGATGACTGCCGGCTCGTGCTGCACGTCGCCCGCAAGGCAGCGGAGCTGGGCGCCGTCCTGGTGAACGGTCTCCCCGCGACCGGCTTCGTCCGGAAGGACGGACGCATCGTCGGCGTCCGGACCCGGGATTTCGAGATCGCCGCCCGCCGGGTCGTCAACGCGTGCGGGGTCTGGTGCGACGAGGTCCGCGTGGCCGACGACGCCCAGGCCGCGCCCACGATCCGCCCCTCCAAGGGCGTTCACCTGGTCATCCCGGCCCGCCGCCTTGGCCTGCGGACGGCCGCCATGCTTCCGGCGGCCGACAACCGGATCGTGTTCCTGATTCCGCAGGGAGATCGCGCGATCGTCGGGACCACGGACACCGACTATAACGGCGCCCTGGACCGCGCCCGGGCCGAAAAGGCCGACATTGAGTATCTGCTCGCCGTCGTGAACGCGAACCTGCCCGGCGCGCGACTCACGCGGGCCGACGTCTGGAGCACCTACGCGGGGCTCCGGCCCCTTCTCATGGACGGCGCCGACGTCCCCTCCAAGGCCTCCCGGGAGCACCACGTCTTCGAGAGCCCCTCGGGGCTGATCACGATCACCGGGGGAAAGCTGACGACGTGGCGCCTCATGGCCAAGCAGCTCGTGGACCGGCTGACGCGGGCGCGCTGCCGGACCCATACGCTCGACCTCTACGCGACCGAGGAACGCGACGCCCTTTCGCGGCTCTACGGGTCAGAGGCCGTGCGAATCGTCGACCGGACGCCGCTGATGGAGGGTCTCCCCCACGTGTGGGGAGAGGTGGATCATGCCGTCGAACGGGAGATGGCCCGGAGCGTCGTCGACGTGCTCTGCCGGCGCATGAGGGTCGCCCTTTACGCCGAGGACCGGGGCGCCGCCGTGGCGCCGCGCGTCGCCGAGCGGATGGCCCCCCGGATGGGCTGGGACCGCCGGGAAATCGCCCGCCAGATCAACGCCTACCTCGAGGAGCTTGCCGCCAATTATCCGCGCTAATTTCCCGGGATCGTCGTAGAAACCCATAGAACGTCGATATAATTGATGCATAAGGACGTCTAAAGACGTAGGGGCCCGGATGGGCCTGGAACAGGCAGCCGTATGAAGGTTTCCGTGGTCTTGGGCGGCGGAGGCATGAAAGGCCTCGCGCATATCGGCGCGCTCAAAGCCCTTCATCGCCACGGCATCGTGCCCGACGAATACATCGGCACGAGCGTGGGTTCCTATATCGCCGCGCTGGCCGCCGGCGGGCTGCACCCCGACCATATCGAAGACATCGGCCTGTCGATCCGCCGCCATGACATCCTCGACTACAACTGGCTGGGCATGTTCCTGAGGCCGGGCCGCGCCAAGAGCCTCTACCGCGGCAAGGCGCTCCACGACTTCTTCCGCCGCACCGTGCCCGTCGACCGCTGGGACGACCTGAAGAAGCCGCTCTACATCACCTCGGTCGACCTCGGCAGCATGCAGGAAGTGATCTGGGGCATGCCGGGCTACCGCGAGATCCCGGTGCACGACTGCGTCGTGGCCTCGTGCTCGATCCCGGGCATCTACCCCCCGAAGAAGATCAACGACTACCACTTCGTGGACGGCAGCCTGGTCGACGTCCTCCCCGTGAAGATCCCGGTCTACACGAAGGCGGACCTGATCCTGGCGGTCTACCTGGAGCCCCGCGAGGTGCCCGCGACCCGCGTCGAGCGCAAGGGCGCGGCCGCGATCCTCCAGCAGTCGCAGTCGATCCTCTCGCGCACGCTGGTGCGCCACAACCTGCACTACTTCGAGAAAGCGCCGATCGTGCTGATCCAGCCGCACGTCGCCGAGCACGGCATCTTCGACTTCGAGGACAACGCCGCCGTGATCCGGGCGGGCGAGGTCGCCACCGAGGTGACGCTGCAGAGCCACCCCCTCACCCAGCACCTCATGCAGAAGGCCATCACCACCGCGAGCAAGGTCCAGGCGGCGGGGTAAACCTACTTCCCGGCCTCCGGGCTCTCCAGAATGCTGTACTTCACGTCCGCATCCAGGTAGTCGCCGATGTGATCCTTGAGCGGCTTGGACTCCAGCAGCTCGAACCTGCTGAACGTGGACCCGCCCGCTTGCGGATCGCGCTGTCCTTCCTCGAAGGGACCCGAGACGCCCACCAGCCACTTCCCCTCATGGGACTGCGGATGCCGGAACTTGAAGAAGTACATCACCTGTGCCTTGCCCGAGTCGATGCTGCGGACGGAGGCGAGCAGCTCGATCTCCTTGGGGGCATAGCCCAGTTCCGTCGGATATTCGAGCCAGTGAACCAGGTCGGCTTCCGCCAGCAGCTTGGGGGTTTTGAACGCCGCAGGGAAACGATCCGCCAGCGCTCTCTTCCTCAACCCGTCCCAGAGGATCGATCGACCGGTCGGATTTCGCGCCAGTCCCTCCAAGATGAGGGTCGGCACGTCCTCCTTGCGGGCCAGAAGCGAGATCACCGCGAAGGACCGGATGCGGATCGACTTCGAATCCATTGCCTTGCGAAGCGCGTCCTTCCCGATCGCCCCGTCCAGGTGGCCCAGGTAATCGCAAAGGACCTCGAGCTGAAAGAACTCTTCCTGAAGCTCCGGCGTCACGGGGCTCGGCTCCGGCGTGGGCTCCGTCTGATCCAGGATTCCCGCCCGATCGCTGATGAATTTCCCCCGACTTTCCAGCAGCGCGGACGTCCTCTCCGACGCATGGCGATTGAACTCGGGGTAGCTCGAAGGCTTGACGACCCCGTCCGTGGCGAATTCCAGGACGAGGTTATAGATCCCCGACGCGTAGCGCAGCCGGGGCGCGACCTCCAGCAGGCCCGGGAAGAGGTCCTTCGCCAGGTCGGCCGACGGCTTGTACGGCACGAAGAGGGTCGTGAGCTCGACGTCCAGGCTGCTGGGCCGCTGGAGCAGGCGCAGGAGCAGCGCCCGCGCCTCGGAGGAGTGCATCTCCGTGAGGATCCGCAGGGCGGATTCCCGCGCCTCCGGCTTGGGGTGAAGGGAGTCGTAGATCTCCTCCAGGACCGGCAGAAGCTTCTTGTTTTCGGACTTCCAGAGGTGTCGAAGGAGAGCCTCGTTGATCGACGATCCTTTCCCGTTCACGACCGGGTAGTCCTCGGCGGCAGCGCGCAGAAGGCGGAGCTCAGACTCCCTCGTGGCATGCATGCTTTCGAGGGCCTCCAGGGCCGAATCGCGCTCCGACTCCTTCTCGCTGTGGAGCCTCTTCAGCGTCTTTTCCAGAGCGGCCGAGCCGCCCTTGCTGCGACCGCAGGCGCCAAGCAGAGCCAGGGCGCCGAAGGTCAGAAGAATTGCAACACGCCGCATCAGAGGGATCATACGATCCGCCGCGGGTTCGCGCCCAAAAGAAAAACTCCGGCGCCCGCGTCTCCGCGAGCGCCGGAGTTCGTGAAATCCGAGGAGCTTACTCCTTGTCCTTCTCCAGCTTGACGAACTCGTCGACCACGACGACCTTGTAGCCGTCCCAGCCTTCCGGATTGTTGATGACCGTGCCGTTGATGCCGACCAGCTTCTGGAAGCTGTTGTTGAGCGTTCCCAGCATCTTCTCGTCGCCGTCCTTTACCCGGAGGAAGCAGACGATGCGGCCGCCCGACACCAGCTTGTGCGTGCCGGGGCGCTTGAAGAGGACGCCCGTGGGCTCGATGTAGCCCTGGAAGGCCAGCGCCTTCTCGGCGTTCTTCTTCTCGTTGAGCGCCTCCAGCTCGGCCTTCCGCTTGGCCTCCTGCGCCAGCAGAGCGACCTTCGCCGACGTCAGGATGCCCTGAAGCTCGCGGGAACGGCTCAGGCCGCGCTCCGCCTCGGTCTTGACCGCGTCGGTGGTCGCCTTGTCCTTCGCCGCCTCGTAATCCGCGACGACGGTGCCCAGGTCGACCTGCTCGAATTTGCGCTGCTCGACCAGCTGGGACTGACGCTCCAGCTCGGCCTGCGCGTTCGCGATCAGGCGCCGGGCCTCGACGTCGGAGCCGCCGAGCGCTTCGGCCTTCTTGGCGGGCGCGGGAGCGGCCTTCTTCTCGTCGTTGACCGGAACCGCCGCGATCTCCTTGGACGTGTGGACGTACTTCTTGCCCACGTAGTACTTCACGGCCGCCGGGGCCTCGATCTTGAGCCAGCCCATGTGCTCGCCCACGACCTTGACCGCGTCACCTTCCTTCAGCGTGCAGAGGACGTCGGCGTTGATCCGGCTGTCGAGCCGAACCGGCACCTCGTTGGTGCTGGCGACGCCCTTGTCGCCGTCGCGCTTGATGTTCTTGCCCGTGACCCAGACGATGCTGTTCTTGGGCGGAAGGATCTGGTAGTACTCGTCCTTCTCCGCCACGACCGTCACCTTCTCGCCGAGCCCGAGCACCGACGTGATGATGCTGGTCTGGTCGTTCTTCGGGAACATCCGGACGTTGAGGCGCTCGACCGTGACCTCGCCCTCGTACGGATAGCTCTTCTTCTCGAAGGCGACCTTCTCTTCACCGCCCTTGACGTCCTGGGCGACCGCGCCGGCGGACATCACCGCCAGCGCCATGACCGCGAGCGACCACGTCTTCATCGTTCTTTCCCCCTCTCTAGCGTGAAAAATTTCAAAAACGAACGGTTCAGTGAAAACGGGAACGGATGCTTAGGATGAGTTGTGTGATGTGACGTGCATGTCTCCCCTCTCTCTCATGCCCGCCCCGGCGGGCTCCCCTCTCCGAACAACCCCTGCCGCGGACCCATCCGCGACAGGGGAATTATAACATATGATTTACTGCGGTGGCGCCGAATCCGTTGATTTTCCCGAAGGTTTCTTCACGGACTCGTCCACCTTCACGGCAGCGTCCTTCACGGTGGACTGGATGTACGCGTCGCGGTAACGCTTGCGCGCCTCCTCGTCCAGGCCCCGCCGCGACCCGTTGAACTGCGCGTTCACGTCGTCGGGCGGCACTTCGACCACGTCCTCGAGGTAGACCACGTAGGACCAGTCGGCCTTGTCCCGGCTGCGAAGCATCGCGCCCGAAAGCACCGACGCCTTCCCGGGCAGCAGCTGCTTCCCGCGTACCTGCTGCGAGATGGCTTGCCCCAGCGCGGCGTCCTCGATGCCCGTCTCGCCGTCCAACTTGAAGTAGCGGGTGACGTGCCAGTCCGGCTTGAATTTCTTCCGCGCCGCGATCATGCCCTTCGTCGAGATCTCCTGGACCACGTTGTTCGCGAGCTGCTGCGTGCGCTTCTTGACCTGCTCCTTCTGGAGGTCCTTGACGATCGCCTCGCGGATGCGGTCGCTGATGCCCGACTCCTTCGCATCCACCTTCGCCGAGAGGCGGAAGAGCGCCGTGCCCTTGCTGGTCTTGATCTTCTGGGACACGTCTCCCAGCTTCAGCGTGGGCTCGAAGGCCCAGGTCGCCAGCGTGCTGTTCGCGCCCACGACCTTCTCGACGTCCTCGACCTGCTTCGGGTCGAACTTGAGGGTGATGTCGTAGACGACCCCCTCGTCCTTGAACTTCTTGTAGAGCTGGTCGAAGACGTCGTCCGGGTACTTGTTGTTGTTCGCGGTCGCCGCGGCGCCGAGCGCCACGTCCACGCGGCTCATGATCTCCGCCGCCTTCTTCTCCGCGGCCTGCATCTTGATCTTGTCCGGGATCTCGCCCTTCACCTCGTCGAGGCTCTTATACTCGGTCTTCTCGTCGTCCTTGTGCTCCTCGCCGGGATGGTGCTCGTGCGGCTTGGAGAACTCCGCCTTGTGTGCGTTGTAATACTCCTTCACCTGGTCCGCGGTCGGCTCCGGCTCCTTCTTCTTGAGCTCGTCCGCGTCGACCATCAGGTACGCGACCTGCACCTTCGCCGGGATCTTCCACTTCTCCTTGTTCTTCTGATACTCCTTGATGATCTCGTCGGTGGAGGGCGCGCGCAGGTCCTTCATGACGTCCTTGGGGTCGAAAGCCGCGTACCACGCCTTGGCCATCTGGTGGCCGCTGAGGAGCTGGTCGTAGACCTTGTCGTAGTCGGCGAACTCGGAGTTGCTGATCATGGTCAGCAGCTTCTCGATCACCACGTGGTCGCTGAGCCAAGTGAGGAACGTCGAGTACTCGACGTGATAGAGCTCGCGGGCGATGCGGACCATGATCTCCTGGTTGTAGTCCGGACGGCCCACGAAGCGCTGGAAGATGTCCCGCTCTTCCATCAGCGCTTCCTGCTCGCTGGCGTCGATCCCGTTGGCCTTCGCTTCCTTGAGCAGGATGATGTCCTCCCACGCCTGCTCCGCGAGCTGATCCTGCGTGGGATCCTTGGGCTTCTGCCCGTAGCGCATCATCATCAGGGTCATGGGGTCGTTGTACTTCTTCGACCAGTAGCTGGCGGTCGCGGTCTGGACGTGCCGGTTGTACTCGCCCTTGCTGACGTGGATCAGCCCGTTGTAGAGCGTGCCGGCGTCGGCCTTGTCCTCTTCCCGCTCGGCGCCCGTCTTCCCCATGTAGCCCCAGAGGACGAGCGGGACCACCATGCAGATGACGATGAACAGGAACAGGCCGCGGGTGGACTTCTGAACGAACTTCTCAAAGCTGAACGCCATTACTTGACCTCTTCAGGGCGCGGCAGATCCTCGAGCGAATTGATCCCGAAGGTGTCCAGAAACTCCTTCGTGGTCCCGTACTGGAGCGGCGACCCCGGAATCTCCTCGCGCCCGGCAATCTTGACGAGGTTCCGCTCCATCAGCGCCCGGATGAGCTCTCCCGACGCCGCCCCGCGGATGGCCTCCAGGTCGACCCTCTTGATCGGTTGTTTATACGCAATGATCGCCAGGGTCTCGAGGGCCGCGGCGGACAGCTTCCGGTCCGCTTTCGCCTTCTTGAGCTTGGCGATTATATCGGCGTGCACGGGTCGGGTCAACAACTGGTACCCTCCCGCGATTTCCTCGAGCGAGAAGGCCCGGCCCGTCTGGTCGTACTCGGCCTTCAGCTGCGCCAGCACCTCGCGGATCTCGTCCGGCTTGGCGTCCGGAAAGATGTCCTTGAGCTTGCCGAGCGTGATAGGCTCGTCGCAGGTGAACAGGATCGCCTCGAGTCCCGGCTTCAGGTTATCCACTGCGCTGCCCCCCTCGCAAAATAGGTCAGGATGAAATCCGACCCGGCTCGCTTGATGGAGGTGAGGACTTCGAGAATGACCTTCTTCTCATCAATCCACCCTCTCTCCCCGGCCGCCTTGATCATCGCGTACTCGCCGCTCACGTTGTACGCGGCCATCGGGCAGCCGAACTTCTCCTTCGCCCGCCGGATGATGTCCAAATAAGCGAGCGCCGGTTTCACCATGATTATATCTGCGCCCTCCCGGAGATCAAGGTCGATCTCCCGGACGGCCTCGTCGGCGTTCGCGACGTCCATCTGGTAGGCCTGCCGGTCGCCGAACGACGGAGCGGACTCCGCGGCCTGCCGGAAGGGCCCGTAGAACGCGCTGGCGTACTTCGCCGCGTACGACAGGATCGTCGCCTTCGGCAGCGCGGACCGCAGCGCCGCGACCACGCCGTCCATCATGCCGCTCGGAGCGACCACGTCGGCCCCCGCCTCGGCGTGCGACACCGCGATCTTCTGCAGGATGGGCAGCGTGGCGTCGTTGTCGACCTCGCGCCCCTTCAGGATCCCGCAGTGGCCGTGGTCCGTGTACTCGCACATGCAGACGTCGGTGATGACGACCAGCTCGGGCAGCGCGTCCTTGAGGGCTCGGACCGCCTGCTGCACGATGCCGTTCTTCGCCCAGCCGCCGCTCCCCTTGGCGTCCTTCGACGCGGGGATCCCGAAGAGGATCAGCGACCCGACCCCGGTCTTCGCGAGGCCGCGCGCCTCCTTCACCAGCTCGTCGACCGAGAACTGGAACTGCCCGGGCATCGAGGCGATGGGCTGCCGCACGCCCTTTCCCGGGCGCACGAAGTACGGCATGACAAAGTCGTCCGGAGAGAGCTGGGTCTCGCGGACCAGCTTCCTCATCCCCGGGGACTGCCGCAGATTTCGAAGTCGTGTCTTCATAGCCTCGATTCACCCGTTATTGGCCCCAGAGCCCACGGAGCCCTCTGAGAAGAACTTGCTCTGTGGGCTCGGAGGGCTCTGTGGCCAATCATATGGATTTCGCAATCGCCTGGATCAGGGCGTCAAACGTGAACTTCTTGGGGATCACCGCGACCTTGAGGCCATACTGGCGCACCGTCTTGGCGGTGATGGGCCCGATGCACGCGATTTTAGCGCGAATCGGCCGGTTGCCAACCGCTTCCATGAAATTTCGGACCGTCTGCGAGCTCGCGAAGGTGATCCAGTCCGCGTCGTCGACGGCCTCGACGTTCTCGGGCGCGACCTTGTCGATGCGGTAGAGGATCAGGTCGGTCACCTTCGCGCCGGACTTCGCGAGCACCTTCTGGAACTCGGGGTTCATCAGGTTGGCGCCGGGGTGGAACACGTGGGCGCCCTTCATGCCCTGCTCCGAGAGTTCCCGCGCGAGCGAGCGGCTCGTGAACTCGGCCGCGACGAAGTCGGGCTTGATCCCCCGCTCGATCAGCGCGCGGGCCGTCTGGTCGCCCACCGCGCAGACCTTGGTCCCCGCGAGCGAGCGCGCGTCGCCGGCCAGGTTCGGGAAGAAGTACTCCACCGCCGTGCGGCTCGTGAACGCGACGTGCGTGTAGCCCTGGATCTTGATCGGCTTCACCCGGACCGGGCGGATGCGGATCGTCGAGAAGACCGCGACCTCGGCGCCCAGCGCCTCGAACTTCCGCGCGAGCTCGCTCGACTGCTCCCTCGAGCGCGTGACCACGATCTTCTGCCCGAAGAGCGGCTTCTTCTCGAACCAGCGCAGGCGCCGTTCGAGGTCGACGACGTCGCCGATGATGGTCACGGCCGGCGCCGAGACCTTCGACGCGAGCGTCGCGATCGTCGAGAGCGTTCCCCGCACGGTGCGCTGCCTCGGCGTCGTGGCCCACTGGACGGTCGCGGCCGGCGTCCGCGGGCTCCAGCCGATCCGGACGAGCTTCTTCGTGATCTGCGGCAGGGCTTTGATCCCCATGTAGACGACCAGGGTCCCCCGGCGCGGCAGGTCCGCCGCCTCGAACCCGTCTTCCTTTGTATGGCCGGTCACGAACGTGACCTGGGAAGCGCGGTCCCGGTGCGTCAGCGGGATGCCCGCATAGGTCGACGCCCCGATGGCGGCCGTCACCCCGGGGACGACCTCGAAGGGGATGCGCGCCCGCTGCAGCGCCTCGGCCTCCTCGGCGCCCCGCCCGAAGATGTAGGGGTCGCCGCCCTTCAGGCGGACGACCGCGTGCCCCGCCTTCGCCTCGCGGACGAGGAGGCGGTTGATTTCCGGCTGCTCGAGTGTGTGGCTGTCCGAGCGCTTGCCCGCAAAGAGGTGCCGCGCGTTGGGCGCGAAGTCGAGCAGCTTGGGATTCACCAGGTGGTCGTAGACGACGACGTCCGCCTTCCCCAGGAGCGTGAAGCCGCGGTGGGTGATGAGGTCGAGGTCGCCGGGACCGGCGCCGACGAGGTAGACGACGCCTGATTTTGCCTTGGGCACGGTCCCACTATATACCGATGATTCCCGCGCTCGGGGAGGATTATTTCGGGTAGAACAGCAGCATCGTCCCGACGAGCGCGCCGGACGCCACAACGGACCCGGCGAGCCACCTCCGGATCCGGAGTTCCGGGGGAGCCACCTTCTGGATTCTCCAGATCGCATAGGGCCACAGGGCGACCGTGACGGCGTTGAAGAGAATCCTGGATCCGACGATTTTCAGATGGCGGTCCTCTCCTCCCCCGCGCCAGATCTCCCAGAACGTGATCGCATCCGGCAGGAAGAAGAACGCAAACGTGACGGTACTGACCAGCCAGGCCGCACCCACGCTGACCGCCAGGATGCGGCCCCAGTTCTCGCCCCGCAGAAGCCCGACTGCCGCCGCGATCGTCAGAAGTGCCAGCAGGAGGTCCAGAAGCAGGATCTGCTTGTAGATCGCCATCGTCTCCCACCAGACCGAATGGATCTCGTGGAAGACGCGGAGCAAGCCCAAGGCGCCGAACACCAGCAGGACGCGGGCGAAGGTGGAATGAACGTCGCGCCGCGTTGACTTCTGGATGTCCGCCACCATCTGAGTCTACTTCCCGCGGCGAATGAAGAGGATGAGTGCCACCATCAGCCCGCTGATGGCGGCGGACCCCGCAAGCGACCACTTCCGGGAGGAAAGGCCCGGCGGCTGGATCAGCAGGAAGCGGAGCATGAGGGGCGCGCTGATGAGGAAGAGCAGGTAGTACAGAAAGCGTGGGGCCAGAAATACGACGACGAGCAGCCCCAAGCCCGGCTTCATCATCGCGGGGATGAACACGCCGGCGAGCAGCCCCAGGCAATTGACCAGCCCGGCGAGCAGCGCCGACGACGCGACGCCCGTGGAGCCGGCCCGTTCCTGGAGGATGCCCCATCCGGAAAGCCCAAGGAGCAGGGCAAGGACCACGTCGATGGGGAGCACCACGTAATAGACCGGCTCCGGATGAGCATCCGGTCCTGAGAAGACCGTCACGTATTCGACGATGAGACGGGAGATGCCCAGGATGCCCAGGACGAGCAACGCCCATCCGGTCCGACGGCAGGACGTCGGCGTGGGATCTATTTGGACTCCGCCTCGATGCGGTAGAGCTGGGTGTCGCTGCGCAGGAAGAGCGCGCCCTCGATCGGGGCGGGCGACGCGAACGTGCGGCCCTTGAGCTCGTTCTTCGCGACCTGCGCGTACGCCTTGTCGGCCTTCACGACGAAGGTCACCCCGTCCTCGCTCTGGAAGTAGACGTTGCCCGCGACGAAGAGCGGCGACGCGGAGAACGCCCCGCCCAGGCGCTCCTGCCAGTGCACCTTGCCGCTCTTGGCATCCACGCAGGACGCCACGCCCTGGTCGCTCACCACGTAGAGCTCGTCGCCCACCAGCAGCGGCGACGGGTCCAGCGGCGCGCCCTTCTCCAGCTTCCAGGCCACGTGCGAGTCCGTGACGTCGCCCTTGCCGTCGACCTTGATCGCCAGCAGCGTCGGGCGGTCGAAGCCCGTGCTCAGGTAGATCAGTCCGTGGCCGTAGACCGGCCGGGGCACGATCGAGTAGCCGCCCGGGTACTTCACGGTCCAGATCGGCCGGCCGCTGGCCGGGTCGTAGCTCGTCACGCCCCCGGCGTAGGGGCTCACGACCTGCAGCGACTTCCCGACCTCGATGGGCAGCGGCGTGCAGAACGCGAACTTCTTCGGCTCGTTGCTCGGGTCGCGCGGCATTTTCCAGCGCTGCGCCCCCGTCTTCCGGTCCAGCGCGATCAGGAACGGATCCGCCACGCCGTCGCAGCTGATGATCAGCAGGTCCCCGACCAGCGCGGGAGAACTCCCGCAGCCGTGCACCGGGTTGTACTTGATCACCTGCTTCCAGAGGATCTTCCCCTCGCTCGACAAACACGCGGTCCCGTTCGAGCCGAAGTGCACGTAGACGCGGTCCTTGTCGAGGATCGGCGTCGGGGATGCGAAGCTGTTCTTCTTGTGGCTCGGGCCGGGCGTCTCGACCCGGAAGACCTCGACGTTGTGGAGGATCTTCCCCGCCGCTGCGTCCACGCAGATCGCCCGCAGCGACTTGCCGCCCTCCGTCGCCGTCGTCAGCCAGAGCTGCTTGTCGAGGATGACCGGCGACGACCAGCCCAGGCCCTCGATGGGCAGCTTCCACGTCACGTTCTCGGACGTCTCGGACCACTTCAACGGCACCTTCGTGACCTTGGACTGTCCCTGGCCCTCGGGGCCGCGGAACTGCGGCCATTCCTGCGCCAGGACCGCCGCCAGCAGAAGCGAGATCATCGAGGTTTGCTCTCCGCAGACGCCAGGACGCAGCGCAGGCCCACCGCGTCGTCCTTCAACCCGACCGGGGCGCCCCGCCGGTACGAGCTCGTGAGCGCGTCCGCCTTGTCCTTCCAGCTGCCGCCGCGCAAGACGCGCCGCTTGGGATCGCCGCCTTCCGTCCACGCCGCGCTGTTGGCCGGCGCGCCCTCGTAGCTGTCGTGCCAGACATCCAGGCACCACTCCCAGAGATAGCCGTGCATGTCGTAGAGGTTCCAGGGATTGGGCTTCTTCGCCCCAACCGGGGGATCGTTACCCGCGGCGTTCCCGGTGTGCCACGCGTAGTCGTTGAGGTCCTTGGCATCCTCTCCGAAGGAGTACGCGGTCTTCGTCCCGGCCCGGGCGCAGTACTCCCACTCCGCCTCGGTCGGCAGGCGGATGAACTCCTCCTTGCCGATCAGATCCGCCGCCCTCAGGAGCTCCGTCACCTTCCGGCAGAACTCTTCCGCCTCGTCGAACGAGAGCATCTCCACGGAGTTCCGGCGTCCCTTCCAGCGGCTGGGATTCGACCCCATCACGGCTTCCCAGAGGTTCTGGGGGACTTCGACCTTCCCGATCTTGAACGGGAAGGCGATCTTCACCTCGTGAGTCGGCTGCTCGGCCTTCCCGCCCGCCGCGGATCCCATGGTGAAGCTCGCGGGTTCGATCGCGACGAACTCCTCCCGAAACGTCTTCAGGAGCTTCTTGGAATCCTCCTGCGGGGCGGCCGCGAGGAGGAGGAACGCACAGAGGGTTCTCATGATCCACCCATGATACGCCGCCGTCGCTGAATTCGGCGAGAATCCCTCGGAAGAGTGTATAGTTCGAGGGGCAGCCAGAACGATCAGAGAGAGGTCCGGGACGATGGCCAACGCTCCCCTGCACCTATTCGGGGTCCTCGCGGTCCGCCATGGAGCACTCCGCCCCGACCAGCTGCAGCAACTCCTCCAGGCGCAGGCGGACGACCCGGGCACCCCGCTCGGAGAGCTCGCCCGCCGCCGCGGCATCCTCTCGGCCCGCCAGGTCCGCCGCCTCCTCGAGATCCAGCGCACCGGGTCCGTCGATCCGGACACCACGACCTTTGGCCACCTCCTGCTTCAGAACGGGCTGGCGACGCTCGACGACATCGGCCTCGCCCTCCGGGCCCAGCGGAGCAGCAAGCGCGATCCTTCGCCCATCGGCGAGATCCTCGTCGGCCTGGGCGCCCTGCAGGTGCAGGAGCAGAATGCCATCCTCGTCGCGCAGCGACGGCTCCGCGGCGACGAGTCCTCCGGCGAGCTCGACTACGAGACGAGGCTCCTCCCGGCGCTCGTCGGGCCCACGCCGCCGTCTCCCGAACCGCAGGGCTGGCTGATCCAGGAGACCGGCGACGACCTCGGCAGCCTCTTCCCGCTCGCGCACCGCTCCGAGATCGGCCGCCTGACGACCCACGACGTCCCCGTGCCCGACCTGGCGGCCTCGCGCGACCATGCCGTCATCGAGTACTCCCCCGCGGAGCGCCGGCACGTCATCAGCGACCTCGACAGCCGCAACGGGACCTTCCTCAACGGCGCGCAGGTGATCCGTCCGCACCCGCTGAACCCGGGCGACCGCATCCAGATCGGGTCGACGATCTTTCGCTACGTGGCCGGCGGCGGCATCGGCGGCGGCCACAACACCATCGTCGGGCGCCTCGGCTCCGACGCGGCCCGCGCCGCGATGGGCGTGGCGTCCAAAGTGTTCCCGATGATCAAGGGCGCCGCGTCTGGCGCGGGCGAGACCGCGCGCCGCATCCTGCATCCGCGCCGCTCGCGGCTGGACATCGCCATCGAGCGCCGCGACGCCCTCCTGGACCGCCTGGGCCAGGCCGCCTTCGACGCCGACCCTCGCTCGACCGCGTCCCGCGAGGTCGACAGCGCCAGGAAGAAGCTCGAAGAGATCCAACGCGCCGGCGAGCCCACCGTGATCCGCTGGGCCGAGCGGCGCGTCCACGACGCCGTCCGCCAGCTCGGCCGCGCGATCGTCGAGCGCGGCCCTGCGCCGAACGGGGACATGTCCGTCATCGTCGAGATCCGCGAGCTGGACGCCGAGATCCTCAACAGCGAGCCGGCGACGGCGCCGACACCGGCCCCCGCCGAATAGTCGTCGAATTCCAAGATTTCCTGCTAAGAAAGCCTCCCCTCTCCGGAACAACCCATTGGGATAGGTGGACGGGGATCCCACAGCTGTACGTTTCGGGACCCTCCGGGCCACGTGATGGTTGGACTGGGAGGTGCGAGCCATGGCGAGACTCCTTGCGATCCTGCTGGCGCTCGGCACGCCGCTCTTCGCGCAGGACCCCAACGCGGTGTCGCCCCGCGACATCGAGCGGGCCATCCGGAAGGGCACGGAATTCCTGAAAGGCGCGCCCTTCACGCCCGACCGGACTCATCCCTGCGCCAACGACCTCATCCTGCTCACCCTGATCCACGCCGAGGTCCCCGAGACGAACCCCGTGTTCCAGCAGTACCTGAAGAACTGCCTCGAGGCGCCGCTGGCGAAGACCTACAACGTAGCGCTGCACGCGATGTGCCTCGAGCAGTTGGATCCGACCGGCTACCAGCAGCGCCTCGCGCAGTGCGCGCAGTTCCTCGTCGACAATCAGGCCAGCAACGGCCAGTGGAGCTACGGCCAACCCGTCGACCTGAAGAAGTACCCCTTCGAGGGCAAGAAGGAGGAGAAGAAGGTCGCCACCGGCAAGGACCCCGGCGCCCGCGACTTCGGCGGCGGCCTGACCCAGAAGCCCAAGCCCAAGAACACCATCGTGATCACCCAGCAGAAGCAGACCGGCGCGGGCGGCGACAATTCGAACAGCCAGTACGCGTCGCTCGGGCTCCGGGCCTGCCACGACGCGAACATCCAGATCCCCCTCGAAGTCGCCAATCTCGCCAAGAAGTGGTGGATCGACAGCCAGAGCCCCGACGAGTCGGGCTCGAAGCTCGACAAGAACGCGGTCGGCACCGGCGGCGAGGTTCAGAGGATCCAGGGCTGGAACTACAAGACCGCCAACGAGGCCGGCGCGAAGGGCCCGTATCACGCCATGACGGCGGGCGCGGTGGGTGCCGTGGTGATCTACGACTACATCCTCGGCATCAACTACAAGAAGGACCCGGTCGCGGTGGCGGGCTGCAACTGGCTCGGCAAGCACTTCTCGGTGAACGCCAACCTGTATTACATGTACGGCCTGGAGCGCGCGGGCATGCTCTACGGCACCGAGAAGTTCGGCGACCACGACTGGTATCTCGAAGGCGCCAAGTCAATCGTGCGGAGCCAGAAGGACGACGGGTCCTGGGGCTCGAACGCGGACAACGAGAAGAACACCATCCAGACCTGCTTCGCGATCCTCTTCCTGAAGAAGGCGACGCGCGCGATCGCGACGGGCGACCGGAAGTAACGTTTCGTAGCCCCCAGATCCTCGAAAGGCCCTCCCTCCACGGAGGGCTTTTCTTTTCCCCCTCGACGGGTAGTATGGCGGCGATTGAACTACTCCTCCCACATCGACCGGCCCATGCGGATCCTGGGCCGAGTTTTCGGAAGCGTCCTGCTCCTGGGGGGAATCACCCTGCTCGTCCTCGGAGTCATGGCCGGGAGCAAGGATGGGTGCGCGATTGCTGCGGGCGCGGGGGTGGGCGGGCTCCTGTCGTTCTTTGGATTCTTCCTCACCGGACTCGCCGGAGTCATCGGCAGGGTTCTGCGGAAGGGCCGTTCGCGTCGCCTCTCCCGCAGGCTGAGTCGCATCCTGGGAACCCCGACCTCGGCCCACGCGGATCTCTCGATCAGCTGGCTCGGCTCGCGAAACGACACGAGGGCGGCGCTCTCCTGGAACCTGGACTCCGGGACCACGCAGGCCGCCGTCCAGGTCGCCGGCGGCTCGCCGGGAACCCTCCGCATCATTCCCAACCTGAGCCGCGGCGGCCGACTGATCGGCGGTCGAAGCATTCCCACGAAGCACGAGGAGTTCGATCGGACGTTCCTGGCGCGCTCAGAGCCGACCACGTTGCTCGGGGACCTCTTCGCGGACTCGCGTCGTGACCGCGTCGCGCGGGCCCTGCTCGATCTGCCCGACGGCCCCTCCTGCCGGGTCATCCTGACGCTGAGCGACGTGCGCGTCCGCGTCCCCCGCATCCTCGACCGCACGGATGCTCTGGACCGCCTGGTCGCCGCCGCCCAGACCTTCGCGCTCGCGGTCGCGGAGGCGGCCCGGCAGCCCGGGTACTCGATCATTTCCGTCGGGGCGGGCACGAGCGGCCGCTGCCTGATCTGCGTGTCGGCGCTGGAGAGCGAGATCGTGCTCTGCATCCGCTGCCGGACGCCGCACCATCAGGGCTGCTGGGAGTACGCGGGCGAGTGCGCGCTCTTCGCCTGCGGCGGGCGCCGCTGGATCGCGGCAGGAACAGTGGCCTGACTACTGCTGCGGGCGCCAGAGGGCGAACTTCTGGCCCGCCTTGCCGGACTCGACCCGGCCCAGGTTCCCCAGCATCACCTTGCGGACGTTGTTGACGTTCTGATGCAGGATCGTCGCCTCGGCGCGCTTCTCGGTCCACTTGTAGAGGACCACGACGTGACCGCCGGTCGCGCCGTCGGTGCCGAACGTGATGACGTCGCCGGCCTTGCCCTGCTCCCAGGGGATCTCCTTGCCGAAGACGTAGCCGTCGACCTTGGCCTTCACGTCGCGGAGCGGGACGGCGGGCA
>Ga0310813_10000267_pt1 | contig 36342 bp, 36 predicted proteins | sample YN3metagenome_FD_203086 | JGI IMG/M metagenome (GOLD analysis project Ga0310813, IMG submission 203086) | Soil microbial communities from experimental microcosm in Duke University, North Carolina, United States - YN3 | ecosystem: Engineered > Artificial ecosystem > Soil microcosm > Unclassified...
CCAAGTGGGCCGCGGGTCAATCGGGTGGCGGTGCTGGTGCCCTTGAGCGGGCCCGACGCGGCGGTCGGACGCGCGCTCGGCAATGCGGCACGGCTGGCGATGGCGGACACCGGGACCAAGGCGTTCGAACTGACGCTGTTCGACACCGCCGGGCGCGGCGCGGCCGCTGCGGCGCAGAACGCGCTTGCGACCAATTACGGCCTTATCCTCGGCCCGCTGCTGAGCGAGGATGTTCGCGCGGTGACCCCGCTGGCTCAAAGGGCGCGGGTGCCCGTGATCGCCTTCAGCAACGATCGCGAGGCGACCGCGCGCGGAACCTATATTCTGGGCTTTACGCCGAGCCAGGCTGTCGAGCGGGTGGTGCAGGAAGCGGCTCGGCGCGGTAGCCGGCGCTTCGCCGCGGTCGCTCCAGCAGGAGACTATGGGCAGCGGTCGGTTCAATCGCTGGCCGCCGCCGTGCAGCAGGCTGGCGGGCAACTGGTGGGCGTCGAAAACTACGCCGCGCCGGGACAGGCGAGAGCGGCGGTGCAGCGGCTGTCGTCGCGGCCGTACGATGCGCTGCTGATCGCGGATGGGCCACGCGCGGCGGTGCTCGCAGCGCCCGCCATCCCGGCCAACGTCCGGGTGCTTGGCACCGAGCTCTGGGCGAGCGGCGGGGCAGGGGCCAGCCAGAGGCTGCGCGGCGCGTGGTATGCGGCGCCGACGCAGGGGCAGTGGGGTCAATTCCTCCAGCGCTACAAGGCGCGCTACCCGGGGCAGACCCCGCCGCGCATCGCCAGCCTCGGCTATGATGCGGTGCTGCTGACTGCCCGCGGCGCTCGCGGCTGGGCGCCAGGCCGCCGCTTCCCGCTCGGCGCGATCGACGATCGCGAAGGCTTTGCCGGGGTGGACGGGATTTTCCGTTTCCGGGCCGACAATGTCGCGCAGCGCGCCTTCGAAGTGCGGGCGGTGACGGCCTCCGGATCGACGCTCGTGTCGCCCGCGCCGACGAGCTTCTAAACAGGCTAGCCAAAGCGTGATACCGCTATGCGGAGAGGGCTGTCACCGACGGCGGCCGAGCATCCGCGATCTGGCCGAGGATGTGATCGAGTAGCAGGCGGCCGGACGGGGTCGTCTGGAGGCGGTCGCCCGACCAGGTGAGGTGCTTGCTCGCGAACAGGCGGGCGACCGCGCGGTCGTCGAGCAGGTGATCGAGACCGAAGCGGTTGGCGATGTCGGAGGGGACGATCCCTTCGGCGAGGCGCAGGCCCATGACCAAGGCTTCGTCGGCCGATTCGATCGGCGACAGGGGCGCTTCCTCGACGATGCCGTGGCCGTTGCGCGACAAGCCTGAGAGGAAGTTTTCGGGCTTTCGGTGCCGCACGGTGCGGGTGCCGAGGCGCCGGCCGTGCGCGCCGGGGCCGATGCCGGCATAGTCGCCGTAGCGCCAGTAGGTGAGATTGTGGCGGCTTTCCTGTTCGGGCCGTGCGTGATTGCTGATTTCGTAGAGCGGAAGCCCGGCTTCGGCGGTCAGCGCGCCGGTCATTTCGTACAAGTCGGCGGCGGTGTCGGGGTCGATGGGATCGAGCTTTCCCGCGGCGTGCAGCGCGGCGAAGCGGGTGCCCGGTTCGATGGTCAATTGGTAGAGCGACAGGTGCCCGGTTCCGAGCGCCAGCGCGCGGGTCAGCATCGCCTGCCAGTCGGCGGCGGACTGGCCGGGCAGGGCGTAAATGAGGTCGAAGGTGACCCGGTCGAAGTTCGCCTGCGCGACGTCGAGGGCGGCGAGGCCTTCGCTGGCCGAGTGCGCGCGGCCGAGAAAGCGCAGGGCCGTGTCGTCGAGCGACTGAAGCCCCAGACTGACGCGGTTGATCCCGGCACTGGCGAGATCGGCGAAGCGGGCGGCCTCGACCGAAGAGGGGTTGGCTTCGAGTGTGATCTCGATGTCGTCGGCGGCCGGCCAATGGCGGCGGGCGGCGGAGATCAGCGCTTCGGCGGTGGCGGGGTCCATCAGAGAGGGCGTGCCCCCGCCGAAGAAGATGCTTGTCAGCCGGCGGCCGGGAAGCAGCGCGGCTTCATGGGCGAGATCGGCGAGCAGGGCGTCGCGCCATGCCTGCTGGTCGATCGAGTCGCGGACGTGGCTGTTGAAGTCGCAATACGGGCATTTGCTGACGCAGAAGGGCCAATGGATGTAGAGGGCGAGGTCCCGCTCCCCCTCCCGCTTGCGGGAGGGGGCCGGGGGGTGGGGACCGGCCGCCTCAGCACGCCCACCCCCAGCCCCTCCCGCAAGCGGGAGGGGAGTTATTGCGCCAGCCATTCCACCAGCATCTCGAACGCCTTGGCGCGGTGGCTCATGGCGTGCTTGGCCGCCGGCTCCATTTCGCCGAAGGTCTGCTCGTGGCCGTGGGGCACGAAGACGGGGTCGTAGCCGAAGCCATTGTCCCCGCGCGGCGGCCAGACGAGGTGGCCGAAGACCTTGCCTTCGAAGCTTTCGATGCGGCCGTCGGGCCAGGCGAGAGAGAGGGCGCAGGTGAAATGCGCGTCGCGGCCAGCTTCGGGACCGGCGGCTTGAAGCGCTTCCTCGACCTTCTGCATCGCGTGGCCGAAGTCGCGCTTGCCGCTTTCGTCTTCGGCCCAGCGCGCCGAATGGATGCCGGGGTCGCCATTCAGCGCATCGACGCTGAGGCCGCTGTCATCGGACAAGGCGGGAAGGCCGGCGAGGTCGGCGGCCGCGCGGGCCTTGAGTTCGGCATTGGCGACGAAGCTGGTGCCGGTCTCCTCGGGCTCGGGCAGGTCGAGCTCTGCGGCGCCGAGGCACTCGATTCCGAACGGCGCCATCAGCGCGCGGATTTCGCGCAGCTTGCCCTCGTTATGGGTGGCGATGACCAGCTTCGGCCCGACCGCGTTCACCGGCCGCAGGCCTTGCGCTGGGCGGCGAAGATGTCGCCGCAACCGATCCGGGCGAGGCGGAGAAGCCGCAGCAGACCTTCTTCGTCGAAGGTCGCACCCTCGGCGGTAAGCTGGGCTTCGACGATCGCGCCGTCGGCGGTGAGGACGAAATTGCCGTCGCTGCCGGCGGTCGAATCCTCGAGGTAATCGAGGTCGAGGACGGCGGTGTCCTGGTGGAAGCCGCAACTGACCGCGGCGACCTGCGTACGGATAGGATCGGACGACAGCTTGCCCATGATCCCGTCGACGGCGAGGCGCATCGCGACCCAGGCGCCCGAGATGGCGGCGGTGCGGGTGCCGCCGTCGGCCTGGATGACGTCGCAGTCGAGGACGATCTGGCGTTCACCGAGCAGCTGCAAGTCGGTCACGGCACGCAGCGAGCGACCGATCAGGCGCTGGATTTCCTGGGTGCGGCCCGACTGCTTGCCCTTGGCCGCTTCACGCGCGCCGCGGGTGTGGGTGGCGCGGGGGAGCATGCCATATTCGGCGGTGACCCAGCCCTGGCCCTTGCCGCGAAGAAACGGCGGGACCTTTTCCTCAAGGCTGGCGGTGACCAGCACGCGGGTGTCGCCGAAGCTGACGAGGCAGGAGCCTTCGGCATGCTTGGTGAAACCGGGCTCGAAGCGAAGTTCACGCATCTGGTCGGGGGCGCGGCCGGAAGGGCGCATCGGGTTCATTCTCCTATGGATCGTTGGCCGCGCCTTAGCCGCTGCGGCGGGGGCAAGTCGAGGCGGGGCCGAAACACGAAAAAGACATAGGGTCCACTTCGTCCACTTCGTTGCAGATCAAGGGGTTAGCGACACAAAAGATCGAAACGGAGTGAGCGGCCGCCATCGCCTCGCTTATGACACACAAGAAGCCTTGTAGGACAGCAGTCCCAAGCAGAATTGAGCGAAAGCCACCCCGTGACTACATGGTTGGCATGACCCCGCCGTTGCCCGAATTGACGACCCGGATGCGCGACATCTTCGGCCATGTGGTCGAAGCCTATCTGGAGCGCGGACAACCGATCGGTTCCAAGGCGCTGACGGGCGCCGTCAACCTGTCGCCGGCCTCGATCCGCTCGGTGCTAGCCGAATTGGAAGAGCGCGGGCTGCTGACGCATCCGCATACGTCGGCGGGCCGGCTGCCGACCGAGACGGGCCTGAGGCTGTTCGTCGACGGGATCATGCAATCGCATCTTCCGAGCGCGGAGGAGCGGGCGGCGATCGAGCGGCAGGTGCGCGACCGGCCGCTGGAAGAAGCGCTGGCCAATGCCACCGCCGCGCTGTCGGGGCTGTCGGCCTGCGCCGGGGTGGTGGTCGCACCCAAGATCGAGCGGCGGCTGCGTCAGCTGGCGTTCGTGCCGCTCGGGCCGGGGCAGGCGCTGGCGGTGATCGTCGGCGAGGATGGCAGTGTCGAAAACCGGATGGTGGCGCTGCCGATGGGCATGACCGCCGCCGCCCTGGCCGAGATCGCCAACTTCGTCACCGCGCGGCTGGCCGGGCTGACATTGGCCGAGGCGGAAGGGCGGTTGCGGCACGAAATCCGCGAACGGCGCGAGGCGCTGGACGCGGCCGCCGCGGAGCTGGTCGCGACAGGCCTTGCCGAATGGCGCGAAGACGGGCCGTCGCGGCCGGTGCTGATCGTGCGGGGCCAGGCCAATCTGCTGGACGAAGTCGCGGCGCTCGATCTCGAACGGGTGCGCAAATTGCTCGACGAGCTGGAAGATCGGCAGGAGATCGTCCGGCTGCTGGAAGGGGCGCGCGAGGGTGAGGGGTGCCGGATCTTCATCGGGTCGGAAAACCGGATGTTCGCGCTGTCGGGCTCGAGCGTCATCGCCGCGCCCTATCGTGGAGCGGAGGGCCGCGTGGTCGGTGTGGTCGGTGTGATCGGCCCGACGCGGTTGAACTATGCCCGGATCGTGCCCATGGTTGATTATACAGCGCAAGCACTCACCAGACTGATGGGATAGGAATGAACGAGCGTCACGACGAGGCCGAGGAAATCCGCGCGGAGACCGCGGAAAACAGCCCCGAATTGCAGGAACATGATCAGTTCGCCGAGCTTCAGGCGAAGCTGGAGGAGGCGCAGCAGAAGGCGCTCTACGCCGCCGCCGAAGTGCAGAATATCCGCCGCCGCGCCGAGCAGGAAAAGGCGCAGGCGGTGACCTACGCCAACACCGGTTTCGCGCGCGACATGCTGAGCGTGAAGGACAATCTGGATCGTGCGCTGAGCCACATTCCGGCCGGCGCGCGCGAGGGCGAGCTCAAGAATTTCATCGAGGGCATCGAGGCGACCGCGCGCGAGCTGGACGCGGTGTTCGGCCGCAATGGCGTGACCCGGGTCGAAGCCAAGGGCCTGCCGCTCGATCCCAACCGCCACCAGGCGATGATCGAAATCCCGAGCGATGCGGAGCCCGGTACGATCGTCGAGGAAATGCAGGCGGGTTATGTGCTGAAGGACCGGCTGCTGCGTCCGGCGCTGGTCGGGGTCGCCAAGGCGGGCTGAGCCGCCGTCGCCTGAAACAGAAAAGGGGCCCGGCACCACCCAGTGCCGGGCCCCTTTTTCACATGGGTCCGATGCCTAGCCGCGAACCGGAGCCACCGGCGGCGGAGGCGGCGGGGGCGGCGGTGCCGGGCAGGTGTCGGTCGCGAGGATCACCGCTCCATCGCCGCAGACCTGGGTTGCCGGCGGCGGCGGAGGCGGGGGCGGAGGTGGCGGCGGCGGGGCCGCTTCGACCCGGTTCGAGGCGAACTTGAAGCGCATCGTCAGCCCGATCTCGCGCGGACGGCCGATGTTGTAGCCGAGCCGGGCGCGACCGCCGCGTTCGCGATCGAAGGACAACAGCGCATTCTCGTCGAATAGGTTGTTGGCGTAGAGCGTCAGCCCGAGCCCGCTGTCGAAGTCGATGCCGGCCGACAGGTTCACGAGGTCGTAGGCCGGAAGCAGCAGATTGACCCGGGTCGCGCCGGTGCCGGTGGCGCCGTTGAAGGGCAGGCCGGAGACGAAGGTGCGCGGGTTGTTTTCCTGGTCGGCGGGCTGGGTGTAGCGGTTGCCGACCCGCTGCCAGCTGGCGGTCACATACCATTCGGCGCTGTCGCTGAAGCGGCTGCCATAGGTGGCCGAGGTGGCGAACTGATATTTGGGCACGCTCGGCAGGCGGTTGCCATCACGGATGCCGGTCGCGGCGGCGAGTGCACCGGGCAGCGTGGTGTCGAACTCGGCGTTGACCAGGCTCCCAGCGAAGCTCAGGTCGAAGCCGGCGAAGGGCCGGACGTTGAATTCGGCTTCGAGGCCGCGGGTGTGGGCCTTGTCGACGTTGAAGACGACGCGGCTCGAGCAGCTGCCGGCGTCGAGCGTAACCTGAAGGTTCTTGATATCGGTATAGAACGCCGCCGCGTTGAAGGTCACCGGGCCGCGGCTGTATTTGACGCCGCCTTCGTAGTTCCACAGCGATTCATCGTCGTAATTCTGGAAGCCGCCGAACAAGGCGCGATCGGCCGCCGAGCAGAGCGGCAGGTTCAAGGGATCGTTGACCCCGCCAAGGCGGAAGCCCTTGGCCGCCTGGACGTTGAAGGTGAGGTTGCGATTGGGCTCGAACGACAGGATGGCGCGCGGGCTGAAGCCGTTGGAGCTGGTCTTGTCGCCGATCCGCCGGTCGCCGTTGGCGAACAGGCCGCCCGAGATGAAGTTGCGGCTTTCGGAGAAGTCGTAATAGCGCCCGCCGCCGGTCAGCTTGACCATGCCGAAGTCGTAGGTCGCTTCGCCGAACAGCGCCTTTTGCTTGATGTCGTAGGGCAGGTCGGCGTTGTAGGGCGAGTTGGCGGGGAAGCCGTTGCGCACCGAGGCCGAGGTGCCCGCGCCCAGTGTCGCGTCGGTGGCGGCGTCATAGCCCGGGGTCGGCAGGCGCTGCGTATATTGGCGGTCGACCTTGGAATAGAAACCGCCGACCACCCACGAGAAGGGGCCGCTGCCGTTCGAGGACAGGCGAAGTTCCTGGCTCCATTGCTTGAGATCGGTGGTGTCGACGAGGTTCGACGGCAGATTCACCGCGGCGGTCGGGTAACCGAGGTCGACCGACACCGAGCCGGTCAGCGCCGAGGCGTCTCGGCTGACCAGGATGTCGCGGTCGATGTAGCTGGTGATCGAGGTCAGCTCGACCGGGCCGAGATCGGCGCTTGCGGTGAGGTCGGCGAGTCGCGTCTTGTCGCGGAATTTCTCGCGCAGCAGGAGATATTGCTGGCGCTCGTCGAACACCCGCGGCGGGGTGGTGAACTGGTTCGAGTAGAGGTTGAAGATTTCCTGGCGATTGAAGCCGTCGGCTTCGATCTCCTGATAGACCACGCGCGGGGTCAGGCGGATGCCCGGCGCGGGCTCCCACAAGAGCGAGATGCGGGTGCCAATTCGCTGGCCGTCGTTGACGTCCTTGCCCGCGGCCGGGCCGACCGCATCGACGAAGCCCGCGAACCTGGTCCCGTAGCCGACGATCCGAAGCGCGGCGGTAGGCCCGAGCGGCAGGTTGATCGCGCCCTTGAGATGGCCGCCCTGGCCGCCGTCGGTCAGCGTGTTGATGTTGGCTTCGATCAACCCTTCGGTGCGGTCGGTGCGCGGCTGATTGGTGATGTACCGAATGGTGCCGCCGACGCTGCCCGAGCCGAACAGCGTGCCCTGGGGTCCGCGCAGGGTTTCGACGCGATTGAGGTCGAACAGGTCGAAATCGGGCGTGAACAGCGACAGCGAAACGACGCTTTCGTCGAGGTAGACGCCGACCTGTTCCTTGACGCCCGGCTGGTCGCGAACGATCTGCCCGGCCGAAACGCCGCGCACGCTGACCTGGCTTTGCCCCGGCCCAAGGTTCTGGACCTGAAGGCCGGCGACGTTGCGGCTGATGTCTTCGATGGTGCCGGCGTTGGCGCGCTGAATGTCTTCCTGAGTCTGCGCGTTGATCGAAAAGGGCACGTCCTGGACGGTCGAGGCGCGCTTGGTCGCGGTGACGATGATGTCGCCGAGACTGGTTTCCTCGGCGTCGGGGGCGGGGTCGGCGACCGTGGCGGTCGCGGCCTGGGCCTGTGCCTCGCCGGCGGTCTGCGCGGCGGCGGGCATCGCAAGGGCAAAGGCGGCGGTGGACGCGAACAAGGTGCGGTGGCTGGCTGACAAGCGCATGGCGGGCTCCCCTGTGTTTTCGTTACGGGGGCAGGCTATCTCAGACTGACGTCATGTCGAGCGGGTGGACGCTAATGTGGGTCAGTAAGTCCACAGTTGTGCTTTTGCTGCTACAGGTGGCTGGCCGGTCCGAACGGAAGCAAGGGTTCGATCTGCGCCAGCTCGGCCGCCCTCACCGGCCTGATCCCGCGCCGCTGGAGAAAGGCGTGCCGAACGAGTTCGGCCTGTTGTTCGAGGCCGTAGCGCAGGAACGGACGACCTTCCTTGTAATGGTAGGCGTAGCGGCAGAAGGGATGGCGCATCAGCGGCAGGTAGAAGCGGCCGGCGCGAGCCGTTTGCCAGACATGCGTCATCTCGTGAATGAAGAGGCCCTGCAGCGACCATTCCGCCGTGCTGAAATCCTCGCGCCAGTTGGGGTCGTCGGGATGGAAGTGGATATGACCGCACGGCGCCATCACGATTCCGCGCGGCTGGAAGGGCCACCATTTGCCGCGGACCAAGCGAACCGCGCCGTAATCGATGCTGTCGCCGAAGACCGAACGGGCCATCTCGATCTCGCCTCGGGTGAGAGGGCGCTCAGCACTCATCGGACACATCCTCTTGGCAACGCGCGGGCGTCTCGCTAACGCACTGCTCAAAGATTTCAGAAGAGGAAAGTGTTGCAATGAGCGAGACCGCAGAACGGGTGAAGAAGATCGTCGTCGAGCACCTAGGCGTCGAAGCCGAAAAGGTGACGGAAGAGGCGAGCTTTATCGACGATCTCGGTGCCGACAGCCTCGACATCGTCGAGCTGGTCATGGCGTTCGAGGAAGAATTCGGCGTGGAGATCCCCGACGACGCGGCGGAGAAGATCACCACCGTCAAGGATGCGATCGACTATATCGACCAGCACCAGAGCTAAGCTCGTCCACACGAGCTCGCCGAGGCGATAGGAACAGGCTCGGCGTCGCCGGGCCTGTTTCCATATCCGGCCCGGAACAAGTCTTTTTAGGGGAATGCTTATGCGTCGTGTCGTGGTGACGGGTCTCGGGTTGGTGACGCCGCTGGGGTGCGACGTCGAAACCGCCTGGAGCAATATCCTGGCGTCCAAGAGCGGCGCCGGGCCGATCACGCGCTTCGATGCATCCGACCAGAAGTGCCAGATCGCCTGCGAGGTGAAGCCGGCCGATCACGAATATGGCTTCGATCCCGGCAAGCGCGTCGATCACAAGATCCAGCGCCAGGTCGATCCGTTCATCGTCTACGGCCTCGATGCAGCCGGCCAGGCGCTCGAGGATGCGGGCCTGACTTACATGTCGGACGAAATGAAGCTGCGCGCCGGCTGCTCGATCGGCAGCGGCATCGGCGGTCTTCCCGGCATCGAAAGCGAAAGTCTGGTGCTGGCCGAAAAGGGTCCGGGCCGGGTGTCGCCCCACTTCGTTCACGGGCGCCTGATCAACCTCATCTCGGGCCAGGTCTCGATCAAGTACGGGCTGATGGGGCCGAACCATGCGGTCGTCACCGCCTGCTCGACCGGCGCGCACTCGATCGGCGACGCGGCGCGGATGATCCGCGACGACGATGCGGACATCATGGTCGCGGGCGGCGCCGAGGCGACTATCTGCCCGATCGGCGTGGCCGGCTTCGCCCAGGCCCGCGCGCTCAACATGAGCTATAACGACCGGCCCGAGCAGGCCAGCCGCCCCTACGACAAGGACCGCGACGGTTTCGTCATGGGCGAGGGCGCGGGCGTCGTGGTGCTCGAGGAGTATGAGCATGCCAAGGCGCGCGGCGCCAAGATCTATGCCGAAGTGGTCGGCTACGGCCTGTCGGGCGATGCCTATCACGTGACCGCGCCGCACCCGCATGGCGCCGGGGCCGAAAACGCGATGCGGATGGCGCTGCGCAAGGCGGGGATGAGCCCAAGCGACATCGACTACATCAACGCCCACGGCACCTCGACCATGGCCGACACGATCGAACTGGCCGCGGCCAAGCGGGTGTTCGGCGACGATCTCGGCGGCGCGTCGATGAGCAGCACCAAATCGGCGATCGGCCACCTGCTGGGCGGCGCGGGCGCGGTGGAGAGCATCTTCTGCATCCTCGCCATTCGTGACCAGATCGTGCCCCCGACGCTCAATCTCGACACGCCGGACGAGGGCACCGAAGGAGTCGACCTGGTGCCGCTGGTCGCCAAGAAGCGCGAAGTGAAGGCGGTGCTGAACAACAGCTTCGGCTTCGGCGGGACCAATGCCAGCCTGGTGATGAAGGCGGTCTAATTTCGGTCGTCCCGGCGACGGCCGGGACCTTTGGCGTCTGGCGGCTTGGCCTTCTGATGTCCCGGCCTGCGCCGGGGCGACGGCAATGCTACATCTCGCCGCGGGCGCGGCGGATGGCGAACCATTTCTGAACGTTGGCATTATGCTCGGCCAGCGTCTTGGCGAAAACGTGTCCGCCGGTGCCATCGGCGACGAAATAGAGATATTGGTTGGGCTCGGGATCGAGCACCGCGGCGATGCTGGCGCGGCCGGGATTGGCGATGGGCCCGAGCGGCAGACCGGCACGGCGATAGGTGTTGTAGCCGGTGTCGGCGTTAAGCTCCGACCGGAGGATGCGGCGACCGAGCGGCTTGCCCTTGGTAATCGGATAGATGACCGTCGGGTCGGCATCGAGCTTCATGCCGATCTTGAGCCGGTTGCAATAAACCCCCGCGACCGCGCGGCGTTCGGCGGGCTTGCCGGTTTCCTTTTCGACGATGGAGGCCAGGGTGATCGCTTCCTGCGGGGTCGAGACGGGGCAGGTGCCGACCTTCCGCTTGGGCCACAACTCGGCCAGCGTCTTGTCCATCGCCGCCTTCATCCGCGCCGCCACCGCCGCGCGAGGCTCCCCGCGGGCGAAGCTGTAAGTGTCGGGGAGGACCGACCCTTCGGCGATGTCGGGCACGGGGCCGGTGAGATAGGGGACGGCCGCCAGTTTCTCGGCGATGAGGATGCTCGGCGTGCCTTCAGGGATGGTGACGAGGCGCTGGACCGGCTGGCCGTGCTGCAGGATGTCGAGCAATTGCGCGCCGCTGGTGCCGGCCGGGATCTCGAATTCGCCCGCCTGAATGCCGTCAGCAGAGCCGAGCAGTCGCGCGAACAGGCGATAGGTGGTGCAGTTGCCGGGAATGAGCCCGCGTCGTTCGAGATCGGGGCAAAGGCTGGTGAGGGTCGCGCCTTCAGTGACCGTGACAGTCTCGGCCTTGGCCACGCCGCCCGACCACCACAGCAGGGCCACCGCCGCTACGGCAGCCAGCAGCCCCGCGACGACGGCGCCGAGGACCCAGCGAATCATGCGCCGACGGAAGCTGCGGGAAGATAGCCAACGAGGCCGCCGGCATAGCCCCAGACCCAGCCGCTGCGCCGATCAAGGATGCGGATGGCGGTGCCGGCGTCGAGGTCGCAGAGTTGTTCGCCCGTGTCGGATGGCGTCGCGCGAAGCGTCGCGGGGCCCTTCACGTGGCATTGCAGTGGTTCGACATAGTGCGACGCAATCACCGTTCCGGCGAGTGCGATGTCCGCCAGATCCTGGCGATAGGCGTGGGTGCGAGGGTCGGGGTGCGTCGACGGGCCGGCGAGGGGAAAACCGCCCGCCGGCGTTTCAGCGATGGGCGTGGGCGAGTTGGCCGAGGGCTGGCCGTCGGTCGGCGTCGCCGCGCTCGCCGCCGCATTCGCTGCCCCTGATATTGCGCTTGAACCCTTCAAGGAAATCCGCCCCGCTGCTGGTCCGGACGACAAACACGTTTCGGCGATCGTCCTGGTCTCGTTCGCGGCGCAGATAGCCGAGCGCGCCCAGAGTATTCAAGGCGCGGGTGACGACGGGCTTGGAAACACCCAGCACGCGGGCCAGACCGCGCACGGTATGGGGGCCGGGGGTGAGGTAGACGATCATCAGCAGGGCCATCTGCCGATTGGTGAGATCGGGTTCGCCGGACCGGACGTAACCAACAAGGGCCCGCATCCACCCGCTTAGCGATGCATCGCTCATTGGTTCGCAAACTCCTCGCCTGCCTAGCGTGACCTGTTAACCGGCGAGGAACCGAAATGTTGCGCCCGGGTGACGTTGGGCTGAAAAACAGTCGCTATTGGCGACGGAAACGGCGCGACAGGGCGGCATGCACCGCCCTGAGGCCCAGCGCTTCGCCGCCTTTGGGCCGGCCGGGCTTGGGCGCCAGGCGCCAGGCGAAGGTGTCGAGATGGGCCCAGGCCGTCCCTTCGGAGACAAAGCGGCGGAGAAACAGTGCCGCGGTGATGGTGCCGGCAAAGGGCGAATCGGCGCTGTTGGACATGTCGGCAAGCTCACTTTTCAGCATGTCGTCATAGCCGTCCCATAGCGGCAGGCGCCAAAGCGGGTCGCCGACCTCGGTGCCGGCGGCGAGGAGATCGGCGGCAAGGCTGTCGTCGTTGCTGAAGGTCGCCGGCAGATCGGGCCCGAGCGCGACGCGGGCGGCGCCGGTCAGGGTGGCGAAATCGATGATGGTTGCCGCGCCTTCTTCGCAGGCGCGGGTCAGGGCGTCGGCGAGGATGAGGCGGCCTTCCGCGTCGGTGTTGTCGATCTCGACGGTAAGGCCGTGGCGGCTCGTCAGGATGTCGCCGGGGCGGAAGGCGTTGCCGGACACTGCATTCTCGACTGCCGGGATCAGCAGGTGAAGCCGAACCGGCCAGCGTTCGGCGACGATCAGCCGGGCCAGCGCCAGCGCGTGGGCCGCTCCGCCCATGTCCTTTTTCATCAGCCGCATGCCGGCGGCGGGCTTGAGGTCGAGGCCGCCGGTGTCGAACACCACGCCTTTGCCGACGATCGCGAGCTTGGGGTGGGCAGGGTCGCCCCACCGCGCCTCGATCAGTCGGGGCGCGCGGGCTGCGGTGGCGGCGGCGCCCACCGCGTGGATCATCGGATAGCCCTGCTGAAGCGCGTCGCCCTTGGTGACCTCGACGTCGACGCCGGCCGGGCCGGCCCAGTCGCGCACCTCCCTTTCGAGCTCTGCCGGGCCGAGGTCGGCGGCGGGCGTGTCGACGAGATCGCGGACCAGCGCGGTCGCTTCGGCGAGGCGAATGGTATCCGCGACCTTGGCCGGTTCGGAACTGAGCAGGACGCGCGGACCGATCGGCGTGTCGGCCTTGCTCTTGTAGCGCGTCAGGCGATGCTGGGCGAGCAGCCAGCCAAGCGCGGCGGCGCCGGGGGGCATTTCACCGGCAAGGCGATAGGTGCCTTCGGGCAGCCGCTCGGCCGCCGCAGCGAGGCACCAGGGTGTGAGGGCGGCGAGCTTGCCGACGCCGACCAGCACTTCGAACTCGGCATAAGCTCCGGCGCCGGGGAGGATCAGGACCTGGCCCGCCTTGCCCTCGAACCGGGCGGCTTCGACCAGCGGGCGGCGCTGGCCGGCGTGGGCTTTCAGCCACTCGGGCAGCAGCGCGGTGTCGACGAGGTGAAGCGGGCGGGCGGGTTCGCCGCGATCGGGGCGGAGCAGGGTCGCAAAGTCGGTCATCGCCGCGACCCTAGCCGACAAGGACGCGGCGCGGGAAGCTGGTCAGTCGCCGGGGCTGGCGGCGGAGCCGGCGAGGAGGCCGCCGTCGATGTGGAATTCGGAGCCGGTGACATAGGCGCTTTCGTCGGCGGCGAGATAGGCGACCATGGCGGCGACTTCATCCGGGGTGCCGAACCGGCGGAGCGGGGTGTCGGCCACCATTGCCGCCATCTTCGCCGCGCGGTCGGGGCCGTTGCCGATCAGCGCTTCCCACATGGGAGTGAGGATGGCGGCGGGATGGACGCTGTTGCAGCGGATGCGCCAGCCTTGCTGCGCGCAGTAAAGCGCGACCGACTTGCTGTGGTTGCGGATCGCGGCTTTGGACGAGGCGTAGGCCGCGGCGCCGGGGATGCCGACCAGACCCGAGCGCGAGGAGATGTTGATGATCGAGCCCTCGCCCTTCGCCTTCATCGCGCGGATGGCGTAGCGGCAGCCGAGGAAGGTGCCGTCGAGGTTGGTGCGGTGGACGCCGTGCCATTCGGCGAGGCTGGCGTGTTCGGGATCGTGGGCGGCGGGGACGCCTTCGAAGCCGGTCACGCCGGCATTGTTGACGAGGACGTCGCAGGCGGGGTGGAGGCGGGCGAGTTCGGCCCAATGCTCTTCCTCGCGCACGTCGAGGAGGACGAACTCGGCGCCGAGCGCTTTGGCGGCGGGGCGGCCGGCGGCTTCGTCGAGGTCGGTCATCACCACGCGGGCGCCTTCGTCGCGGAAGCGCGCGGCGATGGCGTGACCAATGCCGCGGGCGGCGCCGGTCACGATACAGAGCTTATCCTCGAGCCGCCTCATCTGCATGCTCCTCGACCGGGACGCCGAACAGGTCGTGTTCGTCGGCTTCCTCGACCATCACCGTGGCGAAGTCGCCGGCGGCGAGGTGGCCCGCGTCGCGGAGGTGGACTTCGCCGTCGATCTCGGGTGCGTCGGCCTTGCTGCGGCCGGTCGCGCCGCCGGTTTCGGGGTCGACCGCATCGATGATGACCTCGACCGCGGTGCCGACCTTGGCGGCGAGCTTTTCGGCCGAGATGCGGGCGGTCAGCTCCATCACGCGGGCGTAGCGCTCTTCCTTGATCTCCTCGGGCACATGGCCGGGAAGGTCATTCGCCGGCGCGCCTTCGACCGGCTCGAAGCGGAAGGCGCCGACGCGGTCGAGGCGGGCTTCGGCGAGCCACTGGAGGAGATACTCGAAATCTTCCTCCGTCTCGCCGGGGAAGCCGACCACGAAGGAGGAGCGGATGGCGATGTCGGGGACGTCGCGACGCCACTGGACCAGCCGCTCGAGCACGCGGGCTTCGTTGGCGGGGCGGCGCATCGCCTTCAGCACCTTGGGGCTGGCGTGCTGGAAGGGGATGTCGAGGTAGGGGAGGATCAGCCCCTCGGCCATCAGCGGCATGACCCGGTCGACGTGGGGATAAGGGTAGACGTAGTGGAGGCGGACCCACGGCCGGGTGCCGTCGGGCGCGCGCAGCTCACCCAGCGCGCGGGCGAGGTCGGTCATGTGGGCCCGGACTTCGGTCGGCGCTCCCGCGTGGGGGCCCCCCTTCCACGGCCAGGCCGCGTGCTTCAAGTCGAGGCCGTAGGCGCTGGTGTCCTGGCTGATGACCAAGAGCTCGCGGGTGCCCTGGGCCAGGAGCTTTTCGGCTTCGCGGAGGATGGCGTCGGGGCGGCGCGAAACGAGGTCACCGCGGATCTGCGGGATGATGCAAAAGGCGCAGCGGTGGTTGCAGCCTTCGGAAATCTTCAGATAGCTGTAGTGCTTCGGCGTCAGCTTGAGCTGGGGCGAGGCCTGGGGCACGAGGTCGAGATAGGGCGAGCGCGGAGCGGGCGCGGCGTCGTGCACGGCGGCGACGACATCCTCGTACGCCTGCGCGCCGGTGATCGCGAGGACGTTCGGGAAGCGGGCGCGGATGACATCGGCCTCGCGGCCCATGCAGCCGGTGACGATGACCCGGCCGTTTTCAGCCAGCGCTTCGCCGATCGCTTCGAGGCTTTCTTCCTTGGCGGAATCGAGAAAGCCGCAGGTGTTGACCAGAACGACGTCGGCGCCTTCGTAGTCGGCGCTCATCTGGTAGCCGTCGGAACGGAGCTGGCCGAGAATGCGCTCGCTATCGACGAGGTTCTTGGGACAGCCGAGACTGACCATGCCGACACGCGGCGGGGTGGGAAGAACTGTAGCCATGGGAAGGCTGGCGCCATTAGCCGAAAATCGGGGCCAAAGCTAGGCAGTCGCGGCGTTAACCTTTCTGAACAAGGTCACAAAGGTCACCGGTGGCGGGGGTTCGGTGCGGGGTCGTGTGATCTTTGCCTGGCCGATGGACGCAGCGATGAGAAAGAACCGAAAGGCAGATAGCCGTTGCGGCAAGTGGAGCAGGCCAAATCCTATTGTGCAACCGGCTTGCGGATCGTTTCGTGAAGGGTGGCGACGCGGATCCCGAATTTGTACGCCTCGAGCCGATTGAGGATGGTGCTGCCGTCGGGCTGAAGCGCGAGTTCCTGCTTGATCCTGATGCCGCTCGGCGTGGTGTAGCCGAGATAGGCGCGCGAGCCGCGACGGGTGATGCTGACCATCCCCTTGGCGTCGGTGAGGGTGCTGAGATAGCCGCCGGACGGCAAGGTGCGGATCGTCCAGACGCGGGTTCGCGGGGGCTTCGTGCCCTCGACGATGCGCTGGGTGAGGGTCAGCGTGTCGCCCTGGCGGACGCCGCGGCTTTCGACCGTGACCGGGACGGTCTTGCCGACGATCGGATCGAGCGTGCCGCTGCCGCGAGTGTCGCCGGTGAAAAAGGCGACCGGATCGAGCGATCTGGTGCCGGCGGGAAGGTCGGGCGGGGCGCAGGCGCCGAGGACAAAGGCCAGCGGGAGCGCCGCCCTAGCGGTCATGGACGAGGGCATCGACAACTCCCGGATCTGCAAGGGTGCTGGTATCGCCGAGCTGATCCAATTGTCCTTCGGCGATCTTGCGGAGGATGCGGCGCATGATCTTGCCCGAGCGGGTTTTGGGCAGGCCGGGCGCGAACTGGATGCGTTCGGGAATGGCGAGCGCGCCGATATGCTTGCGGACCTCGGCGTTGAGTTCGGAACGGAGGGAGTCGGTGCCTTCTTCGCCGGCATTCAGGGTGACGAAGGCGTGGATGCCCTGGCCTTTCAGGTCGTGCGGGGCGCCGACCACGGCGGCTTCGGCCACCAGGGGATGCGCGACCAAAGCGCTTTCGACTTCGGCGGTGCCGATGCGGTGGCCCGAAACGTTGATGACGTCGTCGACCCGGCCGGTAATCCAATAATCGCCGTCCTCGTCCCGGCGGCAGCCGTCGCCGGTGAAGTAGAGGCCGGGATAGGTCGTGAAATAGGTGTCGATGAAACGCTGCGGATCGCCCCAGACGGTGCGCATCTGGCCGGGCCACGAGCCGCGCAGGCAGAGATTGCCGCTGACGTCGTCGCCGTGGATCTCGCGCCCTTCGGCATCGACCAGCAGCGGTTCGATGCCGGGCAGAGGCTGGGTCGCGCTGCCGGGTTTCATCGAGGTGGCACCCGGCAGCGGGGTTATCAGCACGCCGCCGGTTTCGGTCTGCCACCAGGTGTCGACGATGGCGAGGTGGCCGTCGCCGACCACGTCGTGATACCAGCGCCACGCCTCGGGATTGATCGGCTCGCCGACGGTGCCGAGCAGGCGGAGCGATTGGCGGCTGTGCTTGGTCACCGGCTCATCGCCTTCGCGCATCAGGGCGCGGATGGCGGTGGGTGCGGTGTAGAGGATGGTGACGCCCAGCCGGTCGATGGTCTCCCACAGCCGCGAGGCGTCGGGATAGGTCGGCACGCCGTCGAACATGACGGTGGGGGTGCCGGCCATCAGCGGGCCGTAGAGGGTGTAGCTGTGTCCGGTGATCCAGCCGATGTCGGCGGTGCACCAGAAGAGGTCGTCGGGCCTGGGCTCGAACACCCAGGCGAAGGTGGTCGCGGCCCAGACGGCATAGCCGCCGGTGGTGTGGACCACGCCCTTGGGCTTTCCGGTCGAGCCCGAGGTGTAGAGGATGAAGAGGGGGTCTTCGGCGGCCATCGGTTCGGCCGGGCAATCGTTGGCGAGGCGCTCCTGGTGATCTTCCCAGCGGAGGTCGCGGCCGTCCTTCATCGCAACCTCGCCGCCGGTGCGGGTGACGACGATTACGGTGTCGATGCCCTGCGACAGGTCGCAGGCAGCGTCGACATTGGCTTTCAGCGGAATGCGCTTGCCGCCGCGCACGCCTTCGTCGGCGGTGATGACGACGCGCGCGCCGCAATCGTCGATCCGGCCGGCGAAACTTTCGGGCGAGAAGCCGCCGAACACCACCGAATGAACCGCGCCGATCCGGGCGCAGGCGAGCATCGCCGCCGCCGCTTCGGGGATCATCGGCATGTAGATCATCACCCGGTCGCCCTTGCCGACCCCGCGTTCCTTCAGGAGATGGGCGAAGCGGCAGGTGTCGGCGTAGAGTTCGGCATAGGTGACCGAGCGGCCGGCGCCGGGCTCGTCGGGTTCGAACACCAAAGCGGTGTCGTCGGCGCGCTGGGGCAGGTGGCGGTCGAGACAGTTGACAGAGAGGTTGAGGATGCCGTCCTCATACCAGCGGATGTGGAAGTCCGAGCGATCGAACGAGACGTCGCCCGATCGCTCGGGGAAGGTCATCCAGTCGAGCCGCCGCGCCTGATCCAGCCAGAAGGCATGGGGACCGGAGGCGTAGGCCTCGTGCAGCGCGGCGAGCTCGGTCGGGGTCATTTAGGCGTTCTGCTCCATGTCGATGACGAAGCGATAGCGGACGTCGTTCTTGAGCAGGCGTTCGTAGGCTTCGTTGACCTGCTCGATCTTGATGTGCTCGACGTCGGGATAGATGTCGTGCTTCGCGCAGAAGTCGAGCATCTCCTGCGTTTCGGGGATGCCGCCGATCGCCGAGCCGCCGACCGCGCGGTTCCAGAAGATGAGGTTCATGCCGACAAAGCCCGGCATCGGGGTCAGCGCGCCGACGATCACCATCCGGCCCGAGCGGCCGAGCAGTTGCAGGTAGCCGTCGATTTCGTGGCTGACCGGGATGGTGTTGAGGATGAAGTCGAAGCGGGTGGCCGCGGCTTTCATCTGTTCGGGATCGGTCGAGATGATCACGTCGTGCGCGCCGAGTTCGCGCGCGTCTTGGGCCTTTTCGGGCGTGGTGGTGATCATGGTGACGTGCGCGCCCATCGCGGCGGCGAGCTTGACGCCCATGTGGCCGAGCCCGCCGAGACCGACGACGGCGACCTTGGTGCCCTCGCCGACATTATATTGGCGCAGCGGCGAATAAGTGGTGATTCCGGCGCAGAGCAGGGGCGCGACGCGGGTGACGTCCATGCCGTCGGGCACCTTGCAGACGAAATGGTCGCGCACGACGACATGGTCGGAATAGCCGCCCTTGGAGACGGTGCCGTCGTGATAATCCTTGCTGTTGTAGGTCTGGACGCAGCCCTTGCGGCAGAAGATTTCCCAGCCTTCGAGGCACTGGTCGCATTCCATGCAGCTGTCGACCATGCAGCCGACCGCGACGGTGTCGCCGACCTTGTGCTTGGTGACGTCGGGGCCGACCGCGGTGACGGTGCCGACGATTTCGTGGCCCGGGACGACGGGATAGCGGCTTCCGCCCCAGTCGTTGCGGCAGGTGTGGAGGTCGGAGTGGCAGATGCCCGAATGGGTGATCTGGATCGCGACGTCGTCGGCGCGGAGGTCCCGGCGTTCGAATTCCATCGGGCGCAGCGGCTGGTCGGCGGCGTCGGTGCCCCAGCCCTTGGCGGTGGTCGGCATTTGTTTAGTCTCCTGCGCGGGCCAGCGTGCGCTGGGCCTGAATTAAATGGGGTTTGTCGACCATTCGGCCGTCAACGCTCAACACGCCAGCCGAGGGTTCGGCGGCAAAGGCTGCGACGATCGCGCGGGCATGCGCGACCTGGGTTGGGGTAGGGGAGAAAGCGGCGTTGATCGGGCCGACCTGCGCCGGGTGGATGGCGAGCTTGCCGGTGAAGCCGTCGCGGGCGGCGTCGAGGGCTTCGTCGATGAGGCCCGGTTCATCGCGGAAATCGGCGAACACGCCGTCGACCGGCTGCACGCCCGCTGCGGCGGCGCCGGCGAGGGTCAGGGTACGAGCGAGGGTGTAGGGGGCGGTGTAGCGGCCTTTGCCGTCCTTGTTGGAGGCGGCGCCGAGCGCGGCGCTGAGGTCTTCGGCGCCCCAGCTCATCGCGGCGAGCGGGCTATCTTTTACGTCGCGGTAGGTGAGCAGGCCGAACAGGGAGGCGGCGGTTTCGGTGACGATGGCGTGGATGGGGATCGAGCCGGTGCGGTGCTGCAGCTCGGTAATGTCGGCGCCGCTTTCGGCCTTGGGTAGGACCAGGCCGTGAATGTCGGCCGAGCCGAGCAGTTCGAGGTCGAGGCGGTGATCTTCGGTGCGCAAGGGGTTGATGCGGACCCACCATTGCGGCCCGCCCGAGCGTGCGGGGAGGTTGCGAAGGAGGTCACGGGCGGCGACCTTGTTGGCGGCGGCGACGCTGTCTTCGAGGTCGAAGATCAGGGCGTCGGCTTCGCTGTCGAGCGCGCGGGCGATCTTTTTTTCGCTGTCGGCGGGGACGAACAGCCAGGAGCGCGGCTGACGGCTCATGCGGCGGCTTTCCGGATCAGCGCGGTGCGCTTCATGGTGCAGACGGTCTCTCCGCGCTGATTGATCGCGCGATGCTCCCAGGTGACGAGGCCGGCGGTGGGGCGCGATTTGCTGTCGCGCTTGGAGAGGCAGCTGCTTTCGAAGCGGAGCGTGTCGCCGATGAAGACGGGGCTGGGCAGGCGGACCTCGTCGAAGCCGAGGTTGGCGACCAGCACGCCTTCGGTGGTGTCGGCGACCGACGCGCCGACCAGAAGGCTGAAGGTGAAGCAGCTGTTGACGAGGATGCGGCCGAATTCGGTCTGGGCGGCGGCTTCGGCATCGAGATGCAGCGGCTGCGGATTGTGGGTGAGGGTGGAGATCAGGAGATTGTCGGTCTCCGTCACCGTGCGGCGGAGGGCGTGGGCGACGGTGTCGCCTTCCTTCCACTCATCATAGGGGCGTCCGGGCATGGGGGGTGTGTAGCGAGCAGCTTTCCCTTCGTCACCCCGGGCTCGACCCGGGGTCCCGCTTCTTTTCGAGCGGCGCGTAAAGGTAGAAGCGGGATCCCGGATCAAGTCCGGGATGACGGGCTAGAGGAGAAGCCCCGCCATGGCTTCGGTGATCGCTTCGCCGTCGAGACGATATTCGCCGTAGAGATCGGGGAGGTTGCCGGTCTGGCCGAAGCGGTCGACGCCGAGGGGCGCGACGCGGTGGCCGAGCACGCTGCCGAGCCAGGAGAGCGAGGCCGGGGCGGCGTCGCAGAGGGTGACGAGGCGGGCGGTCGGCGCGAGGCGGGAAAGGAGGGTGGCGGCGTGGCTGGGTGCACGCTCGCCGCGCCATTCGGCGGCTTGCGCCGCGCTCCAGCCGCGGTGGAGGAGGTTGGGGCTGGTGACGCTGAGCAGGCCGAGACCGGGGACGTCGTCCTTCAGCGCATCGAAGGCGGCCAGCGCCTCGGGCATGACTGCGCCCATGGCGACGATGGCGGCTTCGGCGCCCGGGCCGGGTTCGCGCAGCCAGTAGCCGCCGGCGAGCGCGTCGGCGGCCCAGGCGTCGGACGCGCGGGGTTCCTGCGCGATGCTTCGGGTCGAGAGGCGGAGGTAGGTGCTTTCGCCGGCCGGGTCGTCGATCAGACGGAAGGCTTCGCGCATGAACAGGGCGAGTTCGTCGGCGAAGGCGGGTTCGTAGTGGCGCAGGCCCGGCTGGCCGAGGGCGATCAGGGGGGGATTGATCGACTGGTGCGCGCCGCCTTCGGGGCCGAGGGTCAGGCCGCTGGGCGTGGCGACGAGCAGGAAGCGGGCGTCCTGATAGCAGGCGTAGTTGAGGCTATCGAGGCCGCGGGCGATGAACGGATCGTAGAGCGTCCCGATCGGGATCAGGCGGTGGCCGAAGAGGTCGCCCGACAGGCCGGCGGCGGCGAGCATCAGGAAGAGGTTGGATTCGGCGATGCCGAGCTCGACATGCTGGCCGGCGTCTTTGGCCGCCCATTTCTGCGCCGAGGGGATCTTTGCTTCGGCGAACACGTCCTTGATACCGCGGCGGTGGAACAGGCCGCGGTTGTTCACGAACGCGCCGAGGTTGGTCGACACGGTGACGTCGGGCGAGGTGGTGAGAATGCGGTCGGCGAGGGGGTCGCCCGACTTGGCGAGGTCGAGGAGGATGCGGCCGAAGGCGGCCTGCGTGCTCTGTTCCTCGCCGGTGGGGGTGGGGAGGGCGGGGACGGTCCATCCGGTGAAGTTGCGCGGTTCTTTCTGGCGGCGAACGCGGGTCGCCTCGATCAGCGCCTGGGCGCCCGCGCGGGCGTTGTCGCCGAGACCGGCGAGCGGTTCCCATTCGGCGCCTTCGGCGATGCCGAGGCTGTCACGGTAGGCGGCGAACTGGGTCGGGTTCATCAGACCCGCGTGATTGTCCTTGTGACCGGCGAAGGGCAGGCCATAACCCTTGACGGTCCAGGCGATGAAAACGGTGGGGACGTCGTCCTGCGCGGCGGCGAAGGCTTCGGTCAGGCTGTCGAGGCAATGCCCGCCAAGATCGCTCATCAGCGCGGCGAGGCGATCGTCGTCGACGCCGGCGAGGAAGGTCTTGGCGGTGTCGCCGAGGTCCTTCTCGATCCGTGCGCGCCACGCGGCGCCGCCCTGGTAGAGCATCGCGCTGTGGTCGGCGTTGGGGAGGGCTTCGAGCCAGTCCTTGAGCGCGGGATGCTCGGCCAGCGCGGCGGCGAGACGCTTGCCGTGGCGCAATTCGACCACCCGCCAGCCGCAGGTGCGGAAGATGTCGTCGAAGCGCTCGAACATCCGGTCGGCGCTGGTCGCGTCGAGGCTTTGGCGATTGTAGTCGACGATCCACCACAGGTTGCGGACGTCGTGTTTGTGGCCCTCGATCAGGGCCTCGTAGATGTTGCCTTCATCGAGCTCGGCATCGCCCATCAGCGCGACGAAGCGGCCGCGCTGGTCGTCGGGAAGCGCGCCACGGGCCGAGAGCCAGTCCTGAACCAGGCTGGCGAACAGGGTGATCGCGACACCAAGGCCGACCGACCCGGTGGAGAAGTCGACCGGGATGCGATCCTTTGTTCGGCTGGGATAACTTTGCGCGCCGCCGAAGCCGCGGAAGTTTTCGAGCGTCGCGCGGTCCTGCCCGCCGAGCAGATAATGGATCGCGTGCAATACCGGCCCGGCGTGGGGCTTCACCGCGACCCGGTCGTTGGGGCCGAGGGCGTCGAAATAAAGCGCGGCCATGATCGCCGCCATTGATGCGCTTGACGCCTGGTGTCCGCCGACCTTCAGCCCATCGGCGCTGTCGCGGACGTGATTGGCGTGGTGGATGATGTTGGCGGCAAGAAAGCGCAGGCGTTCTTCGAGGGTGCGCAGGGCGGCGAGGTCGGTGGGCATGGTACGCCGTTAGCGGCGCTTCCTCGTCATTGCGAGCCGGAGGCGAAGCAATCCATGCGGGCGGGAGTGGATTGCTTCGCTACGCTCGCAATGACGAGAGGGGGTGCGGATCAGGCGGCTTGCGCGGTGGCCTCGGGCGCATTCGCCGCATCGAACCGTTCTTGCGCGGCGCGGATGCAGGCGATGTGGGCGATGGCCCAGCTGCCGAGCGCCTCGACCGGTTCGATCAGGCTTTGGCCGAGCTCGGTCAGCGCATAGGTGACGCGCGGAGGGACGGTCGGCTCGACCGTGCGGCTGACGAGGCCGTCGCGCTCGAGCCCGCGCAGGGTGAGGGTCAGCATGCGCTGGCTGATCCCGTCGATCTCGCGCTTCAGTTCATTGAAGCGGTGCGGCGCGCGGGCGAGGATCATCACAATCAGCACCGACCATTTGTCGCCGATCCGGTTGAGCACCGGCGTCACATTGCGGCAGCCCGCCGCGCGAAGACCGTTTTCTTCCATCGTTCCAGTATCATGCATGTGCCCTGATACCCTCCATGTGCGTTCTTTTATTGGCCCGCAGACCAGTTACCTATGGTGTCCAGGTAATCATTTGTGACTGGAGATACAATGTCAGGGTCCACCACCATTCTTCGCGTCGACAGCTCGATCACGGGCGAGAACAGCGTCAGCCGGCAGATCACCGGCCGGATCGTCGAGCAGCAGCGCGCCGGGCGCCCGGACGCCACGGTGATCGAGCGCGATCTCGTCGCCGAGCCGCTTCCCCACCTCACGCTCGACCAGTTCGCGGACGGAAGCGTGCTCGACGAGTTCCTCGCCGCCGACGCGGTGGTGGTCGGCGCGCCGATGTATAATTTCACCCTGCCGAGCCAATTGAAGGCCTGGATCGACCGGCTGGCGGTCAACGGCCGCACCTTCCGCTATACCGCCGAGGGCAAGCCCGAGGGGCTGGCCGGGCCGAAGCGGGTGATCATCGCCCTGTCGCGCGGCGGCTATTACGGCGCCGAGCAGGGCAATGCCGATTTCGAGCATCTCGAAAGTTATCTGAAGGTGATCTTCGGCTTCATCGGGATCGAGCCCGAATTCGTCCGCGCCGACGGGATCAACCTCGGGCCCGAGGTCAAGGCCAAGGCGGTCGAGCAGGCGTTGCGCGACGTGGATTTACTGGCGGCGTAAGTCATCGTCCCGGCGCAGGCCGGGACCTCAGGCGATTGGCGCTTTTGCCTCCTGAGGTCCCGGCCTGCGCCGGGACGACGCGTCGATTACGCCAGCAGGCGCAGCGGGTTTTCGATCAGGGGCTTGAGCGCCTGCAAGAAGCTCGCCGCGTCCCAGCCGTCGACCACGCGGTGATCGCAGGAGAGCGAGAGGTTCATCCGCTTGCGGATTTCGAGCTCGCCATTCACCGGCACCACCTTCTCCTCGACCTTGTTGACCGCAATCGTGGCGACCTGCGGGGGCGAGATGACGGGGGTCGAGACGACGCCGCCCATCGGCCCCAGCGAGCTGATGGTGAAGGTCGGGTTCGACAATTCCTCGCGGGTCGCCTTGCCGGTCTTGGCGGCTTCCGACAGGCGGGCGACTTCGGTCGCGAGCTGCCAGATCGACAGCCGTTCGGCATTGCGGATGACCGGGACCATCAACCCGTTCGGGGTCTGCGCCGCCATGCCCATGTGGACACCGCCGTGGCGGGTGATGACGTTGGCTTCGTCGTCATAGGTGGCGTTGATCATCGGGAAGTCGGCGAGCGCCTTGTTCAGCGCGGTGATCAGGAACGGCAGCAGGGTGAGCTTGGGGTTCTGACCGCGATCGCGGTTCATCATCGCGCGGGTTTCTTCGAGCGCGGTGACGTCGAACTCCTCGACCAGCGCGAAGTGTGGGATGCGGCGCTTGGCGGCCTGCATGTTCTCCGCGATCTTGCGGCGGAGGCCTACGACCTTGATCTGCTCGTCTTGGCGGAGCCCGCCGCCCGCGCGGCCCGAGACCTGCCCGCCGTTGTAGAGCAGATAGGCGTCGAGGTCGGCGTGGCGGATGTGCTCGCCCTGGTGCTTCACTTGGGCGAGATCGATGCCGAGGTCGCGGGCGCGGGCGCGGACGGCCGGGGTGGTGAGGATCTGGGGCTTTTGCTCCCCTCCCGCTTGCGGGAGGGGCTGGGGGGGGGTCGGCTCAGGAGAAGGCTCGCGCTGCGCGCTCGTGCCCACCCCTTGATCCCCTCCCGCGGGCGGGAGGGGAGAAGGCTCGTCAGCCACGTCCAGCGTCGGATTGGCTTCTTCCTGCGCGTGGGTCGGCACGGCGGCGCCGTCGGCGAGGGGGACTTCTTCCTCGGCCTCGGCGGGCGCGGCGGTGTCGGCGCCTTCGGTTTCGATTTCGACCAGCACCGAGCCGATCGCGATCTGGTCGCCGACTTCGCCGGCGAGTTTCCTGACCACGCCGGCGACGGGCGACTCCATTTCCACAGTCGCCTTGTCGGTCATCATGTCGGCGAGCTGCTGGTCTTCCTCGACCCGGTCGCCGACCGCGATGTGCCAGGCGACGATCTCGGCCTCGGCAATGCCTTCGCCGATGTCGGGGAGCTTGAAGAGATAGGTCGCCATTAGTCTGCCATGACCTTTTCTAGGGCTTGTTTCATGCGGATCGGGCCGGGGAAATAGATCCATTCGTAGGCGTGGGGGTAGGGCGTATCCCAGCCCGACACGCGCCCGACCGGGGCTTCGAGATGATAGAAGCAGCGTTCCTGGATCAGGGTGACGAGCTCGGAGGCGAAGCCGCTGGTCTTGGTCGCTTCCTGGACCACCAGGCAGCGGCCGGTCTTTTTCACGCTTTCCTCGATGGTCGCCATGTCGACAGGGACCAGGGTGCGCAGGTCGATCACCTCGGCGTCGATGCCGTTTTCCTCCACGGCGGCGAGAGCGACGTGGACCATCGTGCCGTAGGCAAGAACGGTGAGGTCATTGCCGGGGCGCACCACCGCGGCCTTGCCGAGTGGCACGGTATAGTGACCGTCGGGAACCTCGGACGCCGCATGCTTGGCCCATGGTTTGACCGGACGGTCGTGGTGGCCGTCGAATGGGCCGTTGTAGATGCGCTTGGGTTCGAAGAAGACGACGGGGTCGGGATCTTCGATGGCGGCGATCAGCAGGCCCTTGGCGTCGTAAGGGGTCGAGGGAATGACGACCTTGAGGCCTGCGACGTGCGTGAACAGGGCCTCGGGGCTCTGGCTGTGGGTCTGCCCGCCGAAGATGCCGCCGCCATAGGGCGAGCGAATGACCATCGGCATGGTCCATTCGCCCGCCGTGCGATAGCGCATGCGGGCGACTTCGGAGACGATCTGGTCGTAGCCGGGGTAGATGTAATCGGCGAACTGGATCTCGATTACCGGTTTGAGGCCATAAGCCGCCATGCCGACCGCTGCGCCGACGATGCCGCCTTCGCTGATCGGCGCATCGAAACAGCGTTCCTTGCCGAATTCCTTTTGGAGGCCTGCGGTCGCGCGGAACACGCCGCCGAAATAGCCGACGTCCTCGCCGAAGACGACGATGTCGGGGTCGGCCGCCATGGTCACGCGGTGGGCGTCGTTGATCGCCTCGATCATGTTCTTGGTCGGCATCAGCTGGCGTCCCGTCCGAGGAAGATGCGGGCTTCGCCGAGCGCGGCGTCGCGCTGTTCGGCGAGGTGCCAGGGGGTGTCGGCATAGACGTCTTCGAACATCGAGCCGATGCGGTCGAAGCCTTGGCCGGGGAGGATGCCCTGCGCCTCGGCCTGCTTTTGCGCGGCGCGGACCGTCTTGTCGGCTTCCGCGACCAGCGCGGCGTGGCGTTCGTCGTCCCATTCGCCGAGGCCGATCAGATGCGCTTTCAGGCGTTCGATCGGATCGCCGAGCGGCCATTGCTGCGCTTCGCCGGCCGGGCGGTATCCGGTCGGGTCGTCGGAGGTGCTGTGCCCTTCGGCGCGGTAGGTGAAGAATTCGATCAGGGTCGGCCCGGCATTTGCGCGGGCGCGTTCGGACGCCCATTGCACCGCGGCATAGACCGCGAGCGCGTCATTGCCGTCGACGCGGAGGCCCGCGATGCCATAACCGACCGCGCGGGCGGCGAAGGTCGCCTGCTCGGCTCCGGCGATGCCGGAGAAGCTGGAGATCGCCCACTGGTTGTTGACTACGGCGAGGATCACGGGGGCCTGGTAGACCGCGGCAAAGGTCAGCGCGGAATGGAAATCGCCTTCGGCCGTGGCGCCTTCGCCGATCCAGCCCATCGCGATCCGGCTGTCGCCCTTGATCGCGGACGCCATCGCCCAGCCCACGGCCTGCGGATATTGCGTGCCGAGGTTGCCCGAGATCGAGAAGAAGCCGTGCGGCTTGTCCGAATACATGATTGGGAGCTGGCGGCCGTGGAGCTTGTCGCCGGCGTTGGAATAGATCTGGCACATCATGTCGACCAGCGGATAACCGCGGGCGACCAGCAGGCCCTGCTGGCGATAGGTCGGAAAGCACATGTCGTCCCGGTCCAACGCGGTGGCGGCGGCGACCGCGATCGCTTCTTCGCCGGTGCACTTCATGTAGAAGCTGGTCTTTCCCTGCCGCTGCGCGCGGTACATGCGGTCGTCGAACACGCGCACGGTGACCATGTCGGCCAGCATCTTGCGCAAGGTGTCGGGCGACAGGCGCGGGTCCCACGGGCCGACCGCCTGGCCCTGCTCGTCGAGCACCCGCACGAGGTGATTGACCAGCGGATGGCTGTCCGACGCCGGCGCACTGCTGTCGGGGCGCGGGGCGCTTCCGGCGGCGGGCACGCGGACGGCGGAGAAGTCGGGGGTGTCGCCGGGCCGGTAGGACGGCTCGGGCACATGCAGCGCAAGGCGCGGGGCGTTGCGACGGGGCGGAGACAGGGGCTCACTCATCGGGGGCAGCGCTTAGGACGGAGGGAGGCGCAATGGCAATCCTGCACTGCGGCATAACCGGTTGACTTGCACGCCGGGCCAAGGGCAGGGCAGGCGTCATGTCCGAGATCACCGACACCCCGCCCGATCGCCTCAGCCTCGATCCGCGCAGCCCGCATTTCGACGAAACCAAGCTGCGTCGCGGCGTCGGCATTCGTTTCAACGGCAACGAAAAAACCAACGTCGAGGAATATTCGGTGTCGGAAGGCTGGATCAAGGTCGCCGCCGGCAAGAGCCGCGACCGCTACGGCAATCCGATGACGATCACGCTGAAGGGCACGGTCGAGCCTTATTACGAGCGGCCGGCGGAGGACGACGCGGCGGCGACCGACGGGTCGGAAGACCAAGACAAGGAATAACGCGTCATGCCGGGCTTGACCCGGCATCCCGTTTAATTTCTCCAATCAATCAAGCAGCGGGACCCCGGATCAAGTCCGGGGTGACGCCTCGTATGCAATCTTACAGGCTGCTGGTGCGGTTCGCGCCGCCGGCCGGGGTGGCGCTGGCCGGATAGCTCGGGCTGGCCTTGCGCGCGCGGTTCCAGTCGATGAGCTTCTTGGCGCCGTAGCCGACGGCGAGCATCGTGCCGAGCGGGCCGAGGCCGCGCGAGGCGATGCGGGCCGCGGCGGCGCCGAGAACGGCGCCTTTCACGCCATCGTTACGGCCTGCGATGTGGTTGCCGATAAGGGCGCCTGCGATCTTGCCCAGCATGATCGTGATCCTTTCTGTGGGGTAATGACTTGTCGTTGCTGCGTGAGACGCGCGAAGGTTCGGCGGGTTCCGGGCGGGCGGTTGGGACGGTTCGCCAACCGGCATGGGAAAAGTCACCAACCCACCGGCGAAAACTTTCTCGAACCTCGTAGAAATGGCGGAAAACAGGGTTTGGCACGCTTGCTGCATGATGAACGGCATGACCGGTCGAACGGCCGGCAACCAGATCAAGGAGCCAGTATCATGAACCTCAAGACCACTCTCTTCTCCGCCGTCGCCGCCCTGCTGGTCAGTGGCCTTGCCGTCGGATCCGCCATCGCCCCGGCGAGCGTCGCCGTCGCCGCTCCGGTGAAGATCGCTTTCTATGCTTGAGCCGGTCGTCACCAAGGCCGGTGCCCGGTTCGAATATCTCGGACCGATTCCATCGGCCCCGGCCGGGCTCGGACCGGTCGGCCAGGTGCTCGATACCGTCGACATCTGGCTCGCCGGAACCCTGCAAAGCCTGTTCAACCTGATCAAGCGCTGAAGCCCGATCAGATTTTCGCCTCCCTCCTAACGAGGACAAGTCCCCATGAATCGCCCCGCCTTCCGCCTCGACCGCCGCGAACGCAAGCTGCTCGGTGTCTGTGCCGGCCTCGGACGCACGCTCAACATCGACCCGACCTTTGTCCGTGTCGCCTTTGTCGCGGTGCCGCTGCTGACCTTTGTCACCTTCTGGCAGGCGCTGGTGACCTATGTCCTGTGCGGGCTGGTCGCGGCGTTCGCGGCGGGCAAGCTGACCGGCCGCCGCAGCGAGTTCGAGCGGATGGATGAGCCGCGCCGGGGTAGCATCAAGGATCTGCGCGAAAAGATGGATGCGAACGACCGCCGGATGATGGCGATCGACCATCACCTCAACAGCCAGCAGAACGACGCGCTTGCCCGTGAAATCGAAGCGCTTCGCACGGAGAAGGCATGATGACCGACCTCAGTTTCGTGGCGCTGACCGGCGCGCTCCTCCTCGCCGGCCTGCTCGTGGCGAGCGTGTTCGCCTCCCGCGCCTGGGCCCAGTGGCTGGAAGTCAGGAAGCTCGAACTGGCGAGCGGGCGGCCGCAGGCGGACGAACCGATCGCCCCGGCCGCCGCCGGCACCGACCGGATCGAGCTGGCCGATCTCAAGGCACGGATCCGCAAGCTGGAAGCGATCGCCAGCGGTATCGATCTCTAAGCGTGGGAGCTTGAGAGGGAAGGACCCGGCATCCACCGCGATGCCGGGTCCTTTTTTGTGTGCGTTAGAAGGCCAAGCGCGCCGTCAGCCGCAGATCGCGACCGGCAATCGGCGCATAATCCTTGAGCAGACTGGTGTGGCGGCGCGCTTCGACATCGAAGATGTTGTTGGCCTGCAGCCCCAGCGTCAGCTGCGGACGCTCTTGCAGCGGGCGCCAGTTCACCGAGGCGTTGACCAGGGTGAAGGCCGCGGTGTCGGTTTCGATCGGCGCGTTGCGGTTCTGGGCGAAGCTGTGTTCGACCTCGAGCCGGCCGTCGACCGCGCCGGCCCTGGCGTCGACCCCGCCGAGCAGGCGCAGGGGCGGGATCTGCGGGGCGGGGCCGAAGCCCTTGACCGTCGCCCGCACATAATCCGCCTGCGCATCCGCCGCGAGCTCGACCCCGCCGAAGGTGCCGAGCCTGGCCCGGCCCTCGATCTCGAAGCCGGTAAAGCGGGCGTCGGCCTGGCTGTAGAGATAGACCGGCAGGTCGTCTTCCACCTCGCCGGTCGGCTGCAGGTAGATGAAGTCGGTGAAGCGGGTGTGGTAAAGGTTGAGGCCGAAGGTCAGCGGCCCGGCGGTGCGGCGCAGGGTCGCTTCGATCGACAGGCTCTTTTCCTTGCCGAAATCGGGATTGCCGATCTCGAACGCCTGGGTGCCGGCGTGGGGGCCGTTGGCGAACAGTTCGTCGGTCGAGGGCGCGCGCTCCGAATAGGAGAGGTTGATGCCGGCGCGGGTCGAGGAGGCGACCGCGACGCTGCCGCCGATCGAGCCGGCGAGGCTGGTGAACTTGCGTTCGAGTGCCGGGTTGCCGAGATCGGCGTCGGCCTCGGCGGTGAGATCGCTCCGTTCGACCCGGGCGCCGACTTCGATGCGGTAGGGGCCGGTTTCGTAATTCTGCAGCGTGAACAGGCCGAACTGCTTCTGCCGGTTGGCGGGGAGATATTTCTCGTCGCCGACCACGTTGACGCGGCGGTCGAGAACCTGGACGCCGAAGCCGCCACCCCAGCCATTCAAGGTGCGCTGGACCGCTTCGATCCGGCCTTCCTCGCCGCGGCTGCGGAAGGTGGTGCCGATGGCGCCCGTGTCGTCGATCTCGTCGTGGCGATAGCGGACCGCGCCGCCGCGGACCTTTACCTCGTCGATGAAGCCGCCGACCGGGATTTCGGCGCGGACGTCGTAGCGGATCTGTTTCTGGTCGAGGCGCACTTCCTCGGCTTCGGTGGCGGGGTCGAGCGAATAGCGGACCGGCGCGCCGTAGAGATTGTCGAAGCGGGCGATCGACGCGCCGATGTTGAAGCGGCCGTCGATATAGGCGACCCCGCCGGCGATCTCGGACGATTTGGCGGCGCTATTGGGGAGGTCGCCCTTCAGGTCCGCCAGCGCGCGGATATCGGCGTCGCTGCTGGCGCGGGCTTCGGCGCGAAGCGCGGGCGAGAGGATGTAGCCGCCGGTGCGGACGTCGTCGCTCTTGAAGATGCTGCCGTCGGCGTGGAGCACGAGATGCTGGCCGATCGGCACGTCCACGCGGGCGTTGGCCGAGCGTTCGTCGGCGGCGCTGCCGAGGGTGCCGAGCGCGTCGATATGGAGCGGGCTTTCGGGCATCGCGCGCGGGATGCGGCTGTCGATGACGTTGACCACGCCGCCGATGGCCGAGCTTCCGAACAGCAGGGCGGCGGGGCCGCGCAGCACTTCGATGCGGTCGGCGGTGAGCGGATTGATCGCCACGGCGTGATCGACGCTGGAGGTGGATACGTCGAGGCTGCCGATGCCGTCGGTCAGCACGCGCACGCGCTCGCCGCCGAGACCGCGAAGGATCGGGCGCGAGGCGTTGGGGCCGAAGCTGGTGGCCGACACGCCCGGCTGGCGAATCAAGGTTTCGCCGATGGTCGAGCGCAGGTCGCGCTGCAGTTCCTCGCCCGAGACGACGCTGATCCCGCCGAGCACGTCCTGCCGGTTGCGGCGGATGCCGGTGACGACGATGTCCTGGTTCTGGGCCGCATCATGGTCGCTGCCGCGCGGCGCGGGCTGAGCGAGGGCGGCGGCTTCGGTGGTGGCGATGACGGTCGGGGAGGTGGTCGCGGCAAGCGCGGCGGCAAGCGAAAGCTGGAACATGGGCAAACGGTCCAATTGGTAAACTCAGCCGGGCAGCTACGCCGCATGATACAACATTACAAGTCCAGGTCGGCCGTTGGTCGTCGCGTGGGGTCGTCTTGTCGAGCGGGCTGGGCTAGGTCCGGCGGCATGTTCGTCACCCATCTCGAATGCTCGCTGACCGGCGAGCGCTACGCCGCCGGCGAAGTCCATAATCTCAGCGAGGCGGGGCGGCCGCTCTTGGTGCGCTACGATCTCGAGCAGGTCGGCAAGGCGCTGACCCGCGAGAAGCTGGCGGCCCGTGCGCCGGGGATGTGGAAATGGCGCGAATTGCTGCCGTTGCCGGAGGGCGCCGCGCCCGTCAGCCTTGGCGAGATTGAAACCCCGATCCTGCCGTTGACGCGTCTGTCGGAACGGGCCGGGGTGCGGACCCTGCTGGTCAAGGACGAGGGGCGGCTGCCCACGGGCTCGTTCAAGGCGCGCGGGCTGGCGATGGCGGTCAGCATGGCCAAGCATTTCGGGATCGAGCGCATGGCGCTGCCGACCAACGGCAATGCCGGGGCCGCGCTTGCGGCTTATGCCGCAGCGGCGGGGATCGAGGCGACGGTGATTTGTCCCGAAGAAACCCCGCCGATCAACATCGCCGAGGCCGAGGCTTATGGCGCCCGCGTGCTGGTCGCCGACGGGCAGATCGACGAATGCGGCCGGCTGGTCGGCGAAGGCGCGGCGGCGGGGCGCTGGTTCGACGTGTCGACGCTGAAGGAGCCGTATCGCGCCGAGGGCAAGAAGGTGATGGGGCTGGAGCTGGCCGAGCAATTGGGCTGGGAACTGCCCGACGTCATCTTCTATCCGACCGGCGGCGGCACCGGCCTGATCGGCATGTGGAAGGCGTTCGCCGAGCTGGAAGCCGTGGGCCTGATCGGGTCCAAGCGTCCGCGCATGGTCGCGGTCCAGGCGACCGGCTGCGCGCCGATGGTCCGGGCGTGGGAAGCGGGCGACGAGTTCGCCGAGCGGTGGGACAATCCCGCCACCGTCGCCACCGGCATCCGCGTGCCCAAGGCGGTCGGCGATTTCCTGATCCTGCGCGCGGTGCGGGAAAGCGGCGGATTTGCGATCGCGGTTGAGGAAGCGGCGATCACCGCCGAGCTTGCCGCCGCGGCGCGCGACGACGGGCAATTGCTTTGCCCCGAAGGCGCGGCGGTCCTTGCCGGATGGCGCGCGGCGCTGGACCGCGGTCTGGTCGGCCGGGACGACCGGGTGATGCTGTTCAACTGCGCGGCGGGCAACAAATACCCGCTGGTGCCGACCGCGCCGCACATCCGCCTGGCCGACAGTCACGGCGCGACCGTCTAGCCGTTGGTGGGGCCGCCGCGCCCGTCCGCCGAATAAAACCCCGCCGGTCCAAGCGATACCGCCTTTGGGCGAGCGGGCCCTTCACAAAGTGGCGCAATGTCCCAACATGAGGGGCAAGAAAGCGGGCGGTGAGGCGAAGGGCCTTCGCCAACAGTCGGAAAAGACGAGGAAACCCACAGGTGGCACGGTGTGTGCATCTGAAGGGGTGAGCGTCGCCAAGCCGACCGCCCTGGAGAATAAGAGATGAGCCAGAAATTGTTCGCCGCCGGTTATTTCACCAACAATGTCGCCCTTCGCAACGACACCATCCTCGGTGTCTGCGAGGCGCTTGGCCATGACCTCGGCTTCAACCCCAACTTCCTGCGCGTGCCGCTGGGGGCGGGTATCATCTTCGCGCCGATGCTGATGGTCGGCATCTATCTGGCGCTGGGCGCCGTGGTGTTCGTCAGCCGCACCTTCTTCCCGGACCGCGTGCAGCAGGTCGCCGCAGCCGAGCCGGCCGACGCCGTGCCCGTCGCGCACAACGAGCAGGTCGAACTGCCGCGCGCGGCCTGAAGGGAAGCTGGTGCCGGTTGCAGGATTCGAACCCGCGACCTTCGGTTTACAAAACCGCTGCTCTACCAACTGAGCTAAACCGGCGCGCGGGTTCCCTTGGCTTAGACGATGCCGAAGGTCCAGCCCTCGGTTCGGGCTAGGGCAGGCGTCAGGCCAGGCGGCGTGAAGGCCTGCGGGTGCCGGAGATGCGCGCGCATGCCCGCGGCGGTGACCAGGGCGTCGGTCTGGTGATCGTCGGGCTCGAACCGTAGCCGGGCGGGCGGACTGCCGAGAGCTTCAAGCGCCGTGTTGAGATCAGCGCGGCTGCGCAGCTTGGTGCCGGACAGGCCGGCGTTGCGCAGGTAGATGCGAGTGTAGATCTCGACCACCGCGCTGCGGCCCGGCGTCAGCGGGTCCATCGGCCAGATCGTGACCTTGCCATCGATCCGGTGGAGAAGCCGCATGCCGGCGAAGCTCGCCTTTGCGACCTGCGCCGCGCCGATCGCGTCATAAGCGCTGGCGGTCTTGCGGCCGCCTGCTTCGTTCAGCCGATGGTCGCATTGGCGGAATTTGACGAAGTCGGCTTTCACTCCGTCGGCGATCCCGAAATAGAAGTGGCGGCGGTGGACCTGCTCGAGGAAGCTCGCAGCGCCGAGGTCTTCGTCGGGGGCCTTGGCATCGACATAAGCCCAGAAGTCGCGCGCGGTGTCGGGGACGCCAGTTTCGCCGGGAAGGTAAGCGCCGCGCTCCGCATGGGGCGGGGCGAAGGAGAAGTCGAACCCGAACAGGGTCGGCTCCTTGGCAGCCTCTTCCACCAGCCAGTCGGCGACTTCAGCGCGACTCCAGACATGGCCGGGACGGATGAGGCGGGGCGGGCCCTCGAGACCGCAGGCGGCGACCGCGATGCCTTTGTGCCGCCGTCCCTTGGCGCCCGACCAGTCGATCGCGACGGTGCGGGTGAAATTCACTTCTTGCGGCGGCGCGGGCGGGCGGCGGCGAGGTCGAGCGCGCGGGCGATCCATTCGGCGACGGGCTCGGTCGGGCCGTAGCGGACCAGCAGCGCCGGGTAGCCGGCGTAATGCGGGGTTTCCCAGAAGCGGTCGGGATGGAGGTCGAGCAGCATCGCCTTGTGATCAAGGTCGATGTGCAGGACGAAGCTGTCGGGCTCGCGGCTCCCGGTCACGACCGGGCGATCGCTGACTGCCGCCATGATCGCCGGGCCGCCATAATAAGTGCCGGTCGCGCCGCCGGGGAGGCCGGCGGCATAGTCATGGACCGCCGGCCAATCGTTCAGCGCGTGTGTCACAGCAGGGTGGAGTCGCCGCCGGTCGGCGTTTCCTTGGTCCCTTCGAGCCGGGCCGGACGCCGCGGCGCCTGGGGCGCGCGCGGGCCGGTGACGCGGTCGGCGTAGTGGTTGAGAATGCGGCCCGCCGCCTCGCGTCCGCCGAGCCCGAACGCCAGTGCGGTGGCGATCGCGCCGGCGCCGAGGATCAGGCCGAACGCCATGTAGACGATGACGTCGGCCAGCCCCATGAAGGTGAGGCCGATGGCGGTGAACAGGGCGATGATCGCGTAACGGATCATGGTCTGGGCGAACCCGCCTTCGCCGGTCGACGAGCCGACCAGCTTGGACAGGATCCGCGCCAGGAAAATGCCGGCGACGATGATCAGCGTGCCGAAGATGACCTTGGAGCCGAGTTCGGTGACCTGGATCAGGAACACCGCCACCGTGTCGCCGCCGAGCTGGTGCGCGGCTTCGATCGCGGCCGCCAGCATGATCGCGACAAAGGCGATGTTGGCGACGATCCGGCTGGGCACGGTGGTCACCGGAAGCACGCCGGTCGAGCGCAGCGCATCGTCGAAGCCGGTTGGGGGCAGGATGGCTTCGATGATGGTTTTGAGAAACTTGGCCGCGACAAAGGCGATGCCGAGCCACAGGGCGGCGGTCAGCAGGCGGGGAATCGCCGCGCTGATTTCGTCCAGCATGTTGATGGCCGGGCCGCTGATCGCTTCGATTCCAAGCACCTGTAGCGCCGCGATCGCGACCGGAATGATGATCAGCGCGAAGGCGAGGATGCCGGCGGCGCGGGCGAGGCTGGCGCGGGTCGCACCGGGCGCGGCGCCCGGCGGCACCGCGGCAGGGTCCTGGCGCACCGTCGGCGGATGATCGCCGAGGCCGGCGCGGGCCATGAAGCCGTCGATGTTGGCGGCGGTCAGCACCGTTTCGACCAGGCGGCGGACGATGCGCGCGACGATCAGGCCAACGAAGAAGATAAGGCCCGCACCGATCAGGCGGGGCAGGAAGGCGAAGATTTCGGTGGTGAGCTGGTTCACCGGCGCCAGGATTTGCCCGATCTGCAGG
>Ga0310813_10000268_pt1 | contig 36273 bp, 31 predicted proteins | sample YN3metagenome_FD_203086 | JGI IMG/M metagenome (GOLD analysis project Ga0310813, IMG submission 203086) | Soil microbial communities from experimental microcosm in Duke University, North Carolina, United States - YN3 | ecosystem: Engineered > Artificial ecosystem > Soil microcosm > Unclassified...
GGGGGTTGGGGGGGGGCGGGGGGGGGGGGGGGGGCGCCTCGGCGTAGGGGGTGTCGCCGTTGACGACGCGCTTGAGCTCCTCGAGGCGGCGCAGGCCGACGTTGATCTCGATGTCGATCGTGCCGATCTGCCGCTCCTTGACCCGCATCTCCTCCTCGATCTGGCGCCGGCGGGCGCGGCGTTCCTTCTCCTTCCGGAGGATCTCCTCGATCTCGGACTCGGCCTTGAGGCGGTCGATCTGCTGCTTCCGCTTCTGGACGGTGGCGCGGAGGCCCGAGACGATCTCGTACTTGGCCGACAGGGTGTCGTCCCGGATCTCACCGCGGAGGTCGCGCTCGAGGAAGAGCTGGCCGGTCCAGCAGTAGATGACCTCGAGCTCCTTGTGGAGCCCCTCGGTGCGGCGCTCGAGGTCCCGGATCCGCTCGTCGGGGCGGTCGGCCGCCTCGAGGCGCTTGAGCTCCTCCCGATGGGCGGCGATCTGCTGGCCGCGACGGTCGTTCTCGGCCGCCAGGGCGTCGGCCGCGTTCTTCCGCTCCTGGAGGGAGACGAAGAGGTCGCGGAGGGCGCCCTCGGCATGGCGGCCGAAGTCGGTCTCGGCGATCTTGGCGCCCGCGTGCTCGTAGGCGCCGGTCTTGGCGCGGTCGAGCCGGCTCATCTCGCCCCGGACCATCACCTTCCGGGCCTTGAGCTTGATCTTGTCGAAGAAGCCCTTGGACTGCTCCTGCTCCTGGAGGGTCCGCAGCTCGGCGTGGCGCTCCTCGACCTCCTGGTCGAGCTTGAGGATCTCCTCGAACATCGAGCGGTACTCGACGCCGTTGCTCATCTTCTGGAAGATCGCGAAGGCGCCGGCGCCCAGCTCCATGAAGCGGGACTGGCGCTCGCGGAGCAGCTGGTCGCGGCGGGTCCCCGTGTCGTGCATCTCCTGGGAGAGGCTCTCGATCTCCTTGACGAAGTTGCGGATGTGCTCGATGTCGGAGCGGAAGTCGTCGATGGAGCGCCGGAGGGTGGCGGCGGAGTTCAGGTACTTGGCGAGCTCCTCGGTGCGGACGGTGGCGGGGGCGATGGCGGCGGCGCGGCGGCCGATCTCCACGCACTCGGCGGTGATCTGATGCTCGAGCCGACGATAATCGGCGTCGAGGGTCTCGATCTCCTTCCTACGGGCGTCCATCCGACACGGATTCCTTTCGACGATCCGCGCAAGGATCCGGGGGGCGGATCGCGTCCTGTACTTAGACTAGGTTATCAAGGGGAGAACACCTTAATCAATAGGGGGCCCGCGCCCGGCGTCAGGTTTTTCGGCCGATTCATGAGATTTGTTGACAGCACCTTATGATCGCCCTAGAATCCGTAACTTACATTCGGGGGTGGGATAGCCCAGCCGCCATGGCATCCGGCAAAACGACGCTCCATGACAAGTTCGCCTCCGGCCTCTCGCCGGACGAGCGGACCCTGGTCACCCTCCGCGACGAGCTCTACGGCGGCTCCTGGGAGCAGATGCTGGGCGACCTTCGCGACCGCCTGAAGGGCAAGCCCTACATCTTCAAGCTCGTGAACCGGATCCAGGACGACATCGCGCGGATCGAAAAGCTCAGCGAGTACGAAAAGAAGCATAAGATCAACCTCGCGGATTACCTCAAGAAGAAGGAGGCCAAATGAGACCCCTCGCCCTCATGATCGTTCTGGGGAGCCTGGCGGCGTGCGGCGGGCGGATCTCTCCCGAGCAGCAGTACAGCGACGGCAGCCTCGGCGTCCAGGCCTTCGGCGATGAGAACGACGTCGTTCGCGAGGTTCGCTCCCTTCCGTTCAAGACCACGGTGTGGGAGTACAAGTTCAACAACCGGCCCATTTCGCGCCTGACGATGGGCGGCGACCACCTCTTCATCGAGACGCCGGACAACACGGTGGTCGCGATGGACCGCTTCACCGGGCAGACGTCCTGGATGTTCAAGATCGAGACCAACACGCCCCTGGACTGGCCGCCGGTGGTGGCGCAGGGCGTGCCCGAGGAGATCCGGGACCTCCAGGCGCTCCTCACGCAGACCAACCGCCAGATCGACGACGTGCTGAAGGAGAAGGGCGTCGGCAAGGAGACGCAGGCCCTCCAGAAGAAGCGCAACGAGTACCGCGAGCGCCTGCGCGTCGCGGCCTTCGGCGACAACGTCTACTTCATCTCGCACCAGATCATCTACTGCCTGGACCGCCTCAACGGCGGCCTCCGCTGGACGCACCGCCTGGGCTTCGTGCCCTCGGCCCGGCCCTTCGCGATCCGGAACTTCGTGTTCGTGCCCAGCGCCGACACGGCCCGGGTCTGGGTCCTGGACGTGGAGCGCAAGGGCGCCGAGTCGACGTCCTACAAGGCCTCGATCATGACCACCGAAAACCAGATCATGAACAGCCCGGTGTACTCCGACCCGTCCCTGTACTTCGTCTGCCACGACGGCGGCGTGTACTGCTACAAGGTGACGGACGGGACGCAGACCTGGGTGTACCAGACGGAGCGCTCGCTGCGCGCCGATCCCACGGTGTACGTCTACCAGTCGAACGAGGCCCCGTCCCCCGCGGGCGGCGCCGATCCCGCGAAACCCGCCGCTGCGATGGACGCGAAGCCGGCCGACGGCATGCCGGCGCCCGCGATGGACAAGAAGCCCGCGGACGGCATGCCTGCCCCCGCGATGGGCGCCCCGGCCATGGGCGCGCCCGGCAAGGACGATAAGGGCGGCAAGAAGAAGGCCCAGGTCACCACGAAGTTCCTCTTCGTGGGGAGCACGGACAACGCGTTCTATGCGCTGGACGCCAACGGCGGCAACATGATCTGGAAGTACGAGTGCGGCGCGGTGATCAAGTCGCCCGCCATCGCGAAGGAGAACACGGTCTACGTGGCCACCGAGGACGGCGCCCTGCACGCGTTCGAGGTGATGCCGATGCACCGCGACCCGAAGACCGGCGCCTCGCTGGGCAACAAGCGCAACGGCAACCTGCGCTGGAAGCTCCCGCTCGCCGAGCGCTTCATCTTCAAGGGCAAGGAGCGCGTCTACGTCATGGGGCCCAAGAAGGAGATCTGGGCCGTCGATGAGATGTCGGGCGCGACGCTGGGCCGCTACCCCACGAACCTTCTGCAGTTCGTCCTGACCAACACCCAGGACGAATACATCTACGTGGCGAACGCCAGCGGGCACGTCTTCTGCCTCAAGGAATCTCGCCAGAGCTACTAGGCCTGGCCCGTGTCTCGGCGGCCGCCGCGCTGGGGCGCGAGGGGCCGCTGCGCCGCGCGATCCGCGCCGCCCTCCGGGCGGGCGCGACGCCGGCGCGGCTCGACGAGACCCTGCTCCAGCTCGTCCCCTTCGCGGGCTACGCGCGCGCCATCAACGCCTTCGCCGCCCTCCAGGAGATCGTCCCGCACGTCCCGAAGGCGCCCCGCGAGAAGGGCGGCCGGCGGCGCCGCGGGGAGGCGCTCTGCCGCCGCATCTACGGCCCCGTCTACGGGAAGATGATCGCCCGCATGGCCGGCTTCCACCCCTCGCTGGCGGGCTGGATCCTGGAGGACGGCTACGGCAAGGTGCTGTCCCGGCCGATCCTTTCGATCCGCGAGCGCGAGCTCATCATCGTCGCGCTGCTGTCGGCCCTGAAGCTCCCGATGCAGCTGGAATCGCACGTGAGGGGCGCACGGCGGGTAGGCGCGACGGAGGGGGAAGTGGCGGCGATGCGGAAGATCCGCTGAACGCGGCGACCTAGCGGGCCCGGGCTTCCTTGCGGGACTGGCCGGCGCCCGTGCCGTAGTAGTAGTAATACTCTTCCGTGTCGGTGACCGCGCGGTTGAGCACCACGCCCGAGACGCGCGCGCCGACGTTCGTGAGCAGCCGCTTCGCCCAGGAGGCCTGGCGCTGCTCCGTGCGGCCCGCCTCCACCACGAAGAGCGACTGGTCCGCGACCGTCGAAATCTTGAGCGCGTCGCCGGTCCGCAGGATGGGCGGCGTGTCGAAGACGACGATGTCGAACATCTCCCGCATCTGCGCCGCGATGGGGCCCATGCGGGTCGGGTCGAGCAGCTCGTAGGGGCTCTCGGGCTGGACGCCGCAGGGGAGGACCTTCAGGTTGGGCACCTCGCTGTCCTGCAGGAGGCCTTCCGCGTTCAGCTGGACGCTGCCCGCCAGCACCTCGGAGAGGCCGGGGGAGGAGGGGAGCGTGAGGGACGTGTGGATGGACGGCACGCGCATGTCGCCGTCGACCAGCAGCGTCCGCTTGCCCTGGCGGGCGAGCGCGACCGCCAGGTTGATCGAGGTCACCGTCTTGCCTTCCTGGGGGTTGGTGCTCGTGACCATGAAGATGCGGCTGGCGTGCTCGGACGGCGCGGAGAGCAGCACGGTCGCGAGGGTGTCGTAGATTTCCGCCATGATGCTGGCCCGCGAGGCGCGGAGGGTGAGGACCTCGTTCGAGCCCACCCGGGGCGCGACGGCCAGGACCGCGTAGTCGAGGTGGCGGCGCACGTCGTAGTCGGTCCGGAGGGTCGTGTCGATGAACTCGCGGACGAAGGCGAAGCCGATGCCGAAGATCACCGACGCGAGCAGGGCCAGGCCCCAGGACTTGCGGAGCCGCATCTCGATGCGGACGGTCTCTTCAGGTTTGGCCCTCTCGTCGGCGAGCAGCCGGACGTAGCCGGACTCGGGCGCGGCGCTGAGCTGCTCGCGCAGCGTCTCGATGGTCGAAATGCGGCCCCGGCTGTCCTGCGCGAGCCGGTCGTGGAACTTCACCTCGTCGAGCACCGGGCTCAGCACGCCGAGGCGGTCGCGCAGCTCCTTCACCTCGGGCTCGAGGACGCGGATCTCGATCGCGCTCAGCTCGTTCTCGGTCCGGAGCTGCAGCTCCTCGCGGTCGATGTCGCTGCCGAGCGCCTGGATCCGGGCGCGGGTGAGGTCGATCTCCGTCTGGCGGATGTCCGTGCGGAGGCCCTTCACGAGGGGGTGTTCTTCGGTGTAGCGGCGGACGGCGGCCAGAAGGTCGCGGTGCAGCGCCTCGAGTCGGTCGCTCACCTGGCGGACGAGGGGGCTGTCGGCGATGCGGCTCTCGCCCGAGGCGGTGCCGAGGCGGGGCACGCCCTCGCGCTGCAGGTGCTCGGCGACGGAGCGATCGGAGCGGATGCGTTCCAGGCGCAGCCGGTTCGTGGAGCCCCGCCGCTCGAGGTCGCGGCGGCGGGTCTCGTGCGAGAGGATCTCTTCCTCCAGCTTGCGGACGTCGAGCTCGAGGTTGTCGGAGCTCAGGCGCGCGCGGGCGTCGTCGCGGATCTTGCGGATCTTGTCGTCCTCGGCGGCGAGGACCTCGCGCTCCTTGTTGGCGCGCTCGAACGCCTTGGCCCGGGCTCTCTCCAGGTCGACGTTCGCGATGTCCCGGCTCTTCACCTCGGCCTGCTCGGCGTAGGCGTTGGCGATGGCGGCGGCGATCTCCGGGCTGGGGCCGACGGCCTCGATCCAGGCGAGCTGGCCGTCGGGGTCCAGGGTGGCCGAGACGTTCCCGATCCACTCGGGCTGGACGTCTACTCTTTTGTTCCGGAGGTCGGCGGCGGCCCGCTCCCGGACCGCCTGGCTGGAAATGATGGAGATCCAGGTCTTGGGGTCCATCTGGCTGACGGAGATCCACTGGGTCCCCTGGTTGGCGGAGAGGAGGAGCGGGGGCGTGCTGATGAGGATGCGGGCGCGGGCGCGGTACTGGGGCCGCTCGGTCACGGCGGAGACGGCCATGTAGCCGCAGAAGACGGCGGCGAAGACCATCAGCGCGGTGAGCCAGCGCCGTCGCAGGAGTCGAACCAGGTCCTTGAAGGTCACGCGGTCCCCCGGCGGGTCGCCACAGGCGCTCCCGTCTATCCGATATTATCGGCCCAAATCCCGGAATGGTGCAGCCTGTTTTAGAATCCTCTTGACGTAAAAGATGAACATGTTCATAATTATAAGGGAGGGGGACGGAAGGAGGCGACGATGGACAAGACCTGGGTCGTCCTGGCGGGGCTGGCTCACTTCGGGATGGTTGCGGTCGGGTCGCAGATCCCCCGGGTCTTTAAGTGGAAGGAAGACCTGGCGCGCCTGGGGCCCGCGAACCGGCGCCTCTTCTGGGTCTACGGCGTCTTCGTCGTGCTGGCCAACGTCGGCTTCGGGGCGCTCTCGCTGGCCTACGCCGGAGAGATCGCGGCCGGGAAGGGCCTGGCGGGCGGCTTCGCGCTGTTCGCGGGACTCTACTGGGCGGCGCGCCTCGCCACCCAGTACCTGGCCTTCGACACGCCGGACTGGCCCGAGCAGGGGCGCAACCCGTGGGCCAAGCACGGCCTGGGTCTCGTGGTGCTCCTGATGAGCGGCGTTTATCTGGCCGCCTTCGTGGCGGGGAGGCTCGCATGAACGCGTGGGACCGGATGCTCGTGGCGGTCGGCCTGACCTATCTGGCCTTCAAGGCGCTCACGTTCCGGCGTCTGGCGTTCGGCCGCGCGCTCGGCTACTGGGCGCTCTGGCCGGGGATGGACGCGCGCCCTTTCGCCGAGACCCGTCCCGCGGCGGGGGCCGGCCTGATGGCCTGGGGACTCTGCAAGATGGCGGTCGGGGCGGGGCTGCTCGCGCTGCGGACGGAGCTCGGCTGGCTCGACGTGGTCCGGGTCTTCCTGGGCATCGGGCTCCTGGTCCACTTCGGGCTCTGCGACGTGCTCGCCGGCTTCTGGCGGTCCCGCGGCGTGACGGTGGAGCGACTCTTCGTGAACCCCGCGGCGTCGCGCACGCTGGGCGAGTTCTGGGGCCGCCGCTGGAACCGGGCCTTCCACGCGGTCGCGCACGAGGTCGTGTTCCGCCCGGTCGTGGGGCGCGGGGGGGGCGCCGCGGGGGTCCTGGCCACGTTCCTCTTCTCGGGGCTGCTCCACGAGCTCCTGATCAGCGTCCCCGTCAGGGCGGGCTACGGCCTGCCGACCGCCTACTTCGTGCTGCATGGCTTCCTGGTTCTGGCCGAGCGGAAGTGGGCGCTGGGTGGCCGCGTCTGGACGCTCTTCTGGGTGCTCGCGCCGCTGCCGCTGCTCTTCCATCCCTGGTTCGTGAGGGGCATCATCCTTCCGCTCACTTAGCGCGCAAGAACCGCGTTTGTGGCGCGTCTTATTAGGGGGAAGGGTTTTTCAGCGGTATTATAGATAGAGAAGAGATTATCCGGACGGAGGACGTATGAAACAGATCATCCTGACCCTCACGATCGCGGCCCTGGGCGCCTCGCTCGCCGCGGCCGACGAAATCCAGCTGACCAACGGACGCAAGATCAACGGCAAGGTCACCCGGAAGGATGGCGGCAAGGTGGTCGTCGAGGTCGGCGCCGGCACGATCGTGCTCGACGCAAAGGACGTCTCGGCCGTCAACCCGGCCCGCACCCCGCTGGACGAGTACACCGAGAAGTGGCAGGCCGTGAAGGATTCGACCAAGCCCTCCGACTTCCTCGCGCTGGCGAAGTGGGCCGAGGAGAACAAGCTGACGCGCTATCTCACGCCGCTTTACGAGAAGGTCATCGCGCTCGATCCGGACAACGCGGTCGCGCGCGCCGGCCTCCGCCACGAGAAGATGGGCGGGAAGTGGATGACCTTCGAGGATGCCCAGACGGCCCGCGGGCTCGTCCTGGTCGAGGACCGCTGGATCACGAAGGCCGAGGTCCAGATGATGGAGAAGCGGCGCCTCGAGGCGAAGGAGCGCGCGATGGCGGCCGCCGAGGAGCGCGAACGCCGGAAGGTCGAAGAGCGCGCCGCCCGGCAGGCGATGATCGACGACTACAACGCCCGCTGGGAGGCCGCGATGTCCCAGCTGGACGGCTACTTCTACTCGCCGAGCTTCGCGTTCACGACCCCGTACTTCCGTCCCTACTGGTGGGCGCCCTACGTCCGCAGCCGCAACTACTACCAGCACGGCTGGCAGTACGGCAACGGCTACAGCGCGCTGCCGACGCTTCCTCTGACGTTCCGCTAGACGGGCGTCTCGTCAGGGCCGGAGAAGATACTCGGCGATATCGCCCTGTCTCAGGCCATCCATCATCTTCAGCGTCACCTTCGCGATCCACGAGCCCGGCTTCGCTTTGACCAGCTTCGCGAGCCCGCCCACGGCCGCCGAGCGGCCGCCCGCCGCGCTCAGGCTGTGACGCAGGCCCCGGGTGCCCGACGTGCAGCCGCGGTGGACGATGCGCAGGCGGCAGGCGCGGACGAGGCGGTCGAAGGAGTCGTGCGTGAAGAAGTGAAGGTGGCGCGGGACGTCGAGGTGGTACCAGTCGCCGTGGAACCAGTGGAAGTTCGCCCCTTCGGCGGTGGGGAAGGTCAGGTAGATCGAGCCGTCGGGGTGCGTCATGCGGCGGATGTTGCGCAGCGCGGCGCCCGGGTCGTGGAAGTGCTCCAGGCAGTGGTTCATCGTGACCTGGTGGAAGTGGCCGTCGGGGAAGTCCGCCTTCTCGGCCGAGCCCTGGTACACGCTGATCCCGTTGGCGCGGGCCTGCTGCGCCGCGGCGGGGTTCATCTCGATCCCGAAGAGCTGCGCGCCGCGCTCGCGCAGCCGCAGCAGGTCGTAGCCGCTGCCGCAGCCGACGTCGAGGACCCGCTCTCCGGCCCGCAGCCGGATCCGCTTGTGGCGCTTCGAGCCCTTCCGCGCGGAGGGGCGGTCGGTCCGGCGGTGCTCCTCGTAGTTGTCGGGGTAGTAGCGGCCGATCTCCGAGGCGCGCGGCCGATCCAGGACGTAGACGTGCCCGCAGCGGCGGCAGCGGCCCACGGGGAATGTCTCGCCGGAGGAGGGGTTGCGGGTGTCGGGGCTCGTGAAGAGGAGGAAGGCGTCGTCCGCGCCGCAGGCGCCGCAGGACGCGTGCTCCATCATCCGCAGGTGTAGCAGCGCACGATCGGCTCCTTCGCGGCTTTGACCTCGTTGAGCCGCTTCACCGGCATCGTGTGGGGAGCCGTCTTCACCTTCTCCGGGTCGGTCTTGGCCTCGTCCGCGATCTTCAGCAGCGCGGCCGCGAAGGCGTCGAGCGTCTCCCGGCTCTCGGTCTCGGTCGGCTCGATCATCATCGCCTCGTGGACGATGAGCGGGAAGTAGATGGTCGGCGGGTGGTAGTTGTAGTCGAGCAGGCGCTTGGCCATGTCGAGCGTGCGCACGCCGGTCTTCTTGGCGTAGGGCGTGTTGTCGATCACGAACTCGTGCATGCAGAGGCGCGGGTAGGCGACCTTGAAGCGCTTCTTGAGCAGCGACATCAGGTAGTTCGCGTTCAGGACCGCGTGCTCGGCGTTGCGGCGCACGCCCTCGGGGCCGTGGAAGCGGATGTAGGTGTAGGCCCGGAGGTGCATGCCGATGTTGCCCCAGAACGCCTTCATCTTGCCGATCGACTTGGGCGGCGTGAGGTCGAACTTGAAGGCGTTGCCCTCCTTCACGATCCGGGGGACGGGCAGGTAGGGCTCGAGGAACTTCTTGCAGGCCACGGGGCCCGAGCCCGGGCCGCCGCCGCCGTGCGGGGTCGAGTAGGTCTTGTGCAGGTTGAAGTGCATGACGTCGATCCCGAAGTCGCCCGGCCGGGCCTTCCCCTGGATCGCGTTCATGTTGGCCCCGTCCATGTAGACGAGGCCGCCCGCCTTGTGGACGAGCTCGGCGATGGTCTGGATGTTCTCCTCGAAGAGGCCGAGCGTCGACGGGTTCGTGATCATGAGCCCGGCGGTCTTGTCGGAGAGCTTCTTCTTCAGGTCCTCGAGATCGACGCCGCCGCGCTCGTCGCTCTTCACGCTCACGGTCTTGTAGCCCGAGAGGGTGGCGGTGGCGGGGTTCGTGCCGTGGGCGCTGTCGGGAATCAGGATCTCGGTGCGCTGGTCCTGCTTGTTCTCCTGGTGGTGCGAGCGGATGAGGAGCAGGCCGGTGAGCTCGCCCTGCGCGCCCGCGGCGGGCTGCAGCGTCACCGCGTCCATGCCGGCGATCTCGATCAGCATGCGCTCGAGGTGCCACATGATCTCCAGGGTCCCCTGGGCCGTGTCGGACGGCTGGAGCGGGTGGACCTTCGAGAAGCCGGGCATCGCGGCGACCTTCTCGTTGATCTTCGGGTTGTACTTCATCGTGCAGCTGCCGAGCGGGTAGAAGTTCCCGTCGATCGAGAAGGTCCGGTGGGAGAGCTCCGTGAAGTGGCGGACGATCTCGAGCTCCGAGACCTCGGGCAGCCCCGGCGGCTTGCTCCGCAGGGCCTTCTCGGGCAGGTAGGCCGAGACGGGCTTCTCGCCGGCCGCGGGGCCCGCGAAGTAGGCCGTCGAGCGGCCCGGATGGCTCTTCTCGAAGATGGTTTTCATCGGATCGACTCCGCCAGGGCCGCGACGAACGCGTCGACGTCGGCTCCGGAATTCCGTTCGGTGCAGCAAAGCAGGACGTGGTCGCGGTAGTCGCGGAAGATCGGCTGCAGGTGGAGCCCGGCGAGGAAGCCGCGCTCCTGCAGCCTCGCCAGCGTCTGGGCCGTGTGCGGGATCTCGGCGACGAACTCGTGGAAGAACGGGTAGGAGAAGGGGACCTTCACGCCGGGCACCTTGACGATCTTCTCCGCCAGCTCATGGGCGCGCTGGACGCAGAGCTCGGCCACGCGGCGCAGCCCGCCGGGGCCCAGCGTCTCGAGGTAGATGGTCGCGCGGAGCGCCATCAGGGCCTGGTTGGTGCAGATGTTCGAGGACGCCTTCTCGCGGCGGATGTGCTGCTCGCGCGCCTGCAGGGTCAGGGTGAAGCCCCGCTGGCCCGCGGCGTCGACGGTCTCGCCGACGATGCGGCCGGGCATGCCGCGGATGAACTCCTTCTTGGCCGCGATGAAGCCGGCCCAGGGGCCGCCGAAGTTCATCTCGATGCCCAGCGGCTGGCCCTCGCCGACCGCGATGTCGCAGCCGCACTCGCCGGGGGACTTCAGCAGCGCCAGGCTGGTCGGGTTCACGCTCGCGATCGAGAGCGCGCCCGCCGCGTGGGCGATCTCCGAGACGGCCGCCAGGTCCTCGATGCCGCCCAGGAAGTTCGGGTTCTGCATCACGATGCAGGCCGCGTCCGTCGCCGCCTCCTTGAGGGTGGCGACCGGCGTCTGGCCGCGCACCTGCGCGACCTCGACGATCGTGGCGCCGAGGTGCTTGAAGAGCGACTTCACCACCGCGCGGTACTGCGGGTTGACGCCGCCGGAGAGGACGACCTTCTTGCGCTCCGTGTGGTCGACGGCCATCGCGACCGCCTCCTCGAGGGCCGTGCCGCCGTCATAGTGGGAGGCGTTGGCCACGTCCATCCCCGTCAGCTCGCAGATCATCGTCTGGAACTCGAAGATGTGCTGCAGCGTGCCCTGGCTCGCCTCCGCCTGGTAGGGCGTGTAGGCCGAGAGGAACTCGCCGCGCGAGAACAGCGCGTCGACGACCGCGGGGACGAAGTGGTTGTAGGCGCCGGCGCCCAGGAAGCAGCGGCCGGCGTCAAAAGTCTTGTTCCTGGCCGCGAGGGCGCTCAGGTGCGTGAGTAGATCCTGCTCGGGAAGGGCGGGGGGGATCTCCAGGGGGCGCTTCAGGCGCACGCCCTCGGGGATCGAGGCGAAAAGATCGTCGATCGACGCGACTCCGATGCTCTTGAGCATCTCGCTCGCGTCCGCCGGAGTGTTCTGGATGTAGTCCATCTTTGGTCGATCGGCGGTCGGTTCAGTTTGTTAAAGGAACGGGTACGGCTTACCCTCCGGGAAGACCGGAAGGGGACGGCTGTTTATTCTATATTTCTCTGGTCGTAATTCTTAGACAAAGTCGTCTTCGTCGACGTCCTCGTCTTCCTTCTTGTCCTTCTCGTCTTCCTCTTCCTTGTCGTCCTCGGAGGACTCGAGGAACTCCTCGTACTCCTTCTTGGTCATGAGGGACTCGAGCTCCGCGGGGTCGGAGGGCTTGATCTTCACCAGCCAGCCGTCCTCGAAGGGCTCTTCCTTCAAGGTGTCGAGGTCGCCCGCGACCTCCTTGTTGACCTCGATGATCTTGCCGGTGAGGGGAGTGATGAGGTCGGCCACGGTCTTGACCGACTCGATCTCCCCGAACGGCGCGCCCTGTTCGACGCTGTCGCCGACCTTGGGCAGGTCGATGTGGACCAGGTCCGCCAGCTGCTTCACCGCGTAGTCGGTGATGCCGATGGTGGCTTCCTTCTTCTTCTCGTTATATTTGATCCACTCGTGGGATTCGCTGTACTTGAAGTCGTCCGGCCTGTTCATCCAGGGGTCTCCCGAAGGTGTCGTTCCTTAGATAATCACGTCCCGAAAACCTGTCAAGATTTTTTGCGGCGATAGAAAGGCAGTTTCGCCACCGCCGCCTTCTCGCGCCGCCCGCGGATGTCGATTTCTACCGCCGTCCCTTCCTTCCGCAGCTCCGTGGGCAGGTAGGCCATCGCGATCGCCTTCTCCAGCGCCGGGCTCCAGGTCCCGCTCGTCACGACGCCGACCTTCTTGCCCTCATGGAAGACCTCGAAGCCCTGGCGGGGGATCCGCTTGGATTCCATCACGAGCCCGGACAGGCGCCGCGCGGGCTTCTGGGCCTCCTTCAGGGCGGACTTGCCGATGAAGTCGGGGCCCTCCAGCTCGACGGCGAAGCTGAGGCCGGCCTCGAGGGGGGTGGTCTGGTCGTCGATGTCGTTGCCATAGAGCGGCATCGCCGCCTCGGTCCGCAGCGTGTCGCGCGCGCCGAGTCCGACGGGGGCGATGTTGGCGTCGATGAAGCGGTTCCAGATCTCCACCGCCCGGGCCGCGGGCACGAAGATTTCGAAGCCGTCTTCTCCCGTATAACCCGTGCGGGAGATGAAAAATTCTCCCAGGGTCGTGTGCGTGTAGTAGCCCATCGCGGAGGGATCGACCTCCAGCACCCGCTTCATCGTCTCCACGGAGCGGGGGCCCTGGATGGCGATGAGGGAGGTGGTGTAGGTCTCGTCCACCAGGGTGACGTCGCCCTGGAGGTGCGCCCGCATCCACTCGAGGTCCTTCGGGCGGTTGGAGGCGTTGACGACCAGCAGGTCGTCCGGCCCCCCGGCATAGAGGATCAGGTCGTCGATGATGGTGCCCTTCTCGTTGAGGTAGAAGGTATAGCGGCACTTGCCGGCCGGCACCTGGTCGACGTTGATGGTCAGGACCTTCTGCAGGAACGCGCGGCGGTCCTTTCCCTTCACCCGGACCCGGCCCATGTGGGAGAGGTCGAAGAGGCCGACGCGGGTACGGACGGCGAGGTGCTCCTCGATGATGCCGGCGTACTGGATCGGCATCTCCCAGCCGTGGAAGTCGACCATGCGCGCCTTGAGGCGCACGTGGGCGTCATAGAGGGGGGTGCGCTCGGGTTTTCCGCTTCCGCTCATCTCGGCGGGCGAGTCTATGGGCGTTGTCCGAGGGAATCAAGCAAATTGCGACGGTCCCGGGGATTCACTTTTTAAGCATTCCCGCACGGGGGGGCGTTCGGTTATGGGTTGCACTTCTCTCTCTCGGGCCTATAATTCGTTTCGTGGCGAAGAAAATCCTCATCGTCGAGGACACCAAGAGCATCCGGGAGATCGTCGCCTTCATGCTCCGGAGCAAGGGGTTCGAGACGGAGGAGTCGGGCGACGGACAGGACGCGGAGCAGAAGGTGCGGGCCAACCCGCCCGACCTCATCGTCCTCGACGCCATGCTGCCCAAGAAGACGGGGTTCGACGTCTGCCAGTCGCTCAAGTCCGACGAGAAGCTGAAGAAGATCCCCATCCTGATGCTCACCGCCATCACGCGCGACAGCGGCAAGAGTGACGAGTACTGGCGCGAGAAGTCGCAGGCCGACGACTTCATGTCCAAGCCCTTCAAGGCGACGGAGCTCGTCGAGCGGATCGAGAAGCTCCTTAACGGCGCGAAGTAGGCGCCCTCCTCAAAGGCACAAAGATCACCCAGCGGAGCTCTGTCTTTGTGTCTTTGGGGTGAAGGGTCTTCGCTTGATTTTTCTTGGTGGGGCGGAGGGGCCGTCTTAGGCTCCACGCGTGATCCGAGAGTACTTCCGGCATTTCCGGGCCTTCACGCCGGCCGCGCGCTGCTACCTGGCGGCGCAGTTCTTCTACTCGATCGGGCAGACCGCCGTCTGGGTGCTGCGGAACCTCTTCCTCAAGGAAGCCGGCTACGGCGAGGACTTCATCGGCCAGACCCTGGCGCTGTCGTCGCTGGGGGCGGTGATGGTGGTCCTGACGATGTCGCGCTTCATGGACCGGATGCGGCTGCGGGGCTTCTCGATGCTGGGCGCGCTGGCCCTGGGGGCCGGCCTGGCCGGGACCGCGCTCGTCCCCTGGAAGGGGGCCGTCGCGGCGTTCTGCTTCCTGTCCGGCGTGGGGAGCGCGCAGCTGGAGCTCGGCACGGCGCCGTTCCTGGCCCGGAATTCGGAACAGGCCGAACGCCCCTTTCTCTTCGGGCTGAGCACCGCCCTCAGCCCCTTCGCGGGCCTGCTGGCGACCCTGGGCATCAAGGGCGGGGCGCTGGGCTGGGGCGAGAACCTCGAGACGTACCGCCGTCTGATGATCGCGGCGGCCGTCCTGACCGTCTTCTCGATCGGTGCGCTCCTGGTCATGCGGGAGTCCACGCCCGAGCGCGCGCCAACGGACGCGCCGCCCTTCGACTGGAAGACGGCGGCCCGCTTCTTCCTGCCCGAGATGATGATCGGCCTGGGGGCCGGCCTGACCATCCCGTTCATCAACCTCTACTTCCGGGAGCGCTTCGGGCGGCAGGCGGGGGAGATTGGCCTTTACTACACGGGCGCGCAGGCGCTCGTCATGGTGGCCTTCCTGGCGGCTCCGATGCTGGCCCGGCGCTTCGGTCCGATCCGGACGGTCGTGGCCTGCCAGCTCAGCTCGATCCCGTTCTTCCTGGTCCTCGCGTTCACCACCTCGCTGCCGTTCGCGGTGGCGGCCTTCCTGCTCCGGCACGCCACGATGAACATGGTCCACCCGGTGGGGAGCCACTTCGCCATGGAGGTGATCCGGCCGCGGGAGCGGGTGCGGGTGAACGGCCTCAAGCAGGCGGCGAACAAGATGGCCTGGGTGATGGCGAACGCGGCGGGCGGCTGGATGATCGCGCACACGCGGCTGGTGAGGGACGGCTTCGCGACCACGATGGTGACGACGATCGGGCTCTACATCGTCGGCAGCGCGATGTACTGGAAGTTCTTCCACGGCGTGCCGGCAGGGCAGGCGCCGCTTCCCGAGGCCGAGCCCACGGCGGGGACGTAGCGACTCCCGAAGAGACGGAGACCCAAAGCGGCTGCTTTGGGGGTCCGTGCCTTGATGGCGAGATTACTTGCCGAGCGTCGGGACGCCGGACGCGACCAGCTTCTGGGTCTCGGACTCGATGAAGTAGCCGATGCGGCGGTGCTTCTCGTAGCGCTTCTCGAGGAGCCGGTCGATCGGCTGCTGCATCAGCTCGTCCAGGTACTTCACGAGCGAGGCCTTCAGGATCGTGCCCATCTCGGCCGGGTTGCGGTGCGCGCCGCCGAGCGGCTCGGGGATCACGTCGTCCACGATGCCCAGCTGCTGCAGCTCCGGGGGCGTGAGGCGGAGCAGCTCCGCCGCCAGCGGCGCCTTCGAGGCGTCGCGCCACAGGATCGCCGCGCAGCCCTCGGGCGAAATCACCGACAGGTACGCGTTCTGCAGGATCGCCAGCTTGTCGGCCACGCTGATGCCCAGCGCGCCGCCCGAGCCGCCTTCGCCGATCACGATCGACACGATCGGCGTCCGCAGCTTGGACATGTCGAAGAGGTTCTTGGCGATGATGAAGGCCTGGCCGTGCTCCTCCGCCGCGATTCCGGGGTAGGCGCCCGGCGTGTTGACCAGGGTCACGACCGGCAGCTTGAACTTCTCCGCCAGCCGCATCTTCTCGATGGCCTTCCGGTAGCCTTCGGGGTTCGGGCTCCCGAAGTTCCAGGCCATGCGCTCCTTGGTGGTCTTGCCCTTGCGCTGCGCGACCAGCATCACCTTGATGCCGCCGACCTTGCAGAGGCCCGTCACCATCGCGCCGTCGTCGCCGAGGGCGCGGTCGCCGTGCAGTTCAACGAAGTCCTCGAACACCATGGACAGGTAGTCCATGAGGTCGGGACGAGCGGGGTCGCGAGAGAGGAGGACCCGCTGCCAGGCGCTCAGATTCGCGAACACGTCGCGCTTCTGCTGGTTGGCGCGGTTCCGGAGATTGGTGATCTCCTCGGTGAGGTCGACTCCGGCCTTGCGGGAGAAGCTCTCCAGCTCTTCGATCCGCTTTTCGAGCTCCAGGATCGGCTTTTCGAAGTCGCGTTCGACGGGATTCTCTGCCATATATTTCCTATTCCCCCCGGGGCTGCCCGCCAAAGCCCCGATTTTACAGGATTGGGGCCTTCCAAATCAATATAGGATTGATTTAAAAAATGGGTTCACGTTTGCCGGGTACATCCCACTGTTTACCAAGGCTTTACGTCAGGTTCTAGGGTTTGGCTTCTCTTTGGGCTGGATGGGGCCCAGCTGGCGGACCCGGATCACCGTATCCTTCTTCTCCCACTTCGACAGCTCGTAGAGCACCGTCTTCATGTCGTCCCAGCGCTCTTCCTTCTTCTTGGCCAACATCTTGAGCACGATGACGTCCAGTTCCGCCGAGAGCGTGGGCACCCACGTGCGCATCGGCTGCGGCGGCTCCTTCAGGTGCTTGTCCAGGATCGTCTGGTAGCTGGTCCCGATGAAGGGCGGACGCCGCGTGAGGATCTCGTAGGTCATGACCCCGAACGAGTAGACGTCGGCCCGGGGGTCGACCTTCTCGCCGCGGATCTGCTCGGGCGCCATGTAGAGCGGCGTGCCCTCCACGCGCTTGCTGAACTGGAGGAAGCGGTCCATCTTGGACTGGGACAGCGAGAAGTCGATGAGCCGCACGTCCTGCTTCGCGTTGACCAGCACGTTCTCGGGCTTGATGTCCTTGTGGACGACGCCCTGCTGGTGGACGAAGGAGAGGGCGTCCGCCACCTGCCGGAGGATCTTGAACTCGTACTTCACGATCCGCTCGGGCAGGTTCCAGAGCGAGTACTTCAGGTTTTCGCTCTCGAAGTACTCCATCGCGAAGGCCGGCGGGTCGGAGTCGAGGGCCTCGTGGATCTTGATGATGTTCTTGTGGGCGAGCTTCTGGGTGAGCGCCGCCTCCTTCTCGAACTGGCGGACCTTGTCGCTCTCGGCCGCGTTCTTGGCCGACATCTGCTTGATCGCGAAGGTTTGCTGGCTGGAATTGGTGGCGCGCCAGACCGTGCCCACCGTGCCGTCCCGGATCTTCTCCTGGAGCAGGTAGCCTTTGATCTGCAGGCCCATGTCTTACCCATATCGTCAAAAGCGGCCCGCCCGTTTGTTGATTTCCGTAGATCGCTTTGCTAAGGTACGCGCACCCAAACGCTCCCGGGAGGCTCATGATCTGGCGGGTGGATGTCGCGACGAAAGAGGGGCTCGTCGACCCGACGTCGCGCGGCGCTCAGGCAGGGCTCCAGGAGTTCGGCCTCTCCGGCATCACGCAGGTCCGCGCCCATCAGGTCTATCTCCTCGACGGCACGCTCGACCGCGCCGCCGCCGAACGCATCGCCCGAGAGCTCCTGCACGACCCCGTGGCGCAGGACTACGTCCTGAGCGAGGGGACGCAGCCCCCCGCGGCGCCCGCCGGCACCCAGACCATCCTGGTCTTCAAGCGGCCGGGCGTCATGGACCCTGTGGAGGCGAGCGCCCTCAAGGCCGTCGCCGACCTGGGCCTCTCCGTCGAGCGCCTCCGGACCGGGATGCGCTACGTGGTCCAGGGCGCCGACGGCAAGCTCCGCGACATCGCCGCCAAGGTGCTCGGCAACGAGGCCATCGAAGAGGTCACGCTGGGCGACCGCCCGTTCAAGCACATCGAGCTGGGTTCCAGCTACGCGTTCAAGAAGGTCACCGTGCCGATCCTGAAACTGGACGACGCGGCGCTCCTCAAGCTCAGCAAGGACATGACGCTGTCGCTCAACCTGAAGGAGCTCCACGCGATCCGGGACTACTTCAAGGAGGTCGGGCGCGAGCCGAGCGACATCGAGCTCGAGACGGTCGCCCAGACCTGGAGCGAGCACTGCAAGCACAAGACCTTCACCGGCCACATCACGTTCGAGGGGAAGGTCATCCCGAACCTGCTCAAGTCGACGATCGCCAAGGCCACGCAGGACCTCAATAAGTCCTGGTGCGTCAGCGTCTTCAAGGACAACGCGGGCATCATCGAGTTCGACGAGACGTCGAACGTCTGCTTCAAGGTCGAGACCCACAACCACCCGAGCGCGATCGAGCCCTACGGCGGCGCGAACACCGGCCTCGGCGGCGTGATCCGCGACATCCTGGGCTGCGGCCTGGGCGCGAAGCCGATCTGCTCGACGGACGTCTTCTGCGTGGGGCAGCCCGACGCCAAGGAGATCCCGCCCGGCACGATCCACCCGCGCCGCCTCCTCCGGGGCGTCATGAGCGGCGTGCGCGACTACGGCAACCGGATGGGCATCCCGACCGTGAACGGCGCCGTCTTCTTCGACGAGCGCTACACGGGCAACCCGCTCGTGTTCTGCGGCACGGTGGGCATCCTGCCCAAGACGATGTCGTTCAAGGGCGCCAAGAAAGGCGACCTCGCGGTGGTGGTCGGCGGCCGGACGGGCCGCGACGGCATCCACGGGGCCACCTTCTCGTCGGTGGAGCTCCACGAGGAATCCGAGACCGCATCGAGCGGCGCGGTCCAGATCGGCAACGCCATCGTCGAAAAGCGCGTGCTCGACACGGTGCTCCAGGCGCGGGACCGCGGCCTCTACACGGGCATCACGGACTGCGGCGCCGGCGGGCTCAGCAGCGCGGTAGGGGAGATGGGCGAGGAGCTCGGGGCCGAGGTGGACCTCGAGAAGGTGCCGCTGAAGTACGACGGGCTGTCCTACACCGAGATCTGGATCAGCGAGGCGCAGGAGCGCATGGTGATCTCGGTGCCGCCCGAGAAGCTCGACGAATGCCTCGCGGTCTTCCGCGCCGAGGACGTGGAGGCGACCGTGATCGGCCGCTTCCCGGGCGACGGGAAGCTGACGCTCCGCTACGGCGGCAAGGTCGTGGGCGAGCTCGACATGAAGTTCCTCCACGACGGCATCCCGCTCTTCGAGCGCACGGCGGCCTTCCCGCCGGTCGTGACGAAGCCGCTGGAGCTGCCCGCGAAGAAGGCCTACGGCGACGACCTGAAGAAGATCCTCTCGAGCGGCAACGTCTGCTCGAAGGAGTGGATCATCCGGCAGTACGATCACGAGGTGCAGGGCGGCAGCGTGGTGAAGCCGCTGACCGGCGCGACCAACGACGGCCCGAGCGACGCGGCGGTCGTGCGGCCGGTCCTGACGCACTACAAGGGCATCGCGATCGGCAACGGGATGAACCCGCGCTACAGCGACCTCTCGCCCTACGACATGGCCGCGAACGCGATCGACGAAGCGATCCGGAACGTCGTTGCGGTCGGCGGCGATCCGGAGCGGACCGCGATCCTGGACAACTTCGCGTGGGGAAGCCCCGAGAACCCGGAGAACCTCGGCGCGCTGGTCCTGGCCGCGCGCGCCTGCCAGGAGATCGCGACCGCCTACAACACCCCGTTCATCTCCGGCAAGGACAGCCTGAACAACGAGTTCCGGGTCGGCGGCAAGACGATCATCATTCCGCACTCGCTGCTGATCTCGGCGATCTCGATCGTCGAGGACGTCCGCGGATGCGTGACGATGGACGCGAAGGAAGCCGGGAACTCGATCTACCTCGTGGGGATCACCCGCAACGAGCTGGGCGGCTCCCACTTCGCGCTGGTGAACGGGCTCACGGGCGGCGCGGTGCCGCGGGTCGACGTGGCGGCGGGCCGCCAGGTCTTCAAGGCCGTTTCGTCCGCGATCCGGCAGGGGCTGGTCCGCGCCTGCCACGACCTCTCGGAGGGCGGGCTGGCGGTCGCCGCCGCCGAGATGGCGTTCTCCGGAAATCTCGGCATCCGGCTCGATCTCACGAAGGTCGGCCCCGAAGACCTCCCCGCGCCGGTGGCGCTCTTCTCGGAGAGCCCGTCGCGCTTCCTCCTCGAAATCCCGGAGGCGAATCGGGCGGCCTTCGAAGACATCATCGCCAAATGGCCCGTCTTCGCCATCGACGTCGGCAAAGTGACGGCGGAGAAGAAGTTTGTCGTGCTGGGCAAGGACGAGGTGCTGCTGGAGGAGAAGCTGGCGGACCTCAAGGAAGCCTGGCAGAAGCCGCTGAGATGGTGAAGGTGCTGCTCGTCCTCTTCCTCGCCGGGTGCGCCGCCTCGCCGGCCTCCGCGGAACTGCCGGTCGTCGCGACCTTCTCGATCGTCGCCTACGACCCCGACACCCAGGAGCTCGGAGTCGCGGTCCAGTCGAAGTACATCGCGGTCGGCTCCGTGGTCCCCTGGGCCAAGGCGGGGGTGGGGGCGGTCGCGACGCAGGCCTACGCGAACACGACCTACGGCCCCAAGGCGCTGGAGCTGCTGGCGAAGGGCGAGGCGGCCGAGGCCGTGTTGTCCAGGATCACCACCGAGGACAAGCGGGCCGAGGTCCGGCAGGTCGGCATCGTCAGCGCGAAAGGCGACTCGGCGACCTTCACGGGCGAGGAGTGCAACGCCTGGGCCGGGGGCGTCAAGGGAGCGAACTTCTGCTGCCAGGGCAACATCCTGGCGGGCGAGGCCGTCGTCAAGAACATGGCCAAGTCGTTCCAGGAGTCGAAGGGCGAGCTCGCCGACCGCCTGCTCGCGGCGCTCCAGGCGGGGCAGGACGCGGGCGGCGACACGCGCGGGATGCAGTCCGCGGCGCTCCTGATCGTCCGGGACGGCTGGGGCTACGGCGGCTTCAACGACCGCTACCGCGACCTGCGCGTGGACGACCACGCCGAGCCCATCAAGGAGCTGAAGCGCGTGCTGGACCTGCATCGACAGATTTTCCCGAGACCGGGGAAATAGGAGCTATGGCACAGCCGAGAGCAATCGTCCTGAAGGCCGCCGGGATCAACTGCGACCAGGAGTCCAAGTCGGCCTGCGAAAAGGTCGGCTTCCAGGCCGACGTGATCCACGTCAACCGGCTCGTCGAGAACAAGAAGCTCGTCCACGACTATCAGTTCCTCATCGTTCCCGGCGGCTTCTCGTTCGGCGACGACCTGGGCTCCGGGAAGGTCCTGGCGAACGAGCTCCAGACCAAGCTGGTGCCGGAATTCCGGGAGTTCATCAAGGCCGGGAAGCTGATGCTCGGCATCTGCAACGGCTTCCAGATCCTCACGAAGGCGGGGCTTCTGCCCGAGCCCATGAGCGCCTCTCCGTTCCAGGCCACGCTGACCAACAACGATTCGGGCAAGTTCGAGGCCCGCTGGATTCGGCTCAAGGTTTCCTCGCTAAAGTCCGAATTCCTAAAGGTGGAGGAGGTCATCGAGCTTCCCATCGCCCACGGCGAAGGGAAGTTCCTCCCGAGCGACGCGCAGTCGATGAAACGGTGGGAGCAGGGGGGGCAGCTGGTCCTCAAGTACGTCGACCCCGAGGGCCGCGAAGCCGCATACCCCTGGAACCCCAACGGCTCGACGTCCAGCGTCGCCGGAATTTGCGACCCGACGGGACGGGTCCTCGGCCTCATGCCGCATCCGGAGCGGTTCCAGGATGCGACGAATCATCCGCAGTGGACGCGGAGAGGGGCGGACGTCCGGCCCGACGGTCTCAAGTTCTTCCAGAACGCGTTCGAGTACGTGAAGAGGAACTTATGACGTTCCCGAGGGGATCCCTGGTCGCAGCGGTTGTTCTGACGCTCGCCGGGGTGACCCCTCACGCGTTCGCTGCCTCGACTCCGCTCGGCACAAGCCAGGATCCCCCCGCCCAGGCCGCCTCCGAAACCTACTCCTCCAAACGCTTCGTCGAAGTTCTCTACGACCACTCCCGCCTCACGGGGAAGAAGGGCGCGGAGCTCTGGGTCAGCAGCGACGACGCCAAGACCTGGGTCAACCACGGCGACATCGACACGAGCAAGCCCTCCGCGCCGTTCCAGGCCCCGCGCGACGGGAAGTTCGGCTTCCTGATCGTCCCGGTCGCCGCGGACGGTCGCCGCGACATCACGCCGAAAGCCGGCGACGCCCCCGAGCGGACGATCGTCGTCGACACCATCGCGCCCGTCGTCGAAGTGCTCTCGCCCAACGGCGGCGAGATGTTCGGCGCCGCGCGCTCGACCGTCATCCAGTGGGCGGCGGCCGACGCGAACCTCGACCCCGTGAAGGGCATCACCATCGAAGCGTCGACCGGCAAGGACACCTGGATCGCCGTGGCGCAGAACGTGCCCAACACGGGGAAGTACCACTGGGACATCCCGGCCGGCCTGTCGAGCAGCACCTGCCGCATCCGCGTCACGGCCCGGGACCTGGCGGGGAACGTCACCAGCGACAGCTCCGACGCGGACTTCGTCGTCGACGGCCTGGCGCCGGACCTGAGGATCGTCGGGCCCAACGCCGCCAACGAGGTGCCCGTCCGGATCGAGTGGCAGGGCGGGGACCTCGGCGGCGCCGGCCTCAAGAAAATCACCCTCTGGGTCACGCGCGACGGCGGCCAGAGCTGGAAGCCGCATGGCGAGGACCTCTCCCTCAAGTCGCCCTTCGAGTTCACGGACCTCGACGGCCTCTACGGCCTCAAGCTCGTGGGCGAAGACAAGATGGGCAACGCGAACCCACCGCCCGTCCCCGGCATGCCGCCGCTGTTCACGCTGACGCTCGACCGCACGAAGCCCGAGGTGAAGCTGATCTCGCCGACGGCTGGCGGTTACCTGGGCGGCGTCCCGATGGACGTGCAGTGGACCGCGAAGGACAACGTCGACATGCCGGCCAACGGGATTGAGATGTCCTGGTCGGACGACGGTGGCCGGACCTGGAAGCTCGTCGGGAAGGGGCTGAAGAACGACGGCCTCTACTCGTGGATCCCGCCCCGCGCCACGCTGCCGGACTGCCGGCTGAAGCTCGTCGCGACCGACTTCGCGGGCAACGTCCGGGAGGTCGTGAGCGAGCGCTTCGGCATCGACGGCACGGTGCCTGAGGCGCGGGCCAGCGGCCCTGACCGCTCGAACTCCAACACGGTGCAGATCCTCTACGACATCAAGAACCGCGCCAGCGCGCCAATCAAGGTCGTCTCGCTCTACTTCCGGCCCGAGGGCGTGAAGGAGTGGGCGAAGTACGGCGACGACCCCGACCGCGAGTCTCCCTTCACGTTCTCGAAGGCGGACGGGAAGTATGGAATCTACATCACCTGCGCCACCGAGGCGGGGCTCAAGAGCGACTTCGTCCAGAAGGCCCCCGACGCGGCCACGGATCCCCAGCTGACCCTGACCATCGACACGAGCGCGCCGCAGATCGAGCTGCTCAGCTTCAACACCGACGTCGTCGTCCAGGCCGGGGCGTCGGTCGATCTCGCGTGGAGGATCACGGAGCCCAACCCCGATCCGCGGGGGGTGTCGATCTACCATTCTCCGGACGGCGGGAAGGCGTGGAACCTGGTGGCGCAGAACGTCGATGCCCAGAAGCCCTACCGCTGGATCGTGCCCAACGCCTCGGGGAACCGCCACAAGATCCGCATCGTGGCCGCCGACCGCTTCGGGAACAAGGGACAGGCCGAGTCCGAGAAGATGTTCACCGTCGACAACGACCAGCCGCTGGTCGCGATCCTGGAGCGGCCCCCGCTCGTGAGCCGCTCGTCGCGCATCTCAGCCAAGTACAAGGCGAGCGACGTGACCTCGGGCATCGACAAGGTGACGCTCTACGCGCGCCGCCTGTCCGAGAAGGAGGCCTACAAGGTCCTTGTCGAGACGAAGAATGCCGAGGGGACGATCGACGCCGAGCTCCCCGGGGAAGGCCTCTGGGCGCTGGTCCTGATCGCGATGGACGGCGCGGGCCACGCCTCCGCCGATCTGGCGCGCATCGCGCGGCCCGACATGGTCGTGACGGTCGACGTGACGAAGCCGGAGCTGACGGTCCGGAGCTTCGCGCTGCCGGGCGGCGGCAAGACCTGGCTGAACCAGGCCTGGGAAGTCGAGTGGATCGCCACGGACAAGCTCACGACGCTCGACAAGATCGTCCTGCGCATCGAGTACTCGTCCGACGGCGGCCGCACCTGGTTCGTCGCGGTGCCGCGCCATAACAACGCCGGGCGCGCCGACCTGCGGGCGCACCTCTTCCAGGGGAAGAAGTACCGCCTGCGCCTGGTCGCGAGCGACGAGGCCGGCAACGAGGCGGAGGCCTCGACGGACGACTTCGATCCGGGCGACGTGCCGCCCCCGGGCCTGGTGCTGCGAGGCATCGAGGACGGGCGCCAGTTCGTCGTCGGCGGCACCGTCGCGCTGACGTGGACCTCCCCGGACCGGGGCATCCGCGAGCTTACCCTCGAACTGTCGAAGGACGGCGGCAAGACCTGGGCCTACTACACGACGCTGTCAGGGCCGTCGATGAAGGTCATGCTTCCCGAGCAGGAGGGCCGCTACCAGCTGCGGGCCCTGGCGAAGGACGGGGCGAACCGGCCGGTCAATTCGAACGTGCTGACCTTCGACATGATCTCCGGCGTCGATCAGGTCCGGATCATCGCCAACGCCGCCGCCGAGCCCAACGGCTTCGTCGCCGCGGTCGTCGAGCCCAAGAGCATCGTCAAGACCGCGAAGGAGCTCCGGCTCGAGATTTCCGAGAACGTCCAGACCTGGGACTTCATCAGCGAGGTCAAGGGCAGCAGCTTTACGTTCCAGGCCCCCCGGAAACCGGGGATCTACTTCGTGCGGATCGTGGTGAAGGCCGCCGACGGCCGCGAGTACGACTCGAACTACTTCCGCATCACGGTCGCGGAGCGGGCCGGCATCCGCCTGGCGAACTTCCGCGGCGGGCAGACCTACGTGGGCGGCACCGGCCGGCCGATCGTCGTCCAGACCGAGGCCGACCTCTCCCAGGTGAAGGTGGAGTTCTCCGACGCGGGCGGCCGCGAGGGGAGCTGGAAGCCGCTCGCCGACCTCAAGCTGACGCCGACGGGCTTCCACTGGACGCTGCCGAAGATCTCGAGCACGACCTGCCGCCTGCGCGTCACGATGATCGACTCCCGGGGCCGCGAGCACTCCGACGCCTCGGACAAGGATTTCGCGATCGAGCCGGGCGAGGGGCAGACGACCGTGTCGAACCCGCCCACCAAGCCGCCGACCGAGGACGTCAAGGAGCCGCTGCGGCTGAAGACGACGATCCCGGACAAAGTGAAGGGCGGCACGCGGATGCGCCTGGAGTGGGCCGCGCAGGACCCGGCCGCCAAGGTCACGGTGTCGCTGGTGATCGACGGCAACCCCGGCGTTCTCTTCAAGGAGCAGTCCGCGTCGGGCGGCGCCGAGTTCGTGGTTCCCAAGGTCGACCAGAAGGACTGCCAGATCCTCCTCACGGCGGGCGACAAGAAGTGGAGCTCGCGCCCCTTTGAGATCGTGAGCCGGCCGCCCAGCATCGACGGCGTGGACATCGAGATCCCGCGGAAGTAGGGCGCGGCTTCGCTATAATCTCCCTCCAGTGGTCCGACCAATCTTCATCCTGGGTCAAACTGCATCGGGGAAGCACACCGCCGCGGAGGCCGTGGCGGAGCGCCTGGGCGCCCAGTTGATCTCCGTCGACTCGATGAAGGTCTACCGGGGCATGGACATCGGCACGGCCAAGCCGAAGCGGCCGTACCGCCTGGTGGACATCTGCGACCCGTCGGAGAGCTACAACGCCGGCCGCTTCGTGCGGGACGCGAAGAAATGCCTCGAGGAGTGCCCGCGGCCCCTCTTCGTCGGCGGCACCGCGCTATACTACAAGACCTTCGCCTACGGGATCTTCGAGGGGCCGGAGGCCGACCCGGCGCTCCGGGAGGAGCTGGTGGCCATCGGGGCGCCGAAGCTCCACGCCGAGCTCCAGAAGGTGGACCCGAAGGCGGCGTCGAAGATCCACCCGAACGACCTGAAGCGGCTGGTGCGCGCGGTCGAGGTCTACCGGAAGACCGGGGAGCCGATCAGCGCGCGCCACACGCACTTCGACGCCGGGCGGACCCTGGAGGCGGACGTGTTCGGCTTCCGACGGGAGGACATCAAGGACCGCATCGCGGCCCGGACGAAGAAGATGCTGAAGGCCGGGCTGGTCGACGAGGTCCGCTCCCTGCTGGCGCGGCCCTGGGGCAAGGAAGGGCGGCGCGCCGTGGGGTATCGTGAGGTCATCGATCACCTGGAGGGGAAGGTCGACGCGGACGAAATGGAACGGCTGATCAATCGAAATACGAATAATCTGGCCCGCCACCAGATTATGTGGTTCAAACGATTCCCGGAGGTGACATGGGTCCAGGGCGCGGACGACATCTTGCAGCGGCTATCCTGACCCTGCTCCTGCTGGGAGCCTGCGCCAGCGCCCCGGTTGCCGTGCGCGCCTCCAGCGCCGCGCCGGAGCACGTCGTCATCGTCTCGATCGACGGCTTCCGGCCCGACTTCTACCTGGGCGACTTCGACGCGCCGACCCTGAAGTCGATGGTGGCGGTGGGCGCCCACGCGCGCGCCGTCGAAAGCGTCTACCCGAGCGCGACCTATCCGGCCCACGCGACGATCGTGACGGGCGTCCTGCCGGCGAAGCACGGCATCTACGCGAACACGCTCTGGACGGAGCAGGGGTCGAGCCGCGACTGGCACTGGTACGCGAAGGCCCTGAAGGCGCGGACGCTCTGGCAGGCGGCGAAGGACAAGGGGCTCAAGGTCGCGATCACCTACTGGCCCACGACCGTGGGCGCGAAGGCGGACCTCGTGCTCGGCGAGATCTGGGACCCCGACAACAAGGAGACCGTCAAGCGGCTCGCCTCGGCGGCGACGCCGGGCCTGCTGACCGAGCTCATGTTCGCGATCGGCATCCCCCAGGACCGGATCGCGACGGACCGGACGGCGGTGGACAATTTCGTCTCGCGGGCCGCCGCCCACGTGTTCCGGAAGCACAAGCCGAACCTGCAGCTCGTCCACCTGCTCAACTGCGACGAGGTTCAGCACAAGTCGGGCCCGGGCTCCCCGGAGGTCGCCGAAGCGGTGCGGATGCAGGACGAGAACATCGCCCGGATCCGCCAGGCGATCGCCGAGTCCGGCGTCGCGGACCGCACGGTGCTCCTGATCGTGGGCGACCACGGGTTCACGACGGTCACGCGCAATTTCGGCCCCAACACGCTGCTGCGGGACGCCGGCTTCATTGAGGAGGAGAACGGCAAGATCAAGTCGTGGAAGGCGCTCGTCCGCTCCAGCGGCGGCTCGGCGGCGCTCTACGTGAAGGACCCGAACGACACGCCCCGCGTCCTTGAGGCCCTCATGGCCGGCTCCAAGGTCGACGGCAAGCCCGTCTTCAGCGTCGTCGGCCGCTCGACGCTCGACCGGCTCGGATACAACCCCGACGCGGTGCTCGCGCTCGACCCGGCGGACGGCTGGGCCCTGACGGAGCGCTTCGGGCCCACGACGCCCACGGTGGCGGGGAACCACGGACAGCTGCCCTCGAGGCCAGGCCTCGAGACCGGGTTCATCGCCGAGGGCGCCGGCGTGCGCCCCGGGGCGATGATCGAGCGGATGCGCCTCGTGGACATCGCCCCCACGGTCGCGACCATGCTGGACCTCGAGCTGGACGACATCGACGGCCACATCCGGCGCGACATCCTCACGTTCCGTCGCCTCGCTCGCTAGGTTTTGTCGGAAGCAAGACGCACGAAGGAAGAAGCAGGCATTCCCCTGCCCCGGGGGGAGGAGAATCAAGGGGAATCAAGAATCAATCGTCCCCTGCAGGGGAGGTTGTCGTGGGTCGTAAGTCTTACTTCGTCCTTCGTGCTTCTTACTTCGGGGCGGGGTGGGATTGCTTGAGGAGCTCGGTGAGTTCGCCGAGCTTCTCGGCGTAGCCCTTGGCGGCGGCCAGCCAGGGGTGTTGCCAGCGGGCGCGCTCGCTGTCGATGCGCTTGCGCACGTCGGAGTCCAGGTCGGTGTGGGACCAGTCGATCGAGGCCCCGCGCGTGTACTGGTCGACGAGCGAGAGGATCTTGCGCTCCTCGTGGGCGAGCGCCTCCCGGAGGTTGCCGAGCTCGGCGTTGGGGGCGTCGTCGAGGGAGGCGCCGCGGAGCAGGGCGGCGGCGGCCTTGCGCAGCTCCTGGGTCGCGTCGCCGATGTTCCAGCGGGGGTCGGTGTCTTCGGGGTGCTTGGGGCCCAGCGTCATCACCAGGCGGATTTTGAGCGAGCGCCCGACGAGGGCGACCTGGATGCGGTCCTCCTTCCAGGCGTCCACGCCGTAGCTGCCCGTGTCCCAGATCTTCACGCGGCCGCGGTCGCCGGAGACCTCGCCTTCGTAGTCGAGGTAGGACTTCCGGTGGTCCTTGATCTGGCGGCCGACCTGGAAGACCTGGAACGCGGTGTTGGCGAGCCTCCAGGTTTTGAGGCTGTCGCCGTGCTCCAGCATGAGGTCGTAGTGGTCCCCGTCCTTGGATCCCGTGTGTTGGCTGATCGTGAAGCGCGGCATAGGCCCTTTATCAAAGACGACCGAGGTATCGAAACATTCCCAGCGTTTCGACTCAATTAAAACCGTACCGCTTGATTTTCCTGTAGAGCGTCCGCTCGCCGATGCCCAGCATCTTGGCCGCCTTCTCGCGGTTGCCCTCGCAGAGGGCCAGCGCCTTGCGGATGCTCTCCTTCTCCTTCTCCTCGAGGTTCACGCCGCCGACCCCGGAGGACGACTCGGCCCCCTCGGGCTGCTTCACGTAGCGCGGCACGTCCTCGGCGTCGATCTTGCCGTCCTTGTCGAGGACGACCATGCTCTCCACGCAGTTCCGGAACTCGCGCACGTTGCCCGGCCAGTCGTAATTGTACAGGAGTTCCATCGCCGCGGGCGTGATCTCCGGAGACTTTTTTCCCTGCTGGCGCGAGAACTCGTCCAGGAAGGACTGGACCAGGACCGGCAGGTCCTCGAGGCGCTCGCGCAGCGGCGGCAGCTCGATGGTCACGACCTTCAGCCGGTAGTAGAGATCCTCGCGGAACTTGCCCTCGCGGACGAGCGACATCAGGTCCCTGTTGGTGGCCGCGAGGAGGCGGACGTCGACCTTGAGGGGCTCGTTGGAGCCGACGCGGAAGACCTCGCCGTACTCGATGACGCGGAGCAGCTTCACCTGGGTGGCGGCGGGGAGGTCGCCGACCTCGTCCAGGAAGAGCGTGCCGTTGTGGGCGTACTCGAAGCGGCCTTTGCGGGTCTGCGTCGCCCCCGTGAACGCGCCCTTCTCGTGGCCGAAGAGCTCGCTCTCGAGGATCGACTCCGAGAGGGCGGCGCAGTTGAGCGGGACGAAGTGGCTGCCGCGGCGCGGGGAGTTGGCGTGGATGGCCCGCGCGACGAGCTCCTTGCCGGTTCCGTTCTCCCCCAGGATGAGGACGGTGGCCTTCGAGGCCGAGACCTGGCGCATCGTGTCGAAGACGTTCTGCATCGGCTCGCTGCCGCCGAGGATCCCCTCGAAGCCGTACTTCTTGTCGAGCTGCCGCTTGAGCTCGACGTTGGAGCGCACGAGCTTCTGCTTCTCGAGGGCCTTCTTGATCTTCGCGCGGAGGATGTTCAGGTCGATCGGCTTGTTGAGGTAGTCGTAGGCGCCGACGTCCATGGCCTCGAGGGCGGTCTCGTAGGAGGGGTAGCCCGTCATGACGATGACTTCGGTCTCGGGGGAGGAGGCCTTCACCTTGCGGACGATCTCGTTTCCCGAGAAGTCGCGCATGACGAGGTCGGTGAGGACGACGTCGTACCCGTCGTTCTCGAGCCGCTGGAGGCCTTCGGTGCCGCTGGTGGCGACGCTGCACTCGTAGCCGGAGCGGGCGAGGCTCTCGGCCGCCGCCTCGGCGTGGGCGCCGTCGTCGTCGATGACTAGGACGCGGATTTTTTCAGGCATATCGTGAACGTGGTTCCCTTGTTGAGCTCGGTGTCGACCTCGATCGTCCCCTGGTGCTCCTCGACGATCTTCTTGACCGTCGGGAGGCCCAGGCCGGTCCCTCCCGGCTTGGTGGAGAAATAGAGGTTGAAGATCTTCTCCCGGTGCTCCGCGGGGATGCCCGGGCCGTTGTCGGTCACCGACAGTTTAACGTACTGGCCGTTCTCGAAAGTCCGGACCCGGATTTCTCCCCCGGAGGGGAGGACCTGCTGCGCGTTGAAGAGCAGGTTGACGATCGCCTGGCGGATGAGGTTGGGGTCCACGTCGACCGCCGGGAGGTTCTTCTCGAAGTCGCGGACCAGGCGGATGCGGGAGCGTTCCGCTTGCGGGGCGAGGAAGTCGAGGAGCTCGCCCGCGAGGGTGTTGAGGTTCGTGGGCTCGAGGCGGGGGGCATGCCCGGCGGCGAAGCGGACCAGGCCAGCGACGACGGCGTCGAGCCGCTCCGTCTCGCGGAGGAGGACGTCGATCCGCTTCCGGCCCTTCTGCTCCCGCTCGGTGATGGGGTTCTCCCAGTCCTCGCGGAGGAGCTGGAGGTTGATGCGCAAGGTCGAGAGGGGGTTGCGGATCTCGTGGGCGATGCCGGCCGCGACGGTCCCCATCAGGGCGTTCTGCTCGTTCTGTCGCTGGCGCGCGGCTTCGGCCTCCGCCTGTTCGCGGAGGCGCCGGGACTCGCTTTCGGCCTCCTGACGGAGGCGGCGCGCCCGCAGGCCCGCCAGGACCGCGCCGAGCGCGGTTCCCAGAGTCAGGAGGAGCAGGGGAAGGAGGATCCTCACGGGTGGCAATATATCGGGCGAGGAGGGGCAAGTCGAGTCCCGCCTCGGCGGGGGAGGGGACAGGTGTGGGAAACGGTCTGCTCACTGAAGACGATGGGGGACAACGTGGAGGCGTGGCATCGGTCTTGCTCTGACTCTTCGCGTGCGCCGATTTCAAGTCCCTGGGGTTGTCCTCTATCCCCTTGTCGGGGGGATTGCGTTCCTGCTGTTCTCCATGCCGATGTTCTTGCGAGACGTAGAGCTGGGTGTCCACAACCCAACCCTGTATGGATTGATTTACTTTCTGATCAATTTCGTCCCGATCCTCCTGCTCATCGAAACAAAGGTGTTCTACGATGGGCATTCGCTCGGCGGCCTGACGACCATCCAAACCCAGACCATTATTGCACTGACGTGCACCGCATTCTGGATGGCTGTACTCGCGATCCTGGGGTTTCTGGTAGACAGGGTGCACCGAACCGGGGGAAAGGGTGGTGCTCGCTCAGAGTGATCCGGCCGTATCCGGACGGATTAGAGGAACTTGATCAGCTCCAGCTCGTTCTGGAAGCCCTTGCGGTAGACGTAGCTGATCTCGTCCATGATCTGGCGGATCAGGAAGATGCCCATCGTGTAGGTCTTCTCGCGCGCCAGGTTCTCGGCCATCTGGGTTTCGTTGAGGCCGCCGCGCATCTCGAAGACGTTGAGCGAGTCCGTCAGGGTCGCCTTGAAGCGGACGTCGTCGATGTCCACCGTCAGGGTGACCTGGCTCTGCAGGTTCTTAAAGCGGGCGTACTGGACGACGGAGCTGACGGCCTCGTCGACGGCAAGGATGAGGAGATCCTTGTCCCGGCGGGAGATCGGGACCTCCGCCAGGGTCTCGCCCAGCAGCCCGCGCACCTCGTTCAGGAACTTCGGGTGGCAGGGCTTCGAGATCGTCTTTTGGATCAGCTTCGTCATTCTAATTACTAGACGCAGCTCACAACGAAAAGTTCATGGGAAAATTGCATAAATTCTGGGTTTTCTAGGGGGATCCCTTGGACCCTTTCCTCCCGGCGCCCTCGGCGTACTCGACGCGGCACTTGGTCCGCTCCCTCTGCATCCACGTCTGGTAGTCCTGCTGTCCGGGGGGGTCCCGGAGGATGCTCTCCAGCACTTCCTCCCTCGCCTCCCCGTACGACAGCGGCCGCCCCTTCCGGACGGCCTGCAATCGCACCACATAGTATAGATTGGACCGGCTCATTTCCACCCCCGTCGACTCCCCGGGCTGCAGCTTCAGCGCCGCGTCGAGGATCCACGGGTCCAGAAGCGGCTCGGTCGGCGGCTGCGACTTCACGAAGCGCTCCCGCGCCAGGCGCCCCTTCGCGGCCGTCCGTGGCTCCGGCAGCAGCTCCTTCGCCGCCTCGTCGAAGCCCTTCGCCCCGACCGCCTCCCGGAAGCGCCGCGCCTCCCCCTCGTCGGCGAAGGTGGCCCGGTCGATCTCGACCTGGTCCTCCAGCAGCGCGTCGTAGCGGACGATCTTGTCGAGCGTGAGCATCTGGGCCAGGAAGGCGGACCCTTCGAGCTGCGCCCGCTTGGACTCCTCGCTGGCCCCCTCCCGGGCCAGCTGTTGGCGGAAGCGCTCCTCGCCCATCTGCCTCTTGGCCTGCTCCAGGGTGGCCGCCGCCCGACGGCGCAGCTCCTCCGGCGTGTGCACGATGCCCAGCGCGGCCCGGCGGTCCTCCACCAGCCTCCAGCGGACGTAGGTGTCCACCGATTCGCGGAGGCTGAGCTCGAGTACCTTCTCCGCCACCGCCTGCCAGGTCACCGGCTCGCCGTTGTAGAGCGCCACGATTTCGTCCGGCCGGACCGTGCGATCGACGACGTGAATCCTCTCCGGAAGGTTCTCCTTCGGCGGGGCCGAGGAGCAGGCCGAGACAAGGACGGTCCCCAAGATGAGGAGCTTCTTCATGAGCGGGGGATTATAGCAGGAAGGGATGCGACGCCAAGGGACTACTTCGCCCGCAGGGACTTGAAGTAGGCGATCGTCTTCTGCAGCCCCTCGCGGCGGTCCACCTTGGGCGCCCACTTCAGCAGCGTCTTCGCGCGCGTGATGTCGGGACGCCGCTGCTTCGGGTCGTCCTGGGGGAGGGGCCGCGTCACCAGCTTGGACTTCGAGCCCGTCAGCTCCAGGACCTCCTCCGCGATCCGGCGGATGGGGATCTCGTCGGGGTTTCCGATGTTCACCGGGTCGGTCTCGCTCGAGTCCAGCAGCTTGAGGATGCCGGCCACCAGGTCGGTCACGTAGCAGAAGCTGCGCGTCTGCGAGCCGTCGCCGAAGATCGTGAGGTCCTCGCCGTTGAGCGCCTGCGTGATGAAGGTGCAGACGGCGCGGCCGTCGTTGGGCCGCATCCGCGGGCCGTAGGTGTTGAAGATGCGCACGATCCGGGTGTCCACGCCGTGCGTCCGGTGGTAGGCCATCGTCATGGCCTCGGCGAAGCGCTTGGCCTCGTCGTAGACGCCGCGCGGGCCGATCGGATTCACGTTGCCCCAGTAGCTCTCCTGCTGGGGCGACACCAGCGGGTCGCCGTAGATCTCGCTCGTCGACGCGATCAGGAAGCGCGCCTTCTTGTCCTTCGCGAGGCCCAGCGCGTTGTGCGTCCCCAGCGAGCCCACCTTGAGGGTGTGGATCGGGTGCTCGAGGTAGTCGACCGGGCTGGCGGGCGAGGCGAAGTGCAGGATCCCCCACAGCGGGCCGCTCACGTCGATGTGGTGCGTCACGTCGTGCCGGACGAACGTGAAGCGCGGGTTCGCGCGCAGGGGCTCGATGTTCCGCTCCGAGCCCGTGAGCAGGTTGTCCATGCAAAGGACGTCGTCGCCGCGGGCCAGCAGGGCCTCGCAGAGGTGGGACCCGAGGAAGCCCGCGCCGCCGGTGACCAGGATTCTCATCTGGCCATGATACTAGGGGCGGGTCCGTGCTTGTCAAGGCGCTCCGATGCCCCCCTAGCGGCGAACTTTTTCATGGGATATACTTCTGCTCGACCGGGGGGGAACAGGTTCATGATATTGACGGGCCACCAGCCCAACTATCTGCCGTACCCCGGGTTCTTCGAAAAGATCGCCCGGGCCGACCGATTCCTTGTCGTCGACAACGTCCAGTTCGTCAAGCGCGGCACCTTCGGATGGATGCATCGCAACCGGATCCGCTCCAACTCCCCGGAAGGCTGGGACTGGCTCTCGGTCCCGGTCCTCAGCAAGGGGCGCTTCAACCAGCAGATCCTCGAGGCGCAGATCGACCCCTCCACGCCGTGGGCCCGCAAGCACTGGCGGGCCATCGAGTGGAACTACCGCAAGGCGCCGTACTTCAAGACCTACGCGGACGGCCTCCGCGAGCTCTACGAGCGGCCCTGGACGAGCTTCTGCGAGCTGACCTGCGCGTTCATCGAGGTCCTGCTCCGCTTCCTCGGCATCTCTCGGACCCTCGAGCGGACCTCGGCGCTGGGGATCCAGGGGGAATCCTCGGGCCTCGTCCTCGCCATGTGCAAGGCCACGGGGGCCGACACGTACCTGTCGGGCGTCCACGGGCGGGACTACCTGGACGTCGCGGAGTTCGAGCGCCAGGGCGTGCGGCTGCTCTTCCAGGACTTCCAGTGCCCGGTCTACCCCCAGTGCTGGCCCGGCGCCTTCATCCCGAACCTCTCGGTGATCGACCTCCTGTTCAACTGCGGACCCGACAGCTTGAAGGTATTGACCCGTGATCGCACAGCTTAACCACCCGCAGGTCTGGATGCTGATCCTGGCCTGGTTCCTGGCCGATCTCGGCATCCCGCTGATCATCCGGCTCTCACACCGGGTCGGGGCGCTGGACCGCCCCCACACGTACAAGACCCACCAGGAGCCCGTCGCCCTGCTGGGGGGGGTGGGGATCTACCTCGCGTTCATGGTCACGCTCGTCTCCGTGCTCCGCTTTCCCGACCCCGGGCAGTACACGGACATCTTCGCCATCGTCGCCGGCGGCTTCCTGGTGCTGATCCTGGGCGTCGTCGACGGCTTCCGCCCCATCTGGGCGGTCGCGAAGCTCGGCGTCCTGCTCGTGGTGACCCTGCTGCTCTCGCGCTTCGGCGTCCGGATCAACCTGACGGGCATCTGGGCCGTCGACCTGGCCCTCACGCTGGCGTGGATCTCGGGCGTCTCGAGCGCCATGAACTCGATGGACAACATGGACGGCGCCGCGGGCGGCACCGCGGCGATCGCGTCCTTCTGGACCTTCTACGTCGCCTGGTACACCGGCGCCTGGGGCCAGCCCCACGTCAGCTTCGTGGCGATCGCGCTCATGGGCGCCTGCCTGGGCTTCCTCCGCTACAACTGGAGCCCGGCCAAGATCTTCCTGGGCGACAACGGGTCGCTGCTCCTGGGCTTCCTCCTGGCGGCCCTCACCGTTCAGTGCGGCTGGTCGCGCGGCGACCGGATCAAGGCGATCCTCGTGCCCTGCGCGATCCTCTGCGTGCCGCTCTACGACATCACGCTCTCCACGATCCTCCGCATCGTGCGCGGCGTCGTGAAGAACCCCGTCGAGGCGATCGTCTACTGTGGCCGCGACCACCTCTCGCACCGCCTGGTCGCGCTGGGGCTCACGAAGCGCGAGGCGGTGCTCGTGCTCTACCTCTTCGGCATGATCAGCGGCACGATCGCGGTGATCATCGTCCGCCCCGAGGTGAAGCCTCCGGTCTACATCCCCATCGCGATCCTCTCGCTCATGCTTCTCGTCGCCTTCGGGGTCGTGCTCGACCGCGCGAAGGTCTACCCGCACCAGTTGCCCCCGCAGCCCGCCCCCGAGGCGTCCCGCGAGGCGGTGACGTCGTGAGCGACGCGGCGCTGGACCTGCACCGGGACGCCATCGTGGTCGACGGGCATGCCGACACGATCAGCCGCTTCCTGGACGACGGCGAGGACCTGGGCTCGGAGACGGGGAAGGGACACCTCGACCTCCCGCGCATGTTCCGGGGCGGGCTCGATGCGCAGTTCATGTCCTGCTGGGTCGAGCCGAAGTACGTTCAGCGCAAGGAGGCCGCCAAGCGCGCCCTCCGCATGATCGACGCGGTCAAGCAGTGGGCCGCCAAATACCCCGAGAGGCTCGCGATCGCGAGGACCGCCGCCGAGGTGCGGCGCGCGGTCGCGCAACAGAAAGTCTGCGGCATCCTCTGCATCGAAGGCGGCCACGCGATCGAGGAGGACCTCGGCCTGCTCCGGAGCTTCTTCGAGCTCGGCGTGCGCTACATGACGCTGACCTGGAACAACTCGCTGAGCTGGGCCGAGGCGGCGCGCGACCCGGGCAAAGTGAAGGGTCTCACGGACTTCGGCCGCGACGTGGTCCGCGAGATGAACCGGCTGGGCATGCTGGTCGACCTCTCGCACGTCTCCGAGAACACCTTCTGGGACGCCATTGCTGTCGCGGACACGCCGGTCATCGCGTCGCACTCCTGCGCGCGGGCGCTCTGCGACCACGTCCGCAACCTGAGGGATGACCAGCTGAAGGCGCTGGCGAAGAACGGCGGCGTCGTGGGCGTGAACTTCT